>Ga0105355_10004737_pt1 | contig 11603 bp, 10 predicted proteins | sample GOMGulsemesocosm_2_FD_83508 | JGI IMG/M metagenome (GOLD analysis project Ga0105355, IMG submission 83508) | Methane-oxidizing microbial communities from mesocosms in the Gulf of Mexico - GOM9C Gulf of Mexico | ecosystem: Environmental > Aquatic > Marine > Cold seeps | place: Gulf of Mexico... | reverse complement strand
TAATAATTGAGTATTATCTTGGATCATGTTTGCCGAGCCACATAAGTAAATATCTCGACTTAGAAAATCATCACAATGTAGTGCTAATTGCTTTATAGATAAACGCCCCTGTTTTTTTGTATCCATAAAAATTAATTTAAAATTTGGGTATGTATGTGTTAATTGTTCAAGTTCTTGAACAAAAATATGCTTTTGTCCACGTTCAAAATATATCAGTGTGATTTCTTGAAAACGGCCATTTGTTAAGTTACTCAAAAGTAGACTCTTAAATGGGGTAATACCACTTCCAGATGCAATAAATAGTGAGTTTTTACTTTTACTTTTTAGGGTGAATTCGCCTTTAGCTTTAGAAATAGCCACTTTGCTATTAATTGTTAAGTTATTTCTTAACCAAGGTGTTACCTTGCCCGAGACTTGTTTTTTTATTGTTAAATTGATCGTCTTACTTTGTTTCAATTGCTTGAGTGACGAAGAAATACTAAAGCAGCGTTTTATATAGCGACCATTCATTTCAACTAACAACTCAACATATTGGCCAGGGTAAAAACTAAATCTCGAATTAACTTTTATGGTGAGCGTGTAAATTTTATCATTATTATCAAAGATGTTAACGACTTTTGCGGCATAAAAATTATTGGTATATGTTTGAGGCAGTGTTTTTTTAAATGGGGCAAAAAAAGCACTAAAACTTTCTATATTAAAGAGTGTTAGGGATAGACTTTTTAAAATCGAGCGAGACATTTAGATCTCTCTGTTATGAAATTAAAGTGAGCTTACATGTGTTAGCTGAAAGTTTCAATTACTTTGGTTTTAAATCAGGATTTGAATTTATTCGTGCCTAAGCTATTGTTTTTTTGATATCTATATTTTTAGGTTTGATTGGTTTAAGCGAACAAATGTACTTTTAATTGATTTAAAGAAGCTGTTTCTTGAGTTTTAAGAAATAAGCGAATTCTATTTTTAATATAGATGAAGAGCTACTCATGTAGCCCTACATTTTTGATGATTAGATCGCGTTAATTTCATTTATAAGTTGGTTTGTCGTCTCCATCGCTTCTTGAATTGGCCGAGCTGGAGATACCTTTGTTAGTTTAAATATGCCAGGGCAGACAATACGCCACATATTATTTAAATTTGATACATCTTCTGAAGAATCTGCATCAACTAATATTACTCCCCAATTATCTGATGTGATATCAAATCGTATTATTTCTATATTTTCTGGTGGGAAGTGACCACTGGCAATAAGTTTTTCAGCAGCTTGTAATCTTTCAGTCACAGATATATTTTCGTTAAGTTCCCAGTACATTAAAAAGAGCATAGTAAATCCTCCATTTCAATTATGTTTCTGACCTAAGTAATTATAGATGCAATTAATGAATTTAATCTGTTTCAATAAAAAAAACGTAATGAAGGAAATTTATAGCGATGTGCTCCTTATTTTATAGTTTTTATCCCAGCTTATTACAATAAATAATAGAGCTGGGTTACAAAATGTAATATTTAACTTGCGGCTTTATCAAATTGTAGCTCGCATAAGCGATTATAAAGAGGTGAGGACTGTAAAAGAGAATTATGAGTACCAGTATCTACAATTTCACCTTGATCCATCACTACAATTAAATCAGCGTGTAAAACAGTGGCTAGTCTGTGGGCAATTATCACTGTTGTGCGATTTTCCATTAATTGATTAAGTGCAGCTTGAACATGATGCTCGCTTTGTGCATCTAAAGCGCTGGTGGCTTCATCTAATAATAAAATATCAGGATCCTTTAATATTGCTCTGGCAAGGGCGACTCTTTGCTTTTGACCACCTGACAATCTAACACCTTGCTCACCTAGAAAGCTGCTATATCCTTGAGGTAAATTATTGATAAACTCATGGGCATGTGCTTGTTTTGCAGCATGAATAACTTCTTCATCAGTGGCATTGGGTTTGCCATATCGAATATTGTGCCAAACATCAGAGCTAAATAATATTGGATGTTGAGGCACCATTCCCATTGTTTGTCTCAGTTCAGTTAAGGCAATTTCTGTGATATTAGAGTTTTTAAGTTTTACTTGGCCTAATTGAGGATCATAGAACCTTTGCAATAACTCAAACATGGTCGTTTTACCCGCTCCAGATGGACCAACAAGCGCGATGGTTTTACCATTGTGAATTGTCAGGTTGATACCTTTAAGAGCTGGAGCGTCTGGTCGTGATGGATAGCTAAAATGTACATTTTTAAATTCAAGGTCTATTTTACTTGATTTGTTTACAGGTAAAGGGTTTTCAGAGGTTGTGATGTCACTTTTGACTTTTAATAACTCTAATAGGCGCGTAGCTGAACCTGCAGCACGTTGTAATTCACCATATACTTCTGCGATTGTTGCAACTGACATGGCTACCATAATTGCATAAAATACAAATGCACCAAGTTCGCCACCTGACATTTTACCCGATAAAACATCCATGCCGCCAATCCATAACATAAAACTAATGGCTGAAAATGTCAGAAATATAACAACAGCGATTAAAAATGAACGTTGCTTTACACGTTTTTTTGCAACTTCAAATGCTTTTTCTACTTCATTTCCAAATGAATTTTTCTCTTTATCTTCATGGTTATAGCTTTGAACTACTTTGATATTTTGAATTATTTCACCTGCGTACGTACCTATATCAGCGATTGCATCTTGGCTACTTGCTGCTAACTTTCTTACTTTACGGCCGAAAATCATCATAGGAACTAAAATAAGTGGAACACATACTAATACTATTAGGGTTAATTTTAAGTTTGTTATTAGAAGCATAATAATGCCACCAATGAGCATCAAAAAACTACGTAATGCCATAGAGAATGATGAACCTACGATAGATTGAAGTAAGGCAGTATCAGTGGTGAGTCGTGACATGATTTCACCACTGCGATTTTCTTCGAAGTAGCTAGGATGTAAGCTCACTATTTTATTAAAAACTGCTTTTCTGATATCACCGCTGACACGTTCACCGAGTAACGACATTAAAAAGAATCGACAGAAAGTGCCTACTGCTAATAAGCTGATCATAACAATCAAAATTAAAATAGCTGAGCTAAGTTGTTCTTGTGACCCAGCAATAAAGCCATTATCAATTACAAATTTAACCCCTTGACCTAAGGATAAATTAACAGCTGCGGTTAATAATAAGGCGATAAGTGCGCTAGCGACCATCACTTTATAAGGTTTTATAAATGCAAATATGGGTAATAAGCTTGTAAAAGCTTTATCATTCTTTTGATCAGTCATTATTAATTCGTTTAGAGAGCTTTATTCATACATGGATGTTAAATATTTAAATTCAAGTCAGGTTTACTGTGTTAGGATTTTATTATATGTATCTAAATGTAAATAGCTTATGGAAAATTTACCAAAACTCGTCGATTGTAAAATTTCATTAAATAATAATATCGCTTTATTAAGTTTTACTCGTGATGATGTTAGAAATGCATTAACGGGAACAGCCATTGTTAATGATATTGTAAAAACGATTGAATGGATTAATCAAAATATAAATGTTGCTGTACTGATTATAACAGGGGAAGGCGCTGCTTTTTCATCTGGGGGTAATATTAAAGACATGGCGCAACGAACAGGTGATTTTTCAGGTGATGTCCAAGCTTTAGAAGCAAAGTATAGACAGGGTATTCAACAAATGCCCTTAGCAATTAATAAGCTAGAAGTGCCTGTAATTGCTGCAATCAATGGCCCTGCAATTGGTGCTGGTTTTGATTTAGCGAATATGTGTGACATGAGAATCGCATCAACAAAAGCCAAATTTGGTGAAACTTTTGCTAATTTAGGTTTGATACCAGGTGATGGTGGTGCTTGGTTTATGCAGCGTATCATCGGATATCAAAAAGCTGCAGAATTAACTTTTACAGGCAGAATTATAGGTGCCGATGAAGCAAAAGAGATAGGTATATTACTAGATGTTGTTGAACCACAAAGTTTAATGACTAAAGCGATGGAATTAGCCTCTGAAATTGCAAACAAACCGACAGCTTCTTTAAGGTTAACAAAAAGGTTGATGAAAATGGCTCAGCGAACCGAGTTAAGTGACTTTTTAGATATATGTGCTGTATTTCAAGGTATGTGTCATAACAACCCTGAACACTTAGATGCAGTTAATGTATTAATGGAGAAGTTAGCAAAATAAAATGGTTTTATGATTAAAAACAAGTCGATTAAATAGAGTTTAGCGACTACTTTTAATAGACTTGGTAAGCGTGTTTTGGTGACATTATGCATACGACCTTACTATTATTAATGTTTTTTGTGATTTCCATATTATTAGGCATTATATTAAGACGGCTGTTGAAAAATACAGCTATACCTTACTCTGTGGCTTTATTATTATTAGGTATGCTTATTGGTAGCATGCTTGATTTCGAATTAACAACTCCTATATTCAATGAAGTAAAAGCATCTTTTTCGCTAGCAAGTCAGTTAGATTCAAATCTGATCATGTTTATCTTTTTGCCTGCTTTAGTTTTTGAGTCAGCCTTTTCCCTTGAAGTACACCTCTTTAAACGCATGTTATCGCAAATTGCTTTATTGGCGATTCCAGGGCTTATTATCTGTACTTTATTCACGGCATTATTGAGTATGTGGGTTCTGCCTTGGGAGTGGACTATTCCAACAGCCTTGATGTTTGGTGCTATTGTCAGTGCTACGGATCCAGTTGCTGTTGTCGCACTTTTAAAGGAGATGTGTTCAAGGGCAAGGTTGCAAACACTACTTGAAGGTGAATCTTTACTTAATGATGGTACTGCAATTGTTTTATTTACGTTATTCCTCACTCTTGCGACGCAAGTAAAACCTGAATTTAATACGTTAGCCGTAATTATTGAGTTCTTTAGAGTGGTATTAATTGGTGTGGTGATAGGCGCTGTGGTTGCAGGTATTAGTTTGGCTTTTATCGGTTCTTTATTCAATGATAGCTTAATAGAAATTGCATTGACTTTAGTTTTACCTTATGTCGTTTTTTATCTATCAGAACATGTATTTCATGCATCAGGTGTTGTAAGCGTTGTTACCCTAGCTTTAATTTACGCGGGGCCTGGGCGCACGCGTTTTTCACCTGAAGTGATGGAGCATATGCATCACTTTTGGCATACTTTATCGTATTTATTCAATACATTAATTTTCATTTTAGTTGGCTTAGTTGTATCAACAAGACTCGGTGTAGCTGATTTAGCAAATTGGGAATACTTAGCAATCATATTCATGGGGATCTTAATTATTAGAACCGTAGTTATTGTTGGTTTAATGCCGATTCTTGCGCGGATCGGCATTGGCTTAACAAAAGAAAAATCAATTGTGCTTATTTGGGGGGGATTAAGAGGTGCTGTTTCCCTTGCTCTCGCTCTTATCGTTGCAACTAATGAATCCTTAGATAGTCAATTAAGAGATCAAGTCTTATTTTTAACTTCGGGTATCGTGGTTTTAACGATTATAGTTAATGGCTCATCTATGCGTTTTGTTATGGCAAAATTGGGGTTAGATAAATTACCAGCAGCAAAACAAAAAACATTAGCAAAAGTACAAGATAAAGTGTCAGATGAGATATTAAAAGTAAGAGAAAAATTACAAGCAGATACAAATTTAAAATCTGTTAACTGGCCTTTAGTTGATTCAAATCTCCTTGCTATTAGTGCCCCTTATAAAGATGAACAAGAAATAGATACTCAAGTAGAGTATCTTCGTAAATTACTTGAATCAGAGCGACAATTTTATTGGAATCAATTTGCTAAAGGTTTATTAAGCACTGATGCAACCCATATTTTAGTGCAAGCAATTGAGGAGTCCCTTGATGGCACACCTAAAATATGGCCTAGGCCTTATATTGAACATAAGTGGCAAATGCCTAAATGGATTGTTAAAGGTCAATCATTACCCATAATCAGTTCCTATGCAAAATCGGCTAGTTATAAACAGCATGTTATTATTTTTGAAAGCGCGAGAGGGTTATTTGAAGCGAGTAGTTATATTTTAAAAATTGCGCCTAGCTTATCGCTAGAGCCTGCCCAGTTAGAACAAGCACTGATGCAAATGAAAGCCGTAAATGATTTTTCCATTACAACTTTAAAAAACTTTAGACAAAAATCGCCTCATTTAGTGAAACGGGTAGAATCTTATTTAGCACTGAGAATTTTACTCAATACAGAACGTAAAAAGATACAAGAACTATCTCATGAAGGCATGATTTCAGAAGTGGATGCAGAAAAGTTGATTGAAGAAGTTGAATTTAAAATGCATGAAAGTAAAAAGCTTAATAGTTAAGTTGAAGGCAGAAATAATACCAGCCGCTCAATTTATTTAATTTTAAAAATGCATTAAAAACCGACATATAAAGGTCGGTTTTTAATTTATAGAGAATAGGATTAACCTTAAGCGAAGGTTACTTGTTAAGATAAAAAGCTTTCATAGCAGTATACATAGCGTAAATATCTACTTTTGAAGCAACTGCATAAGGTGAGTGCATTCCAAGCACTGGTACGCCAAAGTCAATTACGTCCATATTACTTTCAGATAAAGCACTACCAATTGTACCACCAGATGCTTTACCTTTATATGTACTCGTTTGCCATAAAATATCAGCATTATCAAGGTAGTTACGTGTCCAAGCTATGTACTCTGAATTTGCGTTAAAACCACCACCATAAAGTTTTATATTAATACCTTCGCCTAATTTAGGCGCATTGCCTAATTCCCAAACACCAGGCCAATTTGGGTTTACACCGGGATTGACATCCACTGAAATAACTTTAGTTTTACGTAATGTTTTACGTAAAAGGTAATCATTATATGTCTGAGGAGATTGCTGGTAAAGCAATTGGCTAATTGTATCTACTAAGTAGCTTGAATCAGCACCTGTATTATTTAAATTGCCAACTTCTTCGTTATCAACTAAAAATGTAATAGCTGTAAATTCAGGCTTTTCAATTTCTAAAATTGATTTTACTGCGGCAAAAGCAGATATTTTATCATCTTGACCATAAGCTGCGACCATAGAACGATCTAAACCTACATCTCTTGGTTTTACCGCGGGTACTAAGGCAAGCTCAGCAGATACTAAGTCGGTGATGCTGATATCGTAATTATTTTTTAAGAAGTTTGTTACTTCTTGTTTTACAGTTGAGTCATTACCCGGTTTTGAGGCGATAATGATATCTAACTCTTCTTTTTTTATTACTTCTCTATTTGTACGTTTACGATAATCTCGGTCAACATGTGGTGCTAAATCTGGAATGATTAAAACAGGATCATCTTCGTTTAAGCCAATGTTGATATTAACATGGGTGCCATCTTTTTTATCAACTCGGCCAATAAGTGCCAATGGAATATTAACCCATTGGTAGTTTTTCATTCCGCCGTGTGTATACGTTTGAAAAAGTGCAAAGCCATTCTTTTCGTAAAGAGGGCGGCCTTTTAGCTCAATGCGAGGAGAATCAATATGAGCGCCAGCAATACGAACACCATCAGCTATAGGGTTTGAACCAATCACCATTAAGGTCATAGCACGATCACGGTTTATGCTATAAAGTTTTGCGCCTGGTATTATTTGGCTATCTTCAGTTAGTTCTTTAAACCCTAATTTTTCAACTAGCGCATGTGTTTCTGATACAAAAGTCAATTCTGTACGGGCTTTATCGATAAATGATTTATATTCTTCATTATAAGATTGTACGTGTTTTAGCTCTGTTTTTGATAAAGCTAACCAAGAATTTTTAATTTCATCTTTGGCGATAACATTTGATGTTGTAAGTGTTGCAATTATTGAGGCTGCTAATAGAATTTTTTTGCGCATTGTATTTTTCAATTATTTTAGATATTTATATGGTAAAGGTCATTCTGTGTTATATCAATGCTGTTCCTCTGAGAGTTTTGGTTATTTATCTGATTTATAGTTGAAACAAATAAAGCATATTTTTTTAACTGTTTTAGTTACAATATATGGAAACTAAACAGAGGTGAAATATGAGTAAACAAAAAACAAATAAACTAGATACAGGTAGAGGTGTTATCAAAGATAACTATTTTGCCGCTTTAGTAACATCAAAAGTTTTTAAAGTACAAGTTGTTAAAGCTAAAAAAGGAAAAGGCTCATTTAATAGAAAAGAAAAACATAAAGGACGAGAGTCCTATTTAATAGCTGCTTAATAGCAATTATCAAATAGGGCTTTTGCTAAAAATTGCAGAAAATAAATGCATAAACGAGTTTAATGTATAAATTACTAAACTTGAATAAATACATGGTTAGCAAATTTGGGGTAATATTTTAGCTTAGCTATACTTTAGGTGATAATTATTATGGGAGTTGAACATGGCTATTTCACGTAAATTAGAAGACTACCTCATCAAACAAGATATCTCATTTCAAACGGTTTCTCATTTTTATAGTAATAGTTCTATTGGTAGTGCGGTGGCAACCAGTATTCCGCCAAAAAATATCGCAAAAGCAGTGTTACTAGTTGATCATGATGGTCATAGACTAATGGCTGTTTTACCTGCAGACCAAAAAATAAATTTGCTATCTATTAATGATAAACTTCATGGAAATTTTGAACTATTAAAAGAAAAAGAAGTATTTAACTTGTTTATGGACTGCGCACAAGGTGCTGTACCTCCAGTAGGCGAAGCTTTTAATATGTCTATGGTATGTGATGAATCTTTAGATCGGCTTGATAATGTATATATCGAAGCGGGAGATCATGAAACTTTACTGCGATTAACACATCAAGACTTTGAAAATATCATGAGCAGTGGTAAACATTTAAAAATTTGTAAAGAAACTATTCATTAATTTAGTAAAGATATTATTCATTAATATTGTTCTGATAAAGTTTAATATTATTGATACTAGAAATTGCACGTTGTTGATTTTTTTTAAATAAAGATATTATTTGTTCTGAAGGCGAATTAAAACTATTTATGGGTATGTATAGATCATACCCATAAATTTGTCGTAGTATTTTCATCTGATGTAACCAAGCAGCGGTTGGCCCTGTTATTTCTTTTCCTTGTGACGTTTTAAAGGGGGAGAAGTTTATTTGGGTTTGCTCGACCTCTACTTGGTTGTTTTGAAAAGCTAAAATTAACAAGTTATTTTGCTCATGTAATAAGTGATTTGCAAGGCGTGGTGTTATTGTATTTGTATCACAGTCATAGCTTCGTAATTTGATGCCAATAAAGTTAATGTTTCTCTCTTCTAAGTCGCTATTTCCTTTAGGGTGATGTACTAGCTGTATATTGCTCCAACTAATACTCCATTTTCCTTGCCTGTGATAATAAAATAACTTGTCATCAGTTAATCCAAGGCAATACTGTGGTTCAAAATATTTTAAAATACTTATACTTATGATTAATACTGAAATTAAGCTAAAAATTATGATATGCACTTGATACGCTTGCCATAAGTAAAATGAAGAGATAATACAACTTAAGGCGAGTAAAACGCCTAAAAGCATCGTAGAGAACTGATTACGATGCGCTTGAGATTTGATTAAAATAGGATATTCAATTTCATTCATAGCCTAAGTATAGACAAAAAAATAAAATAGCTAATTGAATTTACAACAATAATCCTCCATCTATATGCAATAATTGTCTGGTGATATATTTACTTTTATCACTTCATAAAAACTCAGCTAAATGTGCAACTTCATAAGGTAATCCTAATCGAGCTGCGGGAATTCGGGTTGTGATATTTTTCATTGCTTGATTACTCAGTGGGGTATGATCTGGGGAATCCTTTTTAATATATCCAGGTACTATCACGTTACACCTGATGCCTTGTGCTGCATATTGTGCTGCAAAAGATTTAAACAAAGCTCCTAGACCTGCTTTAGCTGATGCTGATGCCGGATTCGTATTTTCGTCAATTAATTTATATTTTAGATGAGATACATCATACCAACACATAAAAAATATCCGTAAGTATTAATTTAAAGTATGGCCAAAGCAGTTACCTTGATAGAATCCATACAGAATCAAAAATGATAAAGATGGAAACCCCTCGTGGCTAAAGCAACAAAAGAAAAAATAAAATTTGTATGTTCTGAATGTGGTAATGATCACCCAAGGTGGCAAGGGCAATGTGCAAGCTGTAAAGCGTGGAATACTTTAGCTGAATTTAAAGAGGCGAAATTACCGAGTCAACAAAGAGCGCAAGCAGTTCAAGGTGGTTATGCGGGGACTTTAGGTAATGTAGTCAAAAAAATGGATGATGTTTCAAGTGTCGCACTTGATAAAACAACCACTGGAATTGGGGAATTAGACCGCGTACTCGGAAACGGCCTCACGATTGGTTCGATCATTCTTATATCGGGCGATCCTGGTGCCGGTAAAACAACTATTTTGACACAATTAGCAGCCAATATGAGTCATAAGACTACGGCTATGTACTGTACTGCCGAAGAAAGTTTAGAGCAGTTTAAGGCACGTGCAACTGAGCGATTAAAAATAAACTATGTACCAGACCAATTACTGTTAATGTCTGAATATATTATTTCTAATATTATGGCAAAGGCACTTGAATCAAAAGTTAAATTCTTAATCATTGATTCGGTTCAAGCACTTGAAAGCGAACATTCTAATGGCAGCGCAGGTTCTATTGGTCAAGTTAAAGGGTGTGCACAAGAGTTAAGTCGATTTGCTAAAACACATGGCATCACATTAATTTTAGTTGGTCATGTAACAAAAGGGAGTGATTTAGCAGGGCCTAAAACATTAGAGCATATTGTTGATACTTTGCTTCATATTGAAGTAAACGACAGCATTATTCGTACTATGAGGGCAAGTAAAAATCGATTTGGTGATGTTGATCAAGTAGGAATTTTTCAAATGAACTCTAGAGGTATGATTTCTGTTGATAATCCAAGTAAATTATTTTTATCTGGTGCCGATGAAAGAGCGGTTGGCTCTGCTATCACCTGTATACGAGATGGGAGTCGCAACTTATTATTAGAAGTGCAAAGTTTAGTATCAGAATGTGAAGGTGAGCACCCGCAAAGAGTCAGCATAGGACTTAATTTTAATCGTTTAAAAATGATTACTGCAGTTTTACGCAAGCATGGCCGAATTCAGTTATTTCATGATGTTTATGTTAATTTAGTGGGTGGTCTAAAACTCCCTGATACAGATACAAGTGCTGATTTAGCCTTAGCTGCAGCTTTGGTTAGTTCACTTAATGATATAGAAATGTCACGTAAATATTGTTTTATGGGTGAAATATCACTCAGTGGTGAAGTAAGACCCATTAGCGGCGGTGTACCAAGAGTAAATGAAGCAATAAAGCATGGCTTTGAGCAAATATACATCCCTAAAGCGAATTATCATAAATCTATGGAGGAGGGTAATGCAAAGATAATTGTGATTGAGCATATCACTGATCTATTAGAGGCTTTAAAGTAGCTGTGGTTGTTTTTGGAATTGAATAATAGGATTATAGCTTCAGATTATACTCAGTACTTTCATCATTTAAGTAACTAATATAGTTAATTGAATGGCTATAAAATAAAGACTCAATCATCTGCGTCTTTATTTTTCCATTCATCGCCAATTAAATCTTCTGTTTC
>Ga0105355_10004726_pt1 | contig 11619 bp, 10 predicted proteins | sample GOMGulsemesocosm_2_FD_83508 | JGI IMG/M metagenome (GOLD analysis project Ga0105355, IMG submission 83508) | Methane-oxidizing microbial communities from mesocosms in the Gulf of Mexico - GOM9C Gulf of Mexico | ecosystem: Environmental > Aquatic > Marine > Cold seeps | place: Gulf of Mexico... | reverse complement strand
GAAAGTAACACGCCTTCTGATTTAGCTTCTTTTATAGATTTCTCAAAAAAAGCACATAAGGCTTTGCGACTCATAACGGTTGCATCAATTACTTCATTGGCAAGTAAAGTGGTTTTCTCTTTAAGTACTTGCGTAGAACCATCATTACCAAACCATTCAATTTTTACAACTCCAGCAGCAGACATCACAGCTGACTGCTCACTTGAATAAAAATCACCCTCTGTCATTGAAGCAACATGAGATTTAGAATCTGAAGACCATGCTCCCATAGAATGTGGATGCTTCTGTGCATACTCTTTTACTGGAGCTGCAACACGTCGATCTGAATTACCTTCACGTAAAACAGGATTTACAGCACTTCCTAAAACTTTTGCATAACGTGCTTTAATTTCTGTAGTTTTGTCATCTTCAGCCACTTCAGGAAAATCAGGGATAGCAAAACCTAATCCTTGTAATTCTTTAATAGCAGCCTGTAACTGAGGTATTGAAGCACTAACATTAGGTAGCTTAATAATATTAGCTTCAGCTGTTTTAGCTAACTCACCTAACTCCGCCAATGCATCATTCATTTTTTGAGTATCTGTTAGATAGTCAGGAAAGTTAGCAAGAATACGTCCAGCAAGTGATATATCTCTTGTTTCAACCGTAATATCTGCCGCTTTTGCAAAAGCTTGTACAACAGGTAAAAATGAGTAGGTTGCTAAAGCTGGTGCTTCGTCAGTTAAGGTATAAATAATTTTAGAATTTGACATATATGTAATAACTAATTAAATTTTGTAAAAATTAAGTGTCGGTGCATAAGCGTATAAAATGAAAAAGGCAGATGTAAAATAATTTACACCTGCCTTTTCAGATTAATTAAAACGCACGTTTATGAAAATGGATTTTCAAGAACAATGGTTTCATCACGATCAGGACCTGTTGATAAAATAGCAACTTTAACGCCTATTAACTCTTCAATACGCTTGATATAAGCTTTTGCATTTTCAGGTAACTTTTCCATATCTGTTACACCAGCTGTTATACCATCCCAACCTGGCATGTCTTCTATAACAGGTACACAAGCTTCATATTGGTCAGCCCCTAAAGGTGCAATCTCAGTTAATTTACCTTTAATATTATAAGCAGTACAGATACCAATTTTATCTAAACCATCAAGTACATCTAGTTTAGTTAAACAAATACCGGACAAACTATTCATTTGTGCTGACTTACACATTGAAACAGCATCAAACCAGCCTGTTCTACGTTTACGCCCTGTTGTAGCTCCAAATTCGTGGCCTTTAACCCCTAAGTGCTCACCATATTCATCATCTAACTCAGTAGGAAACGGACCGTTACCTACACGTGTTGAATAGGCTTTAGTGATACCTAAAATATAATCAAGATCTAACGGACCTACACCTGTTCCTGTTGCCGCACCACCTGCTGTTGTGCTTGATGATGTTACATAAGGATATGTACCATGATCAATATCTAGCAATGCGCCTTGAGCCCCTTCAAAAAGAATGTTTTCATCTTGTTGCTGGTAATCTTTTAGCTCTTCACCAATATCTGTCAACATTGGTTTTACAATTTCAGCAAGCTTTAAGGTTGTTGCCAACATTTCATCGTAATCAAGTGCTTCAGCATTGTAGTAATTAGTTAGCATAAAGTTATGATAATCAACTAATTCTTTTAACCTTTTTGAAAACTCTTCGGTATTAAGTAAATCACCTGCACGAAGCCCTCTTCTAGCGACTTTATCTTCATAAGCAGGGCCAATTCCTCGTCCTGTTGTACCAATTGCTTTGTTACCACGGGCAATTTCTCGCGCTTGGTCAATAGCAATATGAATAGGAAGAATTAAAGCACAAGCTTCACTGATTTTTAGACGATGCCTAACAGAAAGCCCTGATTCCTCAAGCGTTTCAATTTCTTCTAATAACGCATCAAGTGATAACACAACACCGTTACCAATCATGCAGTCGACATTTTCTCTTAAAATACCTGATGGAATAAGGTGCAAGACTGTTGTTTCACCATTAATAACCAGTGTATGCCCAGCATTATGTCCACCTTGAAAGCGAACAACAGCTTTGGCCTGTTCAGTTAAAAGATCAACCAACTTCCCTTTACCTTCGTCACCCCATTGCGTGCCGATGACTACTACATTTTTACCCATAATTATTCCAATTTTAAGCTAAGGACTTAACGACCCAGTTTTGATTCTGTTTTTCTAACACGCCGGTACATGCTAGCTCTTTAATTTCGTCTGGATGACCAGGCAATTGCTGTACAACTGCAATACCTTGCGTACGAAGCTCTCTAATTGCTTCGATTAATGAAGCATCATCCGCTAAAGGTGCATAAACTAGCTGCGCAGTTTCTGTTTCATTTAATTCTTTAGACAAGGCATTAAGCAGCTTTAAATCTGCACTAAAACCTGTTGCTGCACGCGCTCTACCAAAGAACTCACCAATATTATCGTATCGTCCACCACGAGCTACTTCTCGCCCTAATTCAGGAACAAAAGAAGCAAATACGATACCCGTATGATAATGATAACCACGTAGTTCAGATAAATCGAAACTTACCGGTAATGAAGGAAAGTTAATACGTAGTTTATCAGCAATAGTTTGTAATTCTTCTAATGCTTTAGAAACAGCTTCACCCGTATTTGCTAATACTTCAGCAGCTTTAGCTAATGTTTCCACACCACCATTTAAAGTCGGTAGTGTTTTAAATATTGTTTTGTAGTTTTCGGTAATATCAAAACCATCAACTAAATCATTTAATTCAGGTCTTGCTTTACGTTGCAAGGCATCAAACAATTCAGTTTCCTGCGTTTTAGTTAAATCAGCTTGTTCTGATAAAGCACGGTATATTTCAACGTGTCCAAGATCTAAATGTACATTTTGTAACCCAGTAACCGCTAACATTTCCAACATTAGCTGAATAACTTCCAAGTCACTTTCTATACCTGAATGACCATAAATTTCAGCGCCAATTTGCATTGGACTTCTGGTTTTAGATAATGAATCTTCTAAAGTTCTTAAAGTAGTTCCGACATAACACAAACGTGTGGGTCGATCATGCTTTAAGTTATGTGCATCAATTCTTGCAACTTGTGGTGTTATATCAGCACAAACACCCAACATTTCACCAGAAACCTGATCTGTTAATTTAAATGTTTGCAGATCAAGATCATGTCCTGAGCCTGTTAACAAAGAATCTAAAAAGTCTACAACAGGTGGTATGACTAATTCATAGCCCCAACAAGAAAAAACATCCAGCAACTGTCGGCGTAAAGCTTCTAATTGTTGAGCGTCTTCAGGTAAAACATCTTCAATTCCTTGGGGTAATAACCAGGAGTCTCTTTTTTGCATATTTTTATATGTCCACTCGCACAAAACGCCCCGTTAAAAAACGGAGCGTTTTGTTATCTTTTTACAATTTAACGATGATACTTATCGTAATGATTTATTTCTGTTTCTTAAAATACTTAAAGAAATCAGAATCAGGTTCAACAACCAACATATCGCCAGGTTGTCTAAAAGTTTGTCTATACGCAATCATACTACGATAAAAAGTATAAAACTCTATATCTTTACCATAAGATTTAGCATAAATGTCTGCTGCTATAGCATCACCAGAACCACGAAGTTTCTCAGCATCACGGAAAGCATTAGCCATTATAATTTGACGTTGCTTATCAGCATCAGCTCGTATTCTTTCTGCAGCTTCTTTACCCTGTGAACGGAATTCTCTAGCAACTCTTTCTCGCTCGGCTTCCATTCTTCTGTATACAGAAGAACTTACTTCATTAGGTAAATCAATTCGTTTAACTTGTACATCAACGATTTCAATCCCTAATTTAACAGCAATAGGTGTTGATAAAGTAATTAATGCAGTACGAATAACATTACGATCACTAGAAACTAGTTGCTTAATAGTACGCTTACTAAACTCACTACGAAAAGCATCTTTAATAATTTGATCTAAACGAATATTAGCTTGTCTTGTATCACCCGCCACTGACGTGTAATAAGTTTTTACATCAGCAATCTTCCATTTAACAAATGAATCAACAATTACGTTTTTCTTTTCAGAGGTTAAAAAACGTTCTGGTTTTGAATCCATTGTCAAAATACGTGAATCAAATTTCTTCACGTTATTGATAAAAGGCATTTTAAAGTGCAAGCCTGGTTCAAAATCAGTAGAAATAACCTCACCTAAACGAAATTTAATGGCTCTTTCTGTTTCGCTGACGGTAAACACGCATGAGGAAACAATAAAAAACAAAGCACCTACTGCTATTAATATTTTATTTTGTCCCATCTTAGCGCCCTCTCACAGTACGGCCACGATTCGAAGTTCGTGAGCTATTATTAATACTTGTTTTTTGTGGTGCAACATTTGATCGAGGAACGTTTGCTACATTATTTGTTCCTGCATTTGCAGTTCTATTACCTAATTTATCTAAAGGTAAATAAAGCATATTGTTGCTTCCTTTAACATCAACCATAACAGTAGAAGTATTACTCAACACATTTTCCATAGACTCAAGATACATTCTTTGTCTAGTGACTTCTGGTGCCTTTTTATATTCTGTTAATAGTTGAGAAAAACGACTCACGTCACCTGTTGCTTTAGCAATGATACTTTCTTTATAAGCTTCAGCTTCCTGAGTTTTTCTTGATGCAGCACCACGAGCGACAGGAACAACTTCATTTGAATAGGCTTCTGCTTCGTTAATATAACGTTGCTCATCTTCTCGCGCTTTAATCGCATCTTCAAAAGCACCCTGAACTTGCTCAGGTGGTTGTGCATCCTGAAGGTTTACAGTTGTGATTAAAATTCCCGATTCGTACGTATCCATTACCTTTTGAATTTCAGCCTGGATTTCAGCAACAATTTCACTTCGTCCTTCTGTTAATACAAAATCCATATCACTATGACCGATAACACCACGTTCAGCACTTTCAGTCACTTGCTTCAGCGTTGCTGTTGGGTTAAGTAAATTAAACACATAGTTTTTTGCATCTTTAACTTGATACTGTACCGCAAGACGAACATCAACAATATTCTCATCTTTTGTTAGCATTAAAGCTTCTCTAGGAACTGATCCAGCACCTTGACGGCCACCTGATCGGTAACCTACTTCAATTACTTGAACATTTTGTACATCAACAATCTCAACTTTATCAATCGGTGATGGAAAACGCCAATTCAAACCTGGTTGAGTTGTTGCAGAATAAGCTCCAAAACGTGTTTCTACACCTCGAGTTCCCTCGTCAACAATATAAAAACCACTCAAACCCCATAGTACAGCTGCACCTGCTGCTAAAAAACCTAGACTTTTTAGTGAACCACCTTCAGCATTATTACCGCCACCAGAGCCACCACCAAAAATACCGCCTAATTTTTCTTGAAATGAACGAATCACTTCGTCTAAATCTGGAGGACCATTCTCATCTTTACGGCCACTCCAAGGGTCTTTCTTATCGCCACCGGGCTCATTCCAGGACATCTATTGCTCCAATTGGATTTTATTTAAAAATTTATGGCTCCAAAGCCAAAGTTGCATATTCTATCTTAAATCGATAGTTTATGATAAATTAATTAATGCTAATATGTAATTTATAGCTTACAAAACAATTTCTTCTGTTTTAATTTCTTTTAGTAAACCTAAATATTTTTTATCAATTTCGATTGATAACTCCCAACCACCAAAATCATCATGTTTTTCTTCAATAATCTTAGCAAAATCAAACAATTTAGCGCGTGTGCCACCTTGACTAGGTTGTAAGTAACACTTTCTTTTAACCTTGGTATTTGAAAAAAGTTCCGCTAAAGCCTGAAATAATAATTGTGAACCTTCTCCAGTCTCGGCAGAAAGCCACACTCTTACTGGTTTTCCTTCATCATTTCTATCTATATGCGGCTCTACATCATCCAACAAATCTATTTTATTAAAAACTTCTAATTGCGGAATTTCATGTGCATCAATATCTTTTAACACCTGATTAACCTGAAACATGGTGTCTTCCCGGTCATCAGCATTAGAATCTATTACATGTAACAACAAGTCAGCCTCACTGGCTTCTTGTAAAGTCGATCGAAATGCTGCAATTAATTCATGTGGTAAGTGACGAATAAAGCCCACTGTATCCGCAAGAATAATATCGGCACCATTTTCTAGTGAACAGCTTCTTAAGGTAGGATCTAATGTTGCAAATAATTGGTTAGCAACATAAATATCCGCACCTGTTAAGGTATTAAATAAAGTAGATTTTCCTGCATTGGTATAACCAACTAATGATACCGAAGGGGTTTCAGATTTTTTTCTTTTCCCACGACCTTGACCGCGTTGTTTAGCAACCTTTTCTAGGCGTCGCTGAATCAATTTGATTCGATTACTCACTAAACGTCTATCTGATTCTAGCTGGGTTTCCCCTGGCCCGCGCATTCCAATACCACCACCTTTTTGGCGATCAAGATGCGTCCAACCACGAATTAATCGTGTAGACAAATGTTTTAACTGAGCCAGTTCAACTTGTAATTTGCCTTCAAAGGTTTGTGCCCTTAAAGCAAAAATATCTAAAATAAGGCCATTTCTATCAACAACTCGAACACCTAAAGCATGCTCTAGGTTTCTTTCCTGACTAGGTGATAAAACATGATTAACCAAAACAATATCGGCTTCATGGAAAGCAATCTCAGACTTTATTTCTTCAACCTTCCCACTGCCTACAAAGAATTTTGGATCGGGTCTTTGTCTAGTTCCCGTAACCACATGCATAGGTTCTGCACCAGCAGTTTTGGCAAGTTCTTTTAATTCATGCAAGTCTTCCTGACCTGCTCGTAGCGTTAGATGAACCAGTATCGCTCGTTCACCAGAGTCGGGACGATCAAACAAAAAAAACTCCTTCCTTATTCTTCAAAATGCTCATTCTCTCTTGCTAGCTTAACTGGTTTTCCAGGCACTATAGTCGATACAGCATGTTTATAAACCATTTGATTGACTGTATTTTTCAACATAATGACGTATTGATCAAATGAATCAACACGGCCCTGTAATTTTATTCCGTTTACCAAAAAGATTGATACTGGTGTATGTTCTTTTCTTAAGGTATTAAGAAAGTTATCCTGTAAATTTTGTGCTTTTGACATCCTATTCCCCTCTTATTATTATTCCTATTTCTAACCATTTACTTATTCGAAATAAATACTACTTGTAAGTAAACGAAGATATTGGGACATATTATTGTAATTCAAGACAATAAAATCATATTTCATGTTTTATTTTATTAAATACATTGTCCATTAAATTTATTTCTGCTGAATCAAATTGTAATGCTTCTGTTTCCCTGCGTAACCAAGTGAACTGTCGTTTTGCCAATTGTCTAGTCGCTATAATTCCTTTTTCTATCATCGTATCCAAATCATATTCTCCTTCTAAATATGACCAGGTTTGACGATACCCCACCGCTCTAATCGCAGGTAAATCAACATTTAAATCACCTCGCTTATATAAAGCTTTAACCTCATCCAGCAAACCTTTTTCTACCATCAAGTTAAAACGTTTAGCTATTTTTTCATGTAAAAGCTTTCTATTTTCTGGTGCTACAATTAGTTTTATTGTTTTAAACGGTATTGTATTTTGTTGCGCTTCTTTAAAAAACTGTGTGATTGGCTTTCCACTTATTAGGTAAACCTCTAATGCCCGCTGAACTCGCTGGGGATCATTAGGGTGAATTCTTTTTGCAGATTCAGGGTCTATAGCATGCAGTCTATCATGCATAGCTTGTTTCCCCTGTTCAGCAAATTCAATATCCAGTTTTTTGCGTATTTCAGCATTTGCCTCTGGTAACTCAGCAAGGCCGTTAAACAATGAATTAAAATATAGCATAGTGCCCCCCGTCAAGATAGGTATTTTTCCTCGACTGCTAATATCCTCCATTAACTCTAATGCTGACTTTCTAAACTGTCCTGTCGAATATGACTCTGCAGGATCAAGAATATCTATTAAATGATGGGGAATTCCTTGTCTTTCCTCAGCAGTCGGTTTTGCAGTACCAATATCCATACCTTTAAAGACTAAAGCAGAGTCTACACTGATTATTTCAGCATCTATTTTTTGTGCTAATTGTACCGATAATGCCGTTTTCCCGGAAGCAGTTGGGCCCATAAGGCAAATAGCAGCAGGTAAAGAAATATTATTCATTATTGTCCACGTAAAAAGAACTTATCTAAATCGGAAGTGCTTAATTCAATCCAGGTAGGTCGACCATGATTACATTGCCCTATCCTTTCAGTTTGCTCCATATCTCTTAATAATGCATTCATTTCTTCAATAGTGAGTTTTCTCTTTGCTCTAACCGAACCATGACAAGCCATGGTTGCTAATATTTCATTAGATTTATCTAAAACTCTCTGACTCATACCATGAGTAATTATATCGGACAAAATATCGCGAATTAAGGCATCCATATCTTCACGCCCTAGCAGTGCGGGTGTTGCTCGTAATACTATAGCTTCTGGCCCTGTTCGGTTTAATTCAAAACCTAATGCACTAAAAAATTCATGTTGCTGTTCAACTAAATCAGCTTCACTACTGCTGACTTGAATTTTCAGGGGTAATAACAGAGGTTGACTGGGTACTGTTCCTTGATGATATTGTTTTTTTAAAGCTTCATAAGTTACACGTTCATGTGCGGCATGTGCATCAACTAAAATAATACCTTTTTCTGTCTCTGTAAGAATATAAATGCTATGTAAATGTGCAATTGCGTACCCTAAAGGTGGCATTCCTTCAGATTGTATAACTTTAGGTGCACTATCTAGCTCAACATTTAACTGTGTCTCAGTTTTTGGGTACAACTTGGCGTAGGATTCAATATTTTCTGCCACATTCATGGGTAATGATGATTGTGTTGGCGTAAATGAACCCGCTCCTAGTTTAGTAACACTACTTTGAATAGAGGGAGTAGATTGAGGTAGGTTTTCCACTGGAGCTAAAGGGGTAAACTCTTCCACTTTTCTAACTGCATTTTGCTGCTCACCAGGTCTCAACTCGGCCAAAGAGCGATGTAATGCTTTAAATAAAAAGTCGTGTACTAATCGACCTTCACGAAATCTGACTTCGAGTTTTGCTGGATGTGCATTAACATCAACTAAGGCTGGATCTAATGTTAAATAAAGAACAAAAACAGGGTGTCGCCCATGAAATAACACATCTTGATAAGCTTGTTTTACAGCATGCGTCACTAAACGATCTTTAATAAGACGACCATTTACATAAAAATACTGCATATCTTGCTGACTACGAGAAAAAGTGGGTAAACCAACCCAACCCGATAATTGTAAACCCGATGCTTCAAAATCAATTTTTACTGAATTTTCAATAAATGCAGAACCACAAATACTAGCGATACGTTTTTCTTGCTCAGTCTCTGATTCAGCAGTCCGAAGATTCATCACTTCTCTTTGATTATGATTTAAGGTGAACCCTATATCGAAACGACTTAATGCCATTTTTTTAATCAAATTTTCAATATGCGAAAATTCTGTTTTCTCAGTCTTTAAAAATTTGCGTCTTGCTGGAGTGTTATAAAACAAATCCCTGACATCAATAGTTGTTCCTTGTGGATGAGGATCTGGCTGCGGATTAAAATCAGTTTCGGTTCCATCTGCACTTACTTTCCAAGCACATTCAGCATCATCAGTTCTTGAGATAAGAGTTAAACGTGCTACTGAACTAATACTAGGTAATGCCTCTCCTCTAAAACCCATACTAGAAACATGCTCTAAATCATCAAGACTCGCAATTTTACTGGTTGCATGTCGAGATAAAGCTAAAGGTAAGTCTTCTTTAAAAATACCACAGCCATTATCTCTAATCTTTATCAGCCGAATCCCGCCCTGCTCAATATCAAGGGTAATTTGAGAGGCCCCTGCATCAAAACAATTTTCGACTAATTCTTTAACCACAGAAAAAGGCCTTTCGACCACTTCACCTGCTGCAATTTGATTAACTAGCTGTGTAGGAAGAGCTTGAATTCGCATGATACTCCTAAGGTGAAGGTAAAGCTTTCTGATCAACTAAGGTTGATACAAATTGACTAGCTTCATTAATAGTGACTTCCATCACCTCAATTAATTGTGAAATATCTATTCCAATTTCTATAAACTCATGCTGTAACGCTGCAATTGCTTGCGCATTAAGATTATGTTTTAAAAATAAAACTTGATCTTTAAAAGCGGATAAAACAGGGTGTATTCGGTTTTCAGCTTTACGCATAGTCCTTATTAATCGAGTATATTGCTGTTTAGATGCTTTTAATTGTTGGCGACTTTTTGATCGTAGTGCTCGGTTATTATAGTGAGCTAGTTCATCTTCCCATTCTTTAAATAAAGACCCACTAACTTCTTCAATAGCTTCAATTCTATGACTCACATCATCTGATTTGCTTTTACAAAAGTCATACTGTCTTTGTAATAATTTGTAACGATGCTCCAGTGAACTTTCTTTTACATTAACAATACTTTTAAATTGCTGTAAAGCATCTTCAAATTGATCACGGGTATTGATTAAACTATTACAAGTCTGCTCAACCTGAATAACTACAATATCGCGTTTATGGTGCCCAAGTAGAGACTCTCGACTTTGATAATATATGCTATCAAACTTTTTTTTGACGAATGTAAGCAACTGATTAAATAAAGGTGTATTCATTAAAACTGTATTTGTTAAGTAAAACGATGTTATAGCTTGAATTTTGGGTTAATTTTTCAAATGCCTTATCAACAAGCCCCTGTTTTTGCATTTGATGAATTGTCATATTTTCTGGTACCTCGGCCGATTTAACTAAAATCAATTCATCTGCCTGTATCTGATTGGCTAACCATGCTGCCAAACTATCTGAGGTAATATCCCAACTAGCTGCAATACCATCTTGGTTAAGCTGTTGAATATCTGGCGACCAAATAACCACCTTATTATTAGCCTTTATTGAATCAGTATTAGAAATTAAAAAACCAGGTTTAATACTTTTAAACAATAAGGCCATTTGTTGCATGGCTAAAATAGCCATTTCATGCGCTATTTCATCATTAAATTGCCATTGTTTCTGTGCCAAACGAACCTGATCTGCAAACAATCCCCCACCAGGCACAATAACGACCCTATCTTTTACTTTTTGTTCAATCGTATTTAGGCACTGCCTTAAAGATTCAACATCATTCATTAAACTACCGCCTAGTTTAATAACCCTCATGAATACTAAATTGATCTAACAAGCTTAATAAAGCCGCAGCTTTATCAAAACTTTCTTGATATTCATCTTCCATTACAGAGTCATTCACAATGCCTCCACCCGCCCAAAAACGAATGGTATCTTCTGAATGAACCAAGGTTCGAATAGCAATATTGGTATCCATATTGCCATCAAAGCCAATGTAGCCAATAGATCCACAATAAATCCCTCGTCTATTAGGCTCTAATTCTTCAATAATTTCCATAGAACGAATTTTAGGTGCGCCAGTAATTGATCCACCAGGAAAACAATTTCTTAATAAATCTACAGCATGCTGACCATCAGCAAGCTCACCTTTTACTGTACTCACTAAATGATG
>Ga0105355_10004725_pt1 | contig 11620 bp, 4 predicted proteins | sample GOMGulsemesocosm_2_FD_83508 | JGI IMG/M metagenome (GOLD analysis project Ga0105355, IMG submission 83508) | Methane-oxidizing microbial communities from mesocosms in the Gulf of Mexico - GOM9C Gulf of Mexico | ecosystem: Environmental > Aquatic > Marine > Cold seeps | place: Gulf of Mexico... | reverse complement strand
TACTATTGTTCAAAATTATATAGGCCTAATATATCTCTAGATGTATAGATATTAGGGGGATTTTTGTCAGCACATATAAATAAATATTACCTCTTATTGAAGACAATGTTTTTGCTGATTATAATTTATTCAACCTTGCCTTTATACGCTCAACCAATTGTTAAAACCTCATCACTAACAGAAGTGAAAATGCAACATTTTTGGCATCATCAATTTGCTTTCGCCGGAATTTATGCTGCAACTGAGCAGGATGACTTAGAAGAAAAAGGACCTAAAGTATCTTTTGAAGAATACTTGGAAGGTGGTGTTTCAATCGCGTTGACCGATGAAGAATTGGAATATCTAAAACAACACCCGGTTATCTCCGCTCAAAACGGCATGGATTACCCACCTTTTAACTATATTATTGATGGTAAACCTTCGGGGTATAGTATTGATCTTATCTCCATGATAGCGAAAATATTAAACATTAAAGTTAGATTGGTTCAAAATAAAAAATGGTTTGAATATGTTAATTTGTTCAAGCAGAAAAAATTAGATGTCTTACTTAATATCGCTGATATCCCAGAACGACATAGTTATGCTAACTTTACTTCTCCTATTGCAGATATATTACCCTTTGCAGTGATTAGAAAAAATATACATATTGATATAGCAACACAGAAAAATATCGCTGAGATGCGTATTGCGTTATTAGAAGATGACGCGGTTAATGAATCTATAAAAAAAGCTTTGCCCAAAGCTACATTTATTCAAGTAAAAAATATTGCAGAAGCTCTTAAGAGGATAACAGCCAAACAAGTAGATATCTATTTCGATATAGCTCCGGTAATCGAATATAATATTAGCAGCAATTTTATGACAAATTTGCAACTTATCCCTGTCGCTGAAGAACTAAATATTACTAATCAAAAATTTAGTTTAGCTACTCATAAAGATAACCGAGTCTTACGAGATATTCTGCAAAAAACGCTCAATGCTATTCCTGAAAATGAAAAAATAAGACTAAAAAGAAAATGGTTTGTCCAAGATGAAATAGAAAGCGCTACAGCCATAAAATTAACGAAAAAAGAAAAAGCCTATATCGCCAAAAATTCCCCGTTTACATTTTGTCGGCAAAGTGATGTAAGTGTAGGTGTTAATATTTTTGACTTAATTACTCGTGATATAGGCATAGAGGTTCAGCTAAGTAAACTAATGCCATGGAGTGTAGCTTTAGATGCATTAAAAAATAAAAAGTGTGACATATTAACTGCTGCATCGCCAACTGAACTAAGACGTAAAACATACAAATTTACTCCACATTACGCTCGAATAAAACAAGCAATATTAACCAATAAATATGAAATAATTATTAGTGATTTGTCCGATCATTTAAATGAAAAATTTGCTGTTATTAAAGGGCATATCCTAATTAAATTACTGAAGAAAGAATATCCCAAAATTAAACTAATTGAAGTCAATTCAACAGAGAGTGCAACACAGCTCTTGGACAATGGTACGGTTTTTGGTGTTATCGATGCTGAATGGGTTCATCAAACATTATTTACGAACAATGAAGAGCATAGATTTAAGATTAATGGCCAATTACGTGAAAAATTTGATGATATCCAGTCGATAGCAACTAGAAAAGAAGATGTGTTACTTAATAATATTTTATCAAAAGCAGTGCGAGCATCAAATAAAACGGAAGTTATGGACGTTTATACTAAAGCTAAAGGCTCGAATATAAAAAATATAGTGTTCTCAGAAGAAGAACAATGGCTTTTAAACTTAAGAGAAATTACTTTGTGTCCTGCAGATAATATAAAAGCATGGGATGAAGTTATTGCGTACATTACAAAAACTACCGAAATGAATCTTGTTGCCGCTAAAAAAATGTCTTGGAGTGAAACATTAAATGGATTAGCTAGTGGTCAATGTGATGTTTTACCGCAGGCAACAGAAACAACAGAAAGAAAAAAGACTATGGCATTTTCGCCAACCATTCATCAAGAAGAAAGAGTCATGGCAACATTGATGAAGCAACCTTATATTATCAATATTGAAAGTTACTTGGATGAAATATTTATTTTAAAAAAGGGCGATAATGTCATCGAACAATTAGAAACAGAATATCCTACAATTAAAATACAATTAGCTAACTCTAGTCTTGATGCTTTACAAGCGATACAAAATGAACAAGCTTTTGCGTTTATTGATGGTCTTACCCAATTGGGGAATACTATGAATAAATATGCAATGACCAATCTTAAAGTAGCAGGTTCATTACCTGATCGATTTAATGATAAATGGGCTTTCGCCACCAGAAAAAGTGACCAAGTATTAACAAATATTTTCACAAAAATTTTAATGGCTAACAAGAATGAAATAAGAAAAATACTTACCAGCCAATCATTTACCGTTAAATATGAAAAAGGGACTGACTACACCTTGTTATGGCAGTTACTAACAGTTGCTTTGATAATATTATCCGTCATTATCTTTTGGAATCGAAGATTAGCTTTGCTTAATCTGCAATTACAAGAAGCCCACAAAACTATCATTATTCAGGAAAAGATGTCCTCTTTAGGAACTTTAACTGCTGGTGTTGCTCACGAAATTAATAATCCAGTGAATTTCACTAATGCGGCGGTCTATATGATGAAAGAAGAGATCGTTATCATTAAGGACTATTTAAAAGATTTAGCGGGAGGGGATAAAGCGGATGAAAAGGTATTACAGTCGTTCGAAGATAAGTTTGCTAAATTAATTGGGCTCACAAATACCGCAACGGAAGGCAGTAATAGAATAAAAACCATTGTTCAAGATTTAAGGTTGTTTTCGAGGCTTGACGATGAACAAAAAGATAAAATTACCCTTGCTGCTATTCTAAAATCGACAAAACATCTGGTGAAAACACAGTTTAAGGATATTGAAATAGTCCTAGATGTAATTGAAGACCCTTTAATTAATGGTTTCCCTGCAAAGCTTAGCCAAGTATTTATGAATATTATAGTTAATGCCTGTCAAGCGATAGAAAGCAGGAAAGAATTGAATGTTCAATTGGTTGGTAATATTAATATTTCATTATATGAAAAGAACAACTATGTATACATCGAATTCCAAGATAACGGTTGTGGTATGGATGAAGAAACCTTGCAAAAAGTATTTGACCCTTTCTTTACCACTAAAGATGTAGGTAGTGGTACGGGTCTAGGTATGGCGATTTCCTTTGGTATTATTGAAGAGCAGGGAGGTTTGATTGATATTACTTCCGTAATAAATGAGGGATCATTGATAACAATCAAACTGCCAATATAGTGATAAGCAAATATTTAATATGCGTCACACCAATATTTTCAAGAGTATAATTTTTCTGTTCAAAGTACTCAAAATACAGCTATATGTTCACATTAATTCCCAGTAAAAAACTTCCTCAATTCACTAAGCCATAATATGAACTATAATGTTACAAATGTTCAATTATGTGTTAGCTTTATATATCTTTGATATTTTTATAGTTTATACGGTAAAGGGGGTTTAAGTGAGACTGTTTCTATTAAGCGGCCAAATCTCCATCCTATTTCCTTCTGGTAATTTAATTATTTAAACAATGTCTTTGGGTAATCATATATTTAAACTTCAGAGTAAATGAATAAATGCTATAGATAGTAACGGAGGATCTTTGCCAGCTTATATAAAAAAATATTTTCTCCTATTGAATACAGCATTGTTGCTGATTTATTGTTATTTGATCACTCCCGTTTACGCTCAGAACTCATTTCAATCCTTAGCTATAGAGTCCTCTCTAACAGAAGTTAACTTACAGTTCTTTTGGTATCATCAATTTGCCACTGCCGGTTTTTATGCTGCTGATGAACAAGGTTACTTTGAAGAAAAGGGGCTGAAGGTTACTTTTGAAGAATATGATCCCAAAGTAAATATCATAGAAAACGTTACTAGTGGGGGAGCAACGTTTGGTGTGGCTGGAACGGATATCATCAAAACGTTCCATCAAGGTGCACATGTTAAATTATTGGCGAGCTACTTTAAACGAAGCCCATTAGTCCTTATTACCCAACCTGAAATAACTTCCTTAAAGCAGCTCACTGATAAAACTATATATGGTCAAAATAAGTTACTTTATAGTGGAGCCATTAGAGAGATGCTGAACTTACATAATATCCTTCCCTCTAGCATCAGTACCTTTAACAACGGTAACAATATTGAATTGTTCAAAGATAAACAAATTAGTGGCATGTTAGCATGGAGCTCCAATGAAACTTTCGAACTCATTCAAAAGAATATCGACTTTAAAGTATTTAATCCCAATCAATTTGGCTTTTTCACTCAAGATTTAAATTTATTTACCTCAGAAAGTTTTGCTCGTAGGAATACAGTTTTAGTTAATAATTTTACTGAAGCTGTGAATAAAGGCTGGCAATATGCGCTTGAACACCCAGATGAGGTTATTCGATTAATTAAATCAAAATATAATAGCCAAAATAAAACCATTGCAGCACTTAAATATGAAGCAAATGAAACAATTAAATTAATAGCACCAGAATCACACCCAATAGGTTCTATACAAAAAAACAAGTTAACCACTATTTCTGAAAATTTACTGGCGTATAAAACGATCAGTAAGACCAGAGATATTGATGAATTACTACTTGAAGCTGAAGATAAAACTGAAAAAAACACCAATACACAATTATTAGTTTCGTTAGGCGAAGACGAAGTTAAAAACCATCAACAAATTTCTGGGAAAAATAGAAATTCCCCGAATGTACAATTAAAATTAACTGAGGAAGAAGCACTATATCTTGCCAATAATCCGATATTAAAAGCACAAAATGACATGGATTACCCTCCTTTTAATTACATGCTAGAGGGCAACCCATTAGGTTACAGCATCGATTTATTTAGATTAATATCAGAGATGTTAAGCATTGAAGTTGAATATATACAAGATAAAGTATGGTCAGAATATATTGATTTATTTAAGAATAAAAAATTAGATATATTGCTTAATATCGCTGATATACCACAACGACATAGTTTTGCGAACTTCACTTCTAATATTGGCGATGTAGCAACTTTTGCGGTGATTAGAAAAAGAATAAATATTGATGTCGCTTCACAAAAGAACATTGCCAAAATGCGAATTGCGCTCGTCGAAGACAACGCGGTTAATGATTCTATTAGAAAGGCATTACCAGAGGCAATGTTTACCCTAGTTAGTAATATTGACGAAGCCTTAAAAGCGATAACAGCCAATCAAGTTGATATATATTTCGATACCGGTGCGGTAATTGAATACTATATCAGTAACAATTTCATGCCGAGTTTACAGCTTATCCCTGTAGCTGATGAGTTAAATATTATTGATCAAAAATTTAGCTTCGCTACACACAAAGATAACCCTGTTTTACGAAATATTTTGCAAAAAGCTATTAATGCTATTCCTGAGAATGAAAAGATTCGATTAAAACGAAAATGGTTTGTGCAAAGTGAAATACAAAACAGAACTGCAGTTAAATTAACTAATGAAGAAAGGCAATACCTTGCCAATAACCCAATATTAAAAGCGCAAACTGATATCGATTATCCACCTTTTAATTATACCGTCGATGGAAAGTCTGTTGGTTATAGTGTTGATCTTATCACCATGATAGCGGATTCATTGAACATTAAAATGAGCTTTATAAAGAATAAACCGTGGTCCGAATATTTTGAAATGTTTAAGCAAAATAAAATAGATGTTTTACTTAATACTACAGATACAGAAAGTAGGCGAGAACATGCTAGATTTACTGCTCCTTATGCCGACATTCCAAATTTTGCTGTGGTAAGAAAAAGTCATGAGATAGATATAGCATCAATAGAAAACTTGTCAGGCAAGCGTGTTGTGATTAGCAAAGGATTCGCTATGAATGAAAAAATTAAACAAGCGCTTTCTGATAGTACATTTAGCACTGTAGCTGGTGTTATTGAAGGATTAAACGCAGTTTCAACGAATAAAGCCGATGTTTATTTTGAAGCTAGTGTGGTGAGTAATTATCATATTACTAAAAATTTAATCCCTAACCTGAAATTAATTCCTATATCAGAAGATTTTAAAATAAACAGCCAAAAACTTAGTTTTGCCACCCATAGAGACAATGAATTATTAACAAGTCTTATCCAAAAGTCATTAGATCAAATCCCTGATATCGAAAAAGAAAAACTTAAATTAAAATGGTTTGGTCAGAATGAAATAGGAAAAAATTCAGCAGTACAGCTAACCAATGAAGAAAAAATTTATATAGCAAACTCTCCACCTATCCATCTATGTCGACTAGATATATCGGAAGGGGCCAATACTTCAATACAACTAGTTGATACTATAACAAGAGATCTTGGATTGAAGATTCAATTAAGCGAACCTTTATCGTGGAGTCAGGCATTAAATGCTCTTAAAAATCACCAATGTGATTTATTAACTAGTGCAACCAAAACTAAACCACGCTTAGAAGTATTTAACTTTACTCCCCCTTATTCCCGTATAAAACAAACAATACTCACCAAGAAAAACAAAATGCAAATTAATGATCTATCTGATCACTTAAATGAAAAATTTGCTATTGGTAAAGGTAATGTATTCATTGCATTAATTAAAAAAGAATACCCAGAAATTAACCTCGTTGAAGTAGAGTTTCCCATTGATTCAGCAAAATTAGTTGAAGAAGGAAAAGTCTTTGGCTTTATAGCAGATGAAACATTACAACAAAATTTAATTAATAATAATGAACTGAACAATTTAAAAGTAAATAGTCAATTACGTGAAAAATTTGATGATATTCAATCATTAGCGACAAGAAAAGAAGATGTCTTACTAAATAGCGTTTTATCAAAAGCGGTATCAGCAGCCAATACATCGGAAATCAATCAACTTCTAAGAAAAGTGTCAATATCAACCCCTGACAACCTTATTCAGTTTACCGATGAAGAAAAACAACTTTTATTATCAAGGGAAGTCTTCTGGTGCGTCTCTGATGTTACCGATGCTGAGACATGGGATGAATTAATGCCGTTAATCACCAAAAATACCCAAATGAAACTAGCTAAAAGTGAAAAAATGTCATGGTCAAATGCATTAATTGGCTTAGGGAGTGGACGGTGTGATATTTTACCTGAGATTACCGATACCGCAGAAAGAAGAAAAACAATGCTTTTTACTCCTCCATTCCACCAAGAAGAACGGGTGATTGCAACATTAAAACAGCAGCCGTATATAAGTAATATTGAAGATCATTTGGACAAAACCTTTGCTCTTCATAAAGGTGATATTTTGGTGGAACAATTGAAAGCTGAGTACCCCAAATTAAAAATAAAATTAACAGAGCATCAAGTTGAAGGCCTGCAATGGGTTCAAAGTCAGCAGGTTTTTGCATATATAGGGAGTATTGCAGACACTGGGAATACGATGAATAAGTATTCAATGGATAATTTGAAAATAGCGGGTTCTTTACCGGATAGATTTAATGATAAGTGGGGATTCGCCACTAGAAAGAATGATGTAATTCTCAACAGTATTTTCACTAAATTATTAAAAGTGACTGACAAAAAAGAAATAAGGGACGTGATTTCAGGACTGTTTTTAGTCAAGTATGAAAAAGGCGTTGATTACACCTTGTTTTGGCAGGTAATAATCATTGGCTTAGTAATATTATCAGCTATTGTCTTTTGGAATCGTCGCTTAGCTAAGCTTAATTTACAATTAGCACAGGCCAAACATGAAACCGAAGAAGCGCAAAAAACCATCATTATTCAAGAGAAAATGTCCTCGTTAGGTACGTTAACAGCAGGTGTTGCTCACGAAATTAATAACCCAGTTAATTTTACCAGTGCAGCGATATTTATGATGAAAGAAGAAATAGTTATTATTAAAGACTATTTAAAAGTTTTAGCAGGTGGGGATAAGGCAGATGAACAAGTTTTACAGTCCTTTGAAGATAAATTTGCAAAGCTCATTGATTTAACCAATACCGCAACAGAAGGCAGTAATCGAATCAAAACCATTGTTCAAGATTTACGTTTATTCTCAAGACTTGACGACGAACAACAAGAAAAGATTACCCTTGCTGGCATATTAAAATCGACAAAACATCTGGTGAAAACACAATATAATGAAATTGAAATAAAGTTAGATGTCGTTGCAGACCCTTTGATTAATGGTTTCCCTGCAAAACTTAGCCAAGTATTTATGAACATCATTGTAAATGCTTGCCAAGCAATAGAAACAAGAAAAAAATTGGATAAACAATTGATTGGAACTATCAATATTTCATTGTTTGAAAAGAATAATTATGTATATATCGAGTTCAAAGATAACGGCTGTGGGATGGACGAAGAGACCTTGCAAAAAGTCTTTGATCCCTTCTTTACCACCAAAGATGTTGGTAGTGGTACGGGTCTAGGCATGGCTATTTCGTTTGGTATTATCGAAGAGCAAGGGGGTCTTATTGAAATCACTTCTGTTGTTAATGAAGGCTCATCTTTAATAATTAAACTACCGATATAATTACTTATTTAAATAGAATTTTAGGAGTAGAAAGTGTCAGTTTTTGATATGAATAATGTCTCTCAACAAAATCAGGGAGCATCAGCAAAACCGTTGATTATGTTGGTTGACGATGAAATTGAAAATATAAATGTATTACGTCAACTTTTAGAATCTAATTTTCAAATCATAACTGGAATAAATGGTCGTGAAGCATTGCAACTTATTGATAACATGGTTGATCCTCAGCAAGTTCAGCTAATCATTAGTGACCAAAGAATGCCTGAGCTTACCGGAATCGAATTTTTTGAAAAAATCGTTGATAAGATGCCTGAGACGATAAGAATTATTTTAACGGGTTATTCTGATACTCAAGTTATTATAGATTCGATAAACAAAGCAAAACTCTATAAGTTTATGACTAAACCCTTTGATCCGGTTGAATTATCATTGACCGTTCAAAGAGGGGTTGAAGCATTTCAAATGCGGCGTGAAATATTAAACTACACCACAACACTTGAACAACAAATCATTAAAAGAACAGAAGAGCTAGTTGGTAAAAATGAAGAACTGGCATTAGCACTTGATAAGTTAGAAGAAGTTAGTTTAACAGACCAGCTAACGGGGGCACGTAATCGACACTTTCTTGAACAGTTTTTGCCGCAAGAACTTGCAAAGGTTAAAAGAGATAATACCAAAAGCAATCTGGAAAATAATGTCGGGTTTATTATGCTTGATATTGATTTCTTTAAAATAGTCAACGATGAACATGGTCATGCAGCAGGAGACAATATATTAAAACAATTTACTCATGTTTTAAAAGAAACTTGCCGAGAATCAGACTGGGTAGTTAGGTGGGGAGGTGAGGAGTTTATTGTTGTTGCCAGAGGATTAACCTCTGACGGTCTTGAGAATCTTGCTGAAAGAATCAGAAAGAACATCGAATCACATGAGTTTAATATTGGACATGAAAAAGCTATTAATAAAACCTGTTCTCTTGGTGTTGTTTCTTATCCGTTTATCAAAGAACACGTGAGTGAATTAACCTGGGAGCATACTCTAAACTTGGCCGATATTGCGCTATATGTCGCGAAGAGTAATGGTCGAAATACCTGGGTACGTTTATTCGAAAATGAAATTAAACACCCTGAAACTTTTTATCAAGAAGTAACAAAAGACCTTAATTCAGTGATAGCTAATAGTCTTATCTCATATTCATCCTCTGGTAATGAGACGCAAATAGAGTTTTGAAAAATAAGACTTTAATCGCAAAAACTCACGGTTATTAATAAAGCGCCATTTCTAATGGGCGCTTCCCCTCTATTTATCTAGTCCTGTGAATTAAACCTGAATTTGTTAAAAAATATCAATGATTTTCAATATGCATGTTAATGAAAATTAATGGGATTAGCATTGAACATTCACTAAGGGAATACTCGGTATCACTCTTTATATATTAGTGTAATTTTTTATTATCATTTAGCCTATTGATAAGAGAATGAAGATAATAAAAAGCTCTTTAAAACTATTTACACCTATTATGAGGAACGCCCTATGTATACAAATGTTCAAATACCAGAAAATGGCGAAGCAATCACTTTAGTTAATGGCCAGTTAGTTGTGCCTAACAATCCTATTGTTCCTTACATTGAAGGTGATGGTATTGGTATTGATGTAACACCCGCTATGCTTCAGGTGGTTAATGCTGCTGTTAACAAAGCTTATGGTGGTGACCGTACAATACATTGGATGGAAGTTTATGCGGGCGAAAAAGCCACTCAAATTTATGATAGTGAAACTTGGTTGCCTGAAGATACCCTCACTGCTTTTAAAGAATTTAAAGTTGGTATTAAAGGCCCATTAACCACACCTATTGGTGGCGGGATGCGTTCATTAAATATTGCCTTAAGACAAGTACTGGATCTATATGTTTGTCAGCGACCTATTCAATGGTTCACAGGGGTCCCTAGCCCAGTAAAAAAACCTTCAGAAGTTAATATGGTGATTTTTCGAGAAAACTCTGAAGATATTTATTCGGGCATTGAATACCAAGCTGATTCAGAGCAAGCGAATAAGCTAATATCGTTCTTGGAAAGTGAAATGGGAGTAAGCAACATTCGCTTTACTGAACACTGTGGTATTGGCATTAAGCCTGTTTCAAAAGAAGGCTCTCAACGGTTAGTCAGAAAGGCTATTCAATATGCTATTGATAATGATCGTTCTTCGGTAACGCTTGTCCATAAAGGCAACATTATGAAATATACCGAAGGGGCATTTAAAGACTGGGGATATCAAGTTGCCAAGGAAGAATTTGGCGCGCAACTAATCAGTTGTGGACCATGGATGCAAATCATTAATCCTAAATCGGGTAAAGAAATTATTATTAAGGACGTGATTGCAGATTCAATGTTACAACAAACATTGTTACGCCCAGCAGAGTACGATGTGATTGCGACACTCAATTTAAATGGTGATTACCTATCCGATGCATTATCTGCGCAGGTAGGGGGCATTGGTATCGCACCAGGGGCTAATATTGGTGAGGAGATTGCCATTTTTGAAGCAACTCATGGCACAGCACCTAAATATGCTGGATTAAATAAAGTGAATCCTAGTTCGGTTATTCTTTCTGCAGAAATGATGTTAAGGCATATCGGCTGGGTTGAAGCTGCCAATTTATTACTTAAAGCGATATCAGCGACAATTGATGCTAAAACGGTGACCTACGATTTTGAGCGATTGATGGAAGGGGCAACACTGGTGACTTGTTCACAATTTGGTGAGTGCATTATTGAGCATATGCGCACATCTTAGAAATAATAATTGATAATTATTTAATGCCCAAAATAAAAAACACAGCAAAAGCTGTGTTTTATTATTAATAAACAAAATGTTTATTCGTCAGATTCATCAACATCGTTAGGTGTGATACTTGCTGCATGATGCCCTTTAGGACCTGCATTTAGCTCATAATTCACATCTTGGCCCGCTTTTAACGTGCGGTAGCCTTCCATTTGGATAGTTGAATAGTGAGCGAAAATATCTTCACCACCATCCTCTGGACGAATAAAACCAAACCCTTTAGCGTTATTA
>Ga0105355_10004724_pt1 | contig 11622 bp, 12 predicted proteins | sample GOMGulsemesocosm_2_FD_83508 | JGI IMG/M metagenome (GOLD analysis project Ga0105355, IMG submission 83508) | Methane-oxidizing microbial communities from mesocosms in the Gulf of Mexico - GOM9C Gulf of Mexico | ecosystem: Environmental > Aquatic > Marine > Cold seeps | place: Gulf of Mexico... | reverse complement strand
TATAAAAGAAGACAACAATAGACCTAATGCTCCAAGCATTGCCCCTGCAAGTACTAATGCTGGCAATACAAAAAGATAACCTTCCCAGGGTGCCTCAATACCGTAAAACCACGCGATAAGTAAAAACACATAAACTTGCAGTATAGAAACGGCTACTCCCGCTATCAATTTACTTAACAATAAAAACCAACGCGGCAAGGGACATACCATTAAAATCCGCATACTTCCCATTTCTCTATCATAAACCATAGATAAAGAGCTTTGCATTCCATTGAATAACTGAATCATCCCCATCAAACCTGGCGTAATATACACCTCATACAATATATATGTTTCATAAGGTGGCGTAATTGCCAAACCTAATGCAGCTCTAAACCCTGCAGCGAAAATAAACAACCACACCAAGGGGCGAACCAATGCCGATACAAAACGCTCTCTTTGCTTAACAAAGCGCCAAAGCTCTCGCCCAATAATGCCACCCATGGCACGCCAATAATGAAGTATATTCATCCTTTCGCTCCTTGAGTAAGTTTTTTAAAGGCATCATTGATAGATTCTGCACCCGTAGCTTGCAAAGCATCATTTACAGAACCTTTTAATTTAATTTGACCTTGATGTAAAATAATTAATTGGTCATCAGGATAAATCTCATCAATTAAATGAGTCGCCCAAAGAACTGACAAACCATGCTCACTCACTAATCTATGCACATGCTCCACAATAGATTGCCTACTTGGAACATCAAGACCAATCGTAGGCTCATCTAATAATAATAACGAAGGTTGATGCAGTAAAGCTCTAGCAATCTCTACCCGCCTTTTATGGCCTCCATTAAGCTGCCTAACTGTTTCCAGCCGCCTATCGTACATGGATAACCTTTCCAACTCTTGTTGAATCCTATAATTAGCTTGTTTCCTATTCATTCCATGCAGAGCAGTGTGGTAACGTAAATTCTGCATTACAGTTAAATCTAAGTCTAATGTCGTTTGTTGAAATACAACACCCAATTTAGATAAAGCCTGACCTGTTTGCTGCTTTACATCGAACCCACATAAAGCAATTTTACCTATATGCGAATCATATAATCGGGTAATAAGTGAAAATAAAGTGCTTTTCCCCGCACCATTCGGACCTAATAAAATCGCACATTCAGCTGAATTAACCGAAAAACTCACATTATCCAGTGCTTTTTTTCCACTATAAGAAAAACTTAACCCTTCAATTTCTAAAGAAGCAATATCTTGTATTTTTTTATCACTCATGGCTTTGAAACAATTCCCCATGGGAACCGGCCTACACCAACAGATTTTGTGACCTTATGATTTTCCAAATCAATTATTGAGATGTCATTACTACGGCCGTTGGTGGTATATAACCTTTTTTGATCAGGCGAAAAGGCTAAATTCCACACTCTTTGCCCCACTAATAAAAACTTTTCAACTTCTAAAGTCTGAGCATTAATAACAGCCACCCTATTAGCAGGCCCTATTGCAACATATCCCCAACGCCTGTCATTATCAATCACCACACCGACAGGTTGTATTTTGTCTGCTGTAAGCCCCTGAATATCTAATTTTATTTTTTTAATGATTTTCTTTGTTGCCACATCCAATATCATTAGCGTGCCAGCCATTTCAGAAGTAACCCATAACTGAGTATTATCTGCAGTAAAATTTGCAGCCCTAGGACGCGCATCAACTAATGTATTTTCTACAATTTGATTAGTTTTCACATCAATCCAGTGAATCATATTAGTTGTTTCAGACGCACTAACTGCCCACTGGTTATCTGAACTAACAGCAATACCTTCTGGCTCTATTCCTACTTTAATCTCAGCAATTGCTTTTTTACTCACGGTATCAATCACTGTCACCAAATGATCATCTTCATTAGAAACATACAATCGATCACCTGCTGGATTTAATGCAAATGTTTCAGGGTCTTCTCCTGATGGTAATTGCCCTACCTCTTCATAAGTATCAGCATTAATAATTTTAACCGTATTGTCATCACTAGTAGCAACATACAAATACTTATTATCAGGACTTAAAGCAATACCTCTTGGACGTTGCCCAATTGGCACAGTTTTAATCAACTTACCTTCAATCGGGTCAATAACTGCTAAAGCATTATCCTTTTCTAAAGTAACAATAACTGTTTCAGCATGAACCGATAAACTCAAACAAGCACTGGCCAGCACTACACCAAAAAGAATCTGTTTCATTTTATTTATTTCCATTTAAATTATTATAATAATTCATTAATTGCTGAATTAATTTATTCACGGTTTCTTCAAAACCATTTGCCTTTTTAGTCTTCTTATCTAGAGGTAAGTCACTATTACTACCTACAATACGGTTACAACTGGATTCTGCTTCATCAAACCCCAATGTATCTAATTCAGTTTTAGGGTGTAAAAACCCATCCATCGGCGCAACAGAAACTAATGATCTTGCTGCTGCCAATAATACTGGTTGTCTTAATTGACCATTCCACGCTCTAAAAGATAAAGCTTTACCTTTATACCCCTGCAAAGCAAATTCATCACCCAACAAGTAATCTTTTATTATCTGCATTTCATTTGATTTCGTTCTTACTACAGCTTCACCTATAGATCTAGCTGCCAGATATGCACCATAATCTTGTTCTTGCATTCTACGCCCAGCTAACACTTTAAATCGATTTTGAATCTGCACTGCCCCCCATTGCTCATGTGTTTGATGCCATGCAGTTGGTACTAGACCCTGGGTGCCAATAATGGGCCGAGGAATCCAGCTTCTATAGTCAAAATACTCGCCAAATAGACCCTGTTCATCCGCAACAACCAATACATCATAATCAACGCCTTGGGTAAAAACTGGCACATCTGATTGCGCTGTTCTACGGGCATCATAGGTATGCGTCCATTGTTTTTCTTCAACTATTGTAATGCCAAACCGATTTGCTGCACGCTTAAGCGCTGTAGCATATAGCTCATCGTCAGCATCCATACCTTTGACTAAAAACCACTGAGTCCATTTCTTCTTCATCATATATTGAGCTAATGCATCAGCTCGCATTGATCGACTTGGCAATAAATGTAAAATATTGTCTCTACATTGCTGATTTCTTAAATCATCACTTGTTGTAGTCGCATCAATAAAAAGTTTATCTTTAGCAACGTCAAGATCAGCTAACTGCTTTAATTTATTAGCCGATAAGTTTGTAATAATAAAAGGCGTATCGTCACTTACTTTTTGCTTAAATAATTTAACTAAATCTGCATCAACGGGAGCAATAATTCGATTTAATTCAAACCTTTGCCCCGTAAATTGCCCTGTTGTATTATTATCATCAGTGGCAATATTTGCCCCCATCATTCCCTGATTTTGAATAAAAGCATCTAAATTCGATAAAGCTGCTGGAATCTTTTTTTCTTGGGTAATATAGCTAATTTTAATAATTTGAATCGGTTTTGCATTTAGCAAGTTTATTTGAAACAGGCACAGTGCCATAAAAATAATTTGTCTCATTTGCTTTTCTTATTCTCGAGCTTATCTTTCATTAATAACAACTTCTATACCGTAAAACAATTAACCTTATCGACTTACTCAACGCAAAATCAACATCTTATAGCAGCTAGTCTATTTAGCAACATAAGCTATAATGGTTAAATAAATCACTAAAATCAACACCCTCTTTTTAACAGAAACTGAGTTACAACTCTTTATACTTCTTTTAAAAGAATTAATTCAATATTATGCACTCAATTCCATTATTTTTAGCCATTGTAATTGCATTTGGCTTATCATTTTTGAAACACATTTCTTTAGCAATGTACCCACTCAGTGCTTTTATTTTCTATTTTTATCTGCCAGTTCTTTATTCCTCATCAAGAATAAATATTCTTCACCATATAAAAAACAAAGAAATGTTTCATATAAAATACTACCCGATGGAACTAAGCGTATGGTTTGTAAGCACCTGCTTTTTCGCCTTTATTCTTTCCCATCTAGCTTCTGATCTACTATTTCATCATAGACAGGAGGTTTATCATTTTCTGTTTTTTCTAATATCAGCTGGATTAATTGGAATTTTATATTGCGAACGAGATGTTAGCAGATTTCATATATCATCAAAAAAAACACTTTTTGAAATTCAAGGACGCTTACTATCTTTTCAAATATTTTTTATTATGACGATTTTCTTTGTGATGAGTCATTAGCAATTAAACTTGAAATCATCTGCGCAGTAACTTCTGTTGCGCCTTGATTACTTTTTACAAACTGCTTAGCCCTATCAACAATCTCTGCTCTATACTCTTTATTTCGATATAAATGTAATGCTTTTTCAATAAGTACTTCTTTATTCTCACATTGAATTGCAGCTTTTAAATCCAATACATTTTTAGCAATATCTTTAAAGTTCACCATATACGGCCCAAACATTATAGGTACACCCATTGCAGCAGGCTCTAGAATATTATGCCCCCCAACTGGCACCATACTACCCCCTACAAAACATATATCTGCCACGCCATAGAGTAATTTTAATTCACCCATGGTATCTGCAATATAAACATCAGTTTCTGGCAAACATTGCTGATTTTCACTACGCATACAGGTTTTAAGCTGCATCTTTCTTGCTATCTGTTTTACCTGATTAAAGCGTTCAGGGTGACGAGGAACAATCATTAACAATAACTCGGGAATCTGCTTTTTTAACTGAGGATAAATATTAAAAAATATTTCTTCTTCTTTATCATGCGTACTTGCTATAAGCCACACAAATCGTTCCGTAAATAACTGTGTTTTTAACTCATTAGCTCGCTTACTAATATTATTATCCAGTGTTAAATCAAACTTTATATTACCTGAAACTTTGGTCGCATTTTCTTTTGCACCAATTTCAATAAATCGTAGTCTATCTTCCTCTGTTTGAGTCGCTATCTGACTCACGGCACTTAATGCTGGTTTTACCAGCGCTGGTATTTTTTTATATCCTTTTGCAGAATTAGCTGACAATCTTGCATTAATAATTAATAAAGGAATATTATTTTTTTTACATCTAGCATAAAGATTTGGCCAAATTTCCTTTTCCATAACAATTGCAATTTTTGGTTTAAAAACAGTAATAAATCGATTAACTACACAAGGCAGATCATATGGTAAATAGACATGAGAGACAGCATCAGCTAGCACATCTGTAACTCTAGCGGAACCAGTAGGCGTGGTAGTCGTAATTAGAAATTTATTTGAGGGGTATTGTTGCAGTAATTTTTTAACCAAGGGAAATACAGCTTCAGCCTCACCAACAGAAACAGCATGAATCCAGATCACATCATTTGGAAATTTTTCTTGATATATCGCCAGACGTTCTTTCCAGCGTTTTCTATATTCAGGTGCTTTAAAGCCACGCCAGAAAAGGCGCAACAAAATAATAGGTGTTAAAAGGTAAAACAATAGCGTATATATTAACCGCATAAAACACCTTTATTTATTGTTATTTATTCAACCATTCCATGTACAATCGAACACCTTGCTCCACAGATTTAAATTGATGATCGCAACCTGCTGCTCTTAAGTTCTCTAAATTGGCTTCAGTAAAACTTTGGTAACAACCTTTTAAATGCTCTGGAAACGGAATATATTCCAACGTACCTTTTTGATGATAAGCCAAGACTGCATTAGCGACATCGTTAAATGTTTGGCTACGCCCTGTTCCCGTATTATATATACCTGAAACATCTGGGTTATCTAAGAACCATAGATTAATGTCTACAACATCCTCTATATACACAAAATCACGTTGCTGCTCGCCATTAGCGTAGCCATCACAACCTTCAAAAAGTCGAATAGTATCAGATTCTTTTATTTGATTATTTAAATGAAAAGCCACACTTGCCATACTACCTTTGTGCTCTTCATGCGGACCATAAACATTAAAATAACGTAAACCAACTACTTGTGCAGTTAATTTAGATTGTTGTTTACGTAAATATTGATCAAACTGGAATTTTGAATAACCATAAACATTTAACGGCCCTTCATATTCTAGTTTTTCTTTGAAATTATTATCAGAACCATACACAGCGGCACTGGATGCAAAAATCAGAGGGATTTTATGCGCCTGACAATAATGAAATAAAACTTTAGTATATTCATAATTATTTTCCATCATATACTGTCCATTCCACTCTGTTGTGGTTGAACATGCACCTTGATGAAAAATAGCTTTAATCTTTTCAGCAGGAAAAAAACCTTGCTGAATTTTCTGCAAAAAATCTTTTTTATCTAGATAATCTGCAATCTGACAATCAACTAAGTTTTTATACTTAACTCCGTTTGTCAGGTCATCTACCACTATAATGTCATCGTAACCGCGCCGGTTTAAACCCAGCACTAGGTTACTACCAATAAAGCCCGCACCCCCGGTTACGATGATCATATTACTTACGCCTCAGCTGCAATCTCAATTGACATTGTTTTAATAACATCAGTATGTAGATTTACATCAATATCATAAGTACCTAGATGACGAATCACACCATCTGGCATTCTTACTTCATGCTTTTCAACTTTAGCACCCGCTTCTGTAATAGCATCAGCAATATTTTGCGTACCAACAGAACCGAACAATTTACCTTCATCACCCGCTTTATGCGAAATAACAATAGTTAACTTTTCTAAAGCAGCACCACGAGCATTAGCAGCTGCTAATTTCGCTGCTGCTGCTTTTTCTAGCTCAGCACGACGCGCTTCAAATTCTTTGATTTTATCTTCAGTTGCGGCAACTGCTTTACCTTGAGGAACAAGATAATTTCTACCGTAACCAGACTTAATAGTAACTTTATCACCTAGGTTTCCTAAGTTAGCTACTTTTTCAAGAAGAATAACTTCCATCTTTTATACCCCTTTTAAATCGATTTTCATCGAATTATAAGAACAACTATGTGTTCTTTTTATTTAAAATTTTACTTCGTAAGTCCAACCAAGTATCAAGAACCCCAACAATTACCACAATAGCGATAACATGCGGGACAAGCACCAGTGATATATACAACAAAGGAATGGCAAACCGCTTTGCTCTTACTTCTAAAAATACAGAATGTAAAACCGCCATACCAATAAAGGCATATAAAACAATAAATAAAATCGAAATATTCCAGCAAAGTTCTGCCACAAAACCAGAGCTAAGCCCTGCTATTGCAACAAGTAAAAAACTTGCTAAAGCCACTTTAGGATTAGCCTGAAGTGATAAATATTCCGCTCTAAAACCGCCTGGATTATAGAGTACTGCTTGCCACCATCTAGCCAAAAAAAGACCAGATAGCAATCCATATACTGATGCTGCTGCAATAGCACCTGTCATAAAATGAGAAAAAACAGCTATTGACTGCTTTACTTCTTCTAGAGGTACATCAGGGTTACTAGCCAACATAGGCTGAACCATCACACTTAACACTGACTGCCACAATATAGCTGCATCATTAACAAAAAGATAAAAGCCTAAAACCCCTATCATGCCAAATAATACTGCTATCTGTATTGCTACAGATAAGTGTCTTCCTTCTCTTAATGCAATTGAAATCAACCATATAGGTAGCCATAAGACCAGCCCATACATTAATGCAAATTGTACATTTCCAAAAAGAAAGAAACTTAATACCCCAGCAGAAAGACAAGAAAAAATAAGAACATAAAGCCCTTCATTTCCGCCTCTTCTAAGTGTTACTAATGATACTGCTGCTGAACTTACAATGCTTACGGGTGGAAAAAGTAAAGACAATAATGCTAAAGAAGAAGCAACCATCATTGCTTGCATACGCCCTTTCATTATAAATGCTGCTAAAAACTTCACTTATCCTACCCGTTTAATTATTTGTGCGCGTCGCAGAATGGCAACAATGCAATATAACGAGCTTGTTTTATTGCTGTTGACAATTGTCTTTGATATTTCGCAGGTGTTCCAGTGATACGACTAGGAACAATTTTTCCTGTTTCTGTTACGTATTCACTTAATAAATCAAGATTTTTATAATCAATCTCTGGAGAGCTTTCAAGACCGAAGCTACTCATTTTTTTACGTCTCATGTTACTTGCCATGATAATCCTCTTTAATCGTTAATTAAGAATCTTCAGAAGTTTTTTCTTCTTTAGCTTCTGATTTCTTTGCTGCTTCTGCCGCTGCTTCAGCTTCTGCTGTTGCTTTAGCTTCTGCTGCTTTTACTTCAGCAACTTTAGCTTCTTCTACGTTTGCAGCTGCAATAAGAGAAGCATCAGTAACAGCTTCTTTCTTTAGAATAGTCATGCTACGCAAGATTGCATCATTGAAACGAAAACCACTTTCCAACTCTTCTAAAGTTGCTTGGTCACATTCAACGTTCATTAACACATAATGTGCTTTATGAATTTTTTTGATTGGGTAAGCTAAATGTCTACGCCCCCAATCTTCTAGACGATGTACTGTGCCAGAAGCATCTTCAATAGTAGCCTTATAACGATCAACCATTGCCTGAACCTGTGAACTTTGGTCAGGATGGACTAAAAAGACAATTTCATAATGTCGCATATTTTCTCCTTTCGGGTTAAGCCTCCCATTTTGCCTTTCAAAATGGTAAAGCAAGGACAGAGAACAAAATCTCTGCTGAACCGACCATTATAATTTCTTTACCTTAATTTGCAAAACTAAATTTACTTATATAGCTAATTTAATTACAAGTAACTAACATTCACAGCTATTTTCCGTCGAAATAACACTAAATAAAACACAAATAATTCGAGATCAATTATTATTAGTGTGTTTATTTTGTATAATCCCTGTTCCATCATTAATATTTACTACTGTAATGCATTCCCTATTTAATACTATTGGTATCATTGGAAAACACAGCGACCCCCGCATTGCCAAAACAATTGCCAATGTACATAAGTTTTTATGCGAAAAAAACTATAGGGTAATTATTGATTCAAAAACAGCCGCTGTTTTATCACAAGCCTCTATAGAATCCTGTGAAGCTCAGTTATTAGGTGAAAGCTGTGATCTGATTATTGCTATTGGTGGAGATGGTACATTTTTAGCCGCAACAAGAGCTATTGTTGATTTCAACATACCCCTAGTTGGTATAAATCTGGGTCGGCTTGGATTCTTAGTTGATATATCTCCAGATCAGATTCAATATAAATTAGATGATATTTTACAAGGTAAATATCTAGAGGAAAAACGCTATTTACTACAAGCAAAAATAATTCGAGATGGTGAGGTTATTCATCAAGAAACTGCTGTCAATGAAGTAGTTGTCCACCGCTGGGTTACACCAAGTATGATTGAAATTGTCACCCATATAAATGGTGTCTATCTAAACTCTCAGCGCTCAGATGGTTTAATTATTTCCACACCTACGGGTTCAACAGCCTATTCCTTATCAGCTGGTGGTCCAATTTTGCACCCATCATTAAATGCATTAATTCTTGTTCCCCTAAATCCACATACACTCTCTAATAGACCTATTGTTATTGACGACTCATCTGAAATTGAAATAAGCTTTTGCCAAACAAAACAAATAAATGCATTAGTAACTTGTGATCATTTAGAAATACCAAAAGTATCTATTAACGATAAAATTTTAATTAAAAGACTTCCTACTCCTATCAGAATACTACACCCAGAGGATCATGATTTTTTTAACACTCTTAGAAAAAAACTTAACTGGAGCAGTGGTTACCACAACTAGATATGCTATTAAATCTTAATATTATTGACCTCGCCATTGTAAAATCATTAGATTTAGACCTTAAAAAAGGCATGTCTGTTCTCACCGGTGAAACTGGTGCAGGTAAATCTATTTTACTAACGGCTCTTGGCTTAGCTTTAGGCGATAGAGCTGATTCAGCTTATGTTCGCCCTGGTAGCAAACGGGCAGAAATCAACCTGGACTTTGACTTAATTGATGCCCCCCTGGCAAAACAATGGTTACAAGATAATGACCTTGATGACGAACAACAATGTTTTATTCGACGTATCGTTAATCAAGATGGTGGTTCAAAAGCTTATATCAATAACCGTCCTGCTACCCTTAATTCATTAAAACAGCTAAGCACTCTATTAGTCGAAATCCACGGCCAACATGCCCACCTTACTTTACTAGACCCAGAGCAACAGCGACATTTATTAGATATCTTTGCTAATAACAAGAAATTACTAGATCAACTTAACCAAGCCTATCAAGCTTGGAAAAAGACCAACAATGAATTAAATACCTTAATTAAAGCCAGCACAGACCAAACAGAACGCGAAGAATTAATCCGCTACCAACTTGAAGAACTACAACAGCTAGACTTAGATAATTTTAATTATTCTGCTTTATCTGAAGAACACAATAAACTGGCACATTTAGGTCAAATATTAACTGAAGGTCAATCTCAACTTGATATTCTCTATGAAAACGACCAACAATCAGTCAACCAAATATTAAACCACAGTGTCACCTCTCTTACTCAACTAGCACAATTTTCACCCGAACTAAGTGAGATCAACGAGATGATATCGGGCGCTCAAATCCAAGTGGAAGAAGCAGCTCATCAGTTAAGAAGTTTTTTAGAAAAACAAGAGGCAGATCCTCAACATTTAAATTGGTTAGAAGGTCAAATAGCTGTTATTCAAGATATTAGCCGCAAACATCAAACAACTCCAGAGCAAATACCCGAACTTGCTTTAGACCTAGAAAATGAATTAAATAACATCAGTCATAGTAGTGAACGTATTGAAGAACTAACCGTAAATGCTCAAGACTTACTGATAAAGTATCAAGAACTCAGTTTAAAACTATCTGAGAATCGTAATAAAAATGCTAAAAAACTAGAAAAAAGTATTTCTGCAATGATAAAAGAGCTAGGCATGCCACAAGGTAACTTTATTGTAGAAATCAGCCACAAAACAGATGAACTACCTAAAGCCAATGGCAATGATAAAATTGATTTTTTAATTAGCGCAAACCCTGGCTTACCAGCTAAACCTTTAGCAAAAGTAGCATCTGGTGGAGAACTATCACGTATTAGTTTGGCTATACAAGTAACAACAAGTACAGACAAAACCACCCCAACCATGATTTTCGATGAAGTTGATTCAGGGATTGGCGGCGGAATTGCCGAAATTGTTGGTCAAAAACTGCGTAGCTTAAGTAATAATCGTCAAGTTTTATGCGTTACCCACCTACCCCAAGTTGCTTCACAGGCCCATCAACATTTATTTGTTAAAAAAGAACAATCAGAAACAACATCTTCAACCGTTAATCACTTAAATACTACTGAACGAATTGAAGAAGTAGCAAGAATGCTAGGGGGCGTTAATATAACGGAACAAACGTTAGCACATGCTAAAGAAATGCTTGGTGAGAATTTAAATCAACAGAACTAAAATATTAGGTAGTGGGTCGAATCTGTTGTTAAGGTTATTTATATATTTTGGGGCGCAGGCTTTAGCCAGCTCTTGAGCTAAAGAATGCAGGTTAAAACCTGCGCCCCAAAATACTGTTACTAATGAGGCTCTTGCAAAACTAATAAAAGCGAATGCTATTCTTAGCAGAGAGGGCTAAAAAAGAAAAAACTCACTCAAAAATGATAAAATAGGAAGCGACAAAACAAT
>Ga0105355_10004697_pt1 | contig 11666 bp, 10 predicted proteins | sample GOMGulsemesocosm_2_FD_83508 | JGI IMG/M metagenome (GOLD analysis project Ga0105355, IMG submission 83508) | Methane-oxidizing microbial communities from mesocosms in the Gulf of Mexico - GOM9C Gulf of Mexico | ecosystem: Environmental > Aquatic > Marine > Cold seeps | place: Gulf of Mexico... | reverse complement strand
GTTTCACAATTACTCCACGCCCTCTACTTAATTTAATGATTAAATATTAAGCGCGACAACTAGTCTGACAGAGAGGGGATATGCCATAGAACATCAAAAGCAAATCAAATTAGAGGGCTTGTGAGTGAATACGGCATTATTGCACCTGTTGGTATCGCTTATTTAAGAAAGGCAATACCAATGTGGTTAGAAGATTTTGATAACGGTTTAACTTTTGATTTTAGAGCATTACTACAAACGCTTCAGGAAGATTTAATCCTTGCTGATGAAAGAATTGATCTACTTACAGCACAAATCAAAAATGCTATTGCAGTTCATCCTGTGGGTAGAAGACTAATGGCAGTTATTGGTATTGGCCCTTTAGTTTGTAGCGCTAAAGTGACCCAGCAGATAGAATTTATTGCAGGGCAGCAGCCATCAATCACACTCACGGTTGGTAAGGCAACCGTGAGTTTTCCTGCAGCAACACCCGCGACATACTTGGCTCAATAAATGCTAAACAACAAGTACATACAGATGGTTTAGCAGCGTTGAACATCATAGATAACACTCAGCAACATGAAGCAAGGGTTACAACGAGTGAGTTGGTTGATGAATGGCTCCCCTGGGTTCATCTTGCGATAGGTAATTTGAAAGCATTTTTACTCGGAACATTTCATGGAGTATCAGGAAAGTACCTACAAGAATACCTTAGTGAGTTCTGTTATCGGTTCAATCGGAGAAAAATGGAAAAAGAAATACCTAATAGACTGTTACAACTGGCAATAATTCGTACTCCTGTACATTTGTCCTGAGCTAAGTGTAGAGGCATGAAAAATAATTGATTACGTTTCATTTTTGAAATTCAAGATGTCTATAATAATGCCAAATGCTTCGTCAATACATCTACTCATGAAGGCTTCCCCATGCATTTCTGCAGGCATATCTGGGTGCAACCCCAATATTATCTTTCAATGTAAATCCAGATAACTTTATCGGAACTAATGATCTTGGGCATTACTGTGAGGAAGATATGAATTCAGCTGTACAATTTTTGTCTAACTTAGACACTACCAATATTCTGCGTATGGGAGAAAACGCACGAAACTATGTTCGCTCCAAGCACAATTTAGAAGATAAAATAGATAGCTATGATAAACTTATACATCAGCTATTTACCCCGATTCAAGTGTAGTATTCTTGGGGTTATCATATTAACTAGAACAGAAAAGGATGAACGGAGCTTCATCCTTTTCTGTTCTAGCAAGACCTAACTCTAAAGTCTCCGTTATCTATAAACTTTAGATATTTAAGATTTGGTTAGCATTTCCAGTAATTGGTTACCGACTACTTCAGCTCGCCAATTAGATAACAACAACGGTTTTTCTGCCGTTTCTTTTTCATTATCATCCAACTTCCAAACCCAACTCAACAATTCATTCATCAGTTTTTTAGAACCAATCAATTCAGCGGGGATCTGGGTTTTTTCACTCGCTTGAGCAATACGCGTTTTCAGCTCTTGAACTATTTTTTTATAGCCCGGATAATCTGAAATACGACTCAATAGTTCAGGTAATTGACTTTCATTTAGCTCACTGGTTTGCTGAACTATCTGTAAAATACGTTTCCCTTGACGTTTGATTTCGATTGGTAATAATTCGAGTTTACCTAAGTCATATAAAGATGTTGGTTGATGTCGAGCAACTTCTACTAAGTGCGCTTCTTTTACCACAAAGTTAACGGCCATATCGCGTTCAGTCGCATTGGTTTCGCGCCATTCACCTAATGCCTGCAAGGTAGCAAGTTGACGCTGATTTAGCAATGAAGCATTCTTAAATTGCTTGTAAACCGATTCAGGCTGTTTTTTACGTGCTCTGCGTTGACGTAAGTTTGCCACTTCTTGAAGGTAATATTCGTAATAACCTAATTCATCAAGTTTAGCTTTTAATTGCTCCCAGCATGGTAACAGGTGGTAAACATCCGCAGCAGCATAATTAAGCTGAGTCTCAGTCAATGGGCGTAATAACCAATTTGAACGCGATGCGCCTTTATCAAGTTCGATATCTTGATAATGAGCCACCATGCCACCAAAACCAAGAGATGAACCTAATCCAGCAAAAGCTGCGGCTATTTGGCTGTCGTGAAAGAAGTCCGGAAATTTATTCGCGACAGTCATGAATACATCTAAGTCTTCAGAACAAGCATGTAAGATTACAGGGTGACGATCAAGTAACTGCCACAGCGGAGTTAAATCATCAAATGCTAATGGATCAATCAGATAGGTATCAATGCCATTATAAAGTTGGAATAAACCAAGGATTGGGTAATAAGTACGCTGACGAATAAACTCAGTATCGATCGCTAACTCTTTAACGTCAGCACATTGCGCTATCATACTCTCTAACGAATCATGATCTTCAATTAATATGTAATTCACTTATTACCTCAAGAAAAAAGCCACTTCCTGAAAATTCAGAAAGTGGCTTAATTTTAGCTAAATTAAATATCAATGATAAGTATTTTATTATTTTATAAACAAAAAACTCAAAATAGACATTTTTTAATCTCGTAGTTCACGACGTAATATTTTACCGACATTACTTTTCGGTAACTCGTCTCTAAATTCAACGATTTTAGGTACTTTATAAGCAGTCAAATGTTCGCGACAATGACTGATCACAGCTTCTTTACTGATCTCACCTTTCTTAACGACGAACACTTTTACTGTTTCGCCAGAGTTCTGGTTTGGCACACCAACTGCGGCAGCTTCCAAAATGTTGTCATTTAAAGCGAGTACGTCTTCAATTTCATTCGGGAATACATTAAACCCAGAAACCAAAATCATATCTTTCTTACGGTCAACAATATAGAAGAAACCATCTTCATCCATACGAGCAATATCACCAGTATTTAACCAACCATCGGTAATTACTTCGGCTGTTTCAGCTGGTCGTTGCCAGTAGCCTTGCATAACTTGTGGCCCACAAACTTGCATTTCACCCACAGCGCCTGGTTTAGTCAATACACCGCCGTCTTCATCAATAATGCGTACATTAGTTGAAGACACAGGTAAACCGATCGAACCATTATATTCATGCAGGTCATAAGGATTAACTGTCACTAATGGTGAACACTCAGTTAGACCATAACCTTCAAGTAAATGACAACCGGTAATTTTTTTCCATTTCTCAGCCACTGCCCGTTGTACGGCCATGCCACCACCCACGGAAAGCTTCAAAGCAGAAAAATTTAATTTATTAAAGCTTTCATCATTAACTAGTGCGTTAAATAAAGTGTTAACACCAGTAATTGCACTTGGTTTATATGTATCAATTTCATTGACTAGATTCGGTAAGTCTCGCGGATTGGTAATTAAAATATTTTTACCACCACATAAGAAGAACAGCAAACCATTCACGGTTAATGCAAATACGTGATACAGAGGCAGCGCCGTAATAACAGTTTCCTGACCACGGTCAAGAATACTGCCGTATGCGCCTTCTGCCTGTAATACATTCGAAAGCATATTTTTATGCGTTAAGATCGCACCTTTAGATACGCCTGTTGTACCTCCTGTATATTGCAGGAAAGCAATATCATCTAATTGAGTCGATACAGGATTAAAGGTTCTTGCACGACCTTGCTTGATAACTGTTCTAAACGAAACGGCTTTGGGAAGGTTAAATTTCGGAACCATTTTTTTTACGTATTTAACGACTAGGTTGGTTATTGTGCCTTTTAATGGCGAGAAAAGATCACCAAGTTGCGTTAAAATAACGTGCTCTACAGGCGAATCTTTAATTACTTTTTCTAACACGCTTGCGAAGTTTGAAATGATCACGATGGCTTTAGCGCCAGAGTCACTTAACTGATGTTTCAATTCACGCGGTGTGTATAGTGGGTTTACATTAACAACAACCATGCCAGCACGTAATACGCCAAATAATGCCACTGGATATTGCAGTAAATTAGGCATCATTAAGGCAACACGGTCACCTTTAACAAGTTTTAAATCGTTTTGGAGATAAGCAGCAAAAGCACGAGATTGCTCTTCAACCTCACCATAAGTCATTGTGCATCCCATGTTTACATAGGCGGGATTTTCAGCGTGCTTCTGTACTGACTCATCAAAAATATCATTTAAAGAGTTATAGCTGCCATAATCAATTTCTGCAGGTACTTTTTCTGGGTAACGTTTTAACCAAACTTTTTCCACTTTTACCACTCCTTTTTATAGAACTCATACTTAACAACAATATAATCAATCTCGTCCATTAGACTGAATTATATTTGTTAATCAAAATAATTATTATGCGCTGATTTTAATGGATTAACACACATTTAACAAATGAAATTTTAGCATCTCTAGACTATTTAAACTCTAATTATTTCGTATTAATTGACAATAAATATAGAAAAAAGAACAAAAAACAAAACATTTCACTATGTCACGTTATTTTGTAATACATCAGCTAACAGCTGCGGAACTTCCATATGCACATGATGACCACCAGCCAATTCATGTATCTCGAAATTATCTTGCTGAAAAAGATCCAACTGTAGTACTTCTGAAATTAGTGGAAAACCACCAGTTGCTTTTATTATCTTACAAGGCATTGAAATATTAGATAAAAAATTCAATATCTGTTTATCTGTAAAACGTAATAGCGATATAGACTTTAATTTAGGGTCTGAAGACCAGTAATAGATACCACTTTACAATGTTAAATTTCTGTTACATATAAGTTCAGAGTGTTCAGCAGATAAATCACTTATTCTGCACCTTGCTTTAACAATACGCTCTAGTGACAGTTGTTTGGGACGCTGGATATCATCCGCAGGATAGTAATCAACTCGACTTATAATGCCACGTTTAAGTTGGTCTAATGTGTGCTCAGGTTTCGCCGAAATAGCACCCAGCCCCTCAATCAGAACCAGTTCATCAATAAACTCGGGAAAAGTAGCTGCAAAAATAGAGCTAATCATTGCGCCCATGGAATGTCCGAGCAAAGTAACACTCTGCCATTTTTGGTCTATAAATAGTTGATATACATCATCAATCCAGTCAACAAAATGGTAATGCCCGGATTTATGAAATGATTTTCCATGCCCAGGCAGATCAATGGCTATTAACTGATAAGGAAATGGCTCATTGGCTAACTTAGCTGCTAAAGCATCCGCCAAAGGGATAAAACTAGCGGCGTTATCTAGCCAGCCATGTAGCGCCAATAAAATAGGCTTGCTGTCATCCCCCCACTGCAAACCAGCAAAATGGTGACCATTTACATTAGCGCTAAATTCTTTCATTTATTCACGTCCTGGTAGCTTCTTCCATGTCACTGTATCTCTTACATAAACAGGCATAGCATCTTCAACTCCAACAGCTTTACCATCAGCAAATTCTGCCGCGGCTAATAAAACAATATCTGCAGATGTCGGGAACTGTAATTCAGTACTTTCTTTGATTTCTTTAACTGCAAGCTGAGATAAAATCTCGGGATAAGTTCCCCATCCTGTGCCTACGCTATAAACAGATTTATCTAACGCACCAAACTCACTGGTTAATAGATCTGGTTTTGTAACCACCTCTTGACCAACTAGAATCATAATGCCTTTATCATTCAATTCATATTGCGCGAAGTAAACTTCTCCCATACGTGCATCAATAGCAGGTAATGCCGCTGTAGCACCATACAAACGATGCGTACCTTGCGCCATTGCAGCCAAACTTGAAATGGGCAACATAGGTAGATCCGCGCCAAACGCTAAGCCTTGCGCAATACCAGTACCAATGCGCACACCAGTGAAACTGCCCGGTCCACGGCCAAACGCCAGTGCATCCAAATCTGTTAGCTTCACATTTGCTTCTTTAAGCAAACTATCGACCATAGGTAGAATACGTAAGGTATGCTCTCTTGGACTTTCAAATTCACGAAAAGTGATCTCGCCATCAAGATATAAAGCGGCTGAACAATTTTCAGTTGAAGTATCTAATGCTAAAATTTTACTCATATAATTTTCTTCGTCTCTTTTGCTAACAGTCTTTGTCAAATAATTATTTTTATTAACGGTCATTTCTATTAACGATTGGTGGTCTCAATAAAATCAATGACTTTGGCTAAATCTCGGGTTCTTGGCATCGCCGGCAGACTATTTACAAAAGTACTGCCATATTGCCTTGATACGATACGAGTATCGCCAATGATCACAGTGCCAGTATCTTCAACATCACGAATCAAACGCCCTACTCCTTGCTTTAAATTAATCACAGCTTTAGGAATTTGTAATTCAGCAAATGGATCCTTGCCTTTACGCTGGCAATCTTCAATTCGAGCTTGTAGTAACGGATCATCTGGCGATGCAAACGGCAGCTTATCAATAATAACACAACTTAGAGTTTGCCCTCTAACATCAATACCTTCCCAGAAAGAGTAAGTGCCGATAAGCAAGGCATTACCGTGTTCAATAAAACGGTCGAGCAATACTTGTTTATTATCTTGTCCTTGCACAAATACTGGCATCGATAGGCTATTTTGCAGTAATGCGGCGACTTGTTTAACCATGTAATGACTAGTACATAAAAAGAAGCAACGACCTTGATTGGCAATAATAACGGGTAATAGTTTATCCACCAGAATTGCCGCAATGTTCGGATCATGAGGCTCGGGAATATTACGCGGCACACACAGCATTGCTTGATTTTGATAATCAAACGGACTGGCGAGAATAAGCTCTTTACTTTGTAGCAGTCCCATTGCTTGTTTATAATGATTAAAATGACTATCAACGGCTAAAGTTGCGGAAGTAAAGATCCAAGCTGCGTTATTTTTTTCTTGTTCATCAGAAAAGCGTTCTGAAATATCCAGCGGCGTAATATTCAAACTAAAATTGCGCCTAGTACAGTCATACCAAAAACTAAAGCCCGTGGCTTTAACGGCCATGATCTGCTGAAGTTTAGTATTGATCTCCACAACTCGTTCAAAACAATGATCGGTTAACTCACTACGGCCTACATTGGCTTTTAATAAATCGTAAGCAAACTTAAGCTGATCTTGAAATCTTGTCACAGCTGCCATCACTGGCTGTTGCTGTAGCAGGTGACGCCAATTGCCTTTACCCGATTCAATCCCAAAACTTAAACGTAAATCTTGTGTTGCATTCGCTAGGCTATTAGCGACCTTGGTCATTTGAATAGTATCTTTCAAGTCTGTTCTACCCAGGTACTGCATATCTTTAGACAGGCTTAACATCTGGCGACTACTGAGACTCTTACCAAAATACTCTGAAGCAATATCGGGGATCTGATGAGCTTCATCAAAAACAACGACATCAGCGTCTGGCAGTAACTTACCAAATCCAGAATCTCGCACGTTCATATCGGCAAAACAAAGATGATGATTAACCACCACGACATCAGCTTCTAGTGCCTTTCGACGAGCTTTTACAATAAAACAGTCTTCATAATCAGGGCAGTCTCGTCCTAGACAATTATCATTTGTTGAAGTTACCAGAGGCATGATACCTGCATCATCTTGTAATCCGGGGACTGAACTCATATCACCACTCACGGTAATATTCGACCAGCCTTTCACTTTCACGTAATCCGCTAAAATCTCTTGTGTCTGGTAATCTGTTTCTCTGCCTAAGCGAGTTAAACGCTCTAGACAAAGGTAATTACTGCGGCCTTTGAGGAGTGCGGTTTTCGCGTTGCTCTGCAAAATATCAATAATAAACGGCAAGTCACGATGAAATAACTGCTCTTGCAGGTTCTTACTACCAGTACTAATAATGGTCATTTTATCATTAACTAAAGCTGGAATAAGATAAGCAAAGGTTTTACCTGTACCCGTTTCCGCTTCTACAATCAGATTACCCTTGTCTTTAATGATGCTATCGACGGCTTTAGCCATATCAATTTGTGGTTGCCTAGCACGGTAGCCATTAATGTTTTCTGCCAACGCACCTTCAGCTAAAAAATATTTCTCAATCACAAATTTACTTCCATCGATAAGTTACTCAGCTTTAATATCACCCCCATTAGAAATATGCAAATAACATTAATTCGATTGACTAAATAGCCAATATTTTCTTTAACAAAGCTGAAAGATTAGCCGCTATTTTTGCTCACATATTTACCACAAACACTGGAAACAAAAAATAGTTCTGCTAGAATTGCCCCAAATTTGATAGCACTAGTTTCAGAGTGGATGTTCTGGACCTTCCAAGGATTTTGGTAAACGTTTTTTATATGATTAAAACTCAATAAGGATAGTTAACAATGAGTCTTGCTGATAAAGTACTCGCAGTAAATAATGACCTGCCGATTCGCACAGAGCAACCTGTTCATAGCGGTAAAGTTCGCTCGGTTTATTGGTTAACAGAAGCGGATAGCCGTCGCCTAATCAAAGAAAAAGGCTACGATGTTGCTCCCGACTCACCACTTGCCATTATGGTTATTAGTGATCGTATTTCAGCCTTTGATTGTATCTGGCATGCCGAAGGTGGCATGAACGGTGTACCGGGTAAAGGCGCTGCTCTTAACGCTATTTCTAATCACTGGTTTAAACTCTTTCGTGAAAATGGCCTTGCCGATAGTCATATTCTCGATATTCCGCACCCTTTCATCTGGATCGTTCAAAAAGCCAAACCCGTTATGATCGAAGCAATTTGCCGTCAATATATTACTGGCTCAATGTGGCGATCATACGCTAAAGGTGAACGAGATTTCTGCGGTATTGAACTACCTGAAGGATTGGAAAAAGATCAAAAACTACCTGAGTTACTGATCACACCTTCTACGAAAGGTATTCTTGATAATATCCCTGGTGTGCCTGCTGTCGATGACGTTAACATTACCCGTAAAAATATTGAGCAAAACTATAAAGCCTTTAACTTTAAATCGCTTGAAGATATTGCCTACTATGAAAAACTACTAAAAGAAGGCTTCGACCTAATTAGTGATTCTTTAAGTAAAGTAGGACAAACATTTGTCGACACTAAGTTTGAATTTGGCTATGTAAAAGACAGCAAAGGCCAAGATAAACTTATCTATATGGATGAAGTGGGTACGCCTGATTCATCGCGTATCTGGGACAGCGCGGCGTACGGTACCGGTAAAATAGTTGAGAATTCAAAAGAAGGATTCCGTCAGTTATTACTAAACCACTTTGCAGAACCTGATATCTTATTGAATAAAGACAGAATGACTGAACGTTTAGCGTTAGCAGAACACAATGCGTTACCTGTATCGGCATTAATGGAATTATCTAATACTTACATTAATATTGCAGAAAAGATCACTGGCGAAAAAATCATCCTTTCTGATAATCCTAAAGCCGAGATCATAGAGATCTTACACAAAAATTATGACTTAATTGATTAAGCCAAGTCCTTTAGTCTGACATTAATAATGCCAGATTTTAAATAATAAAAAAGCGCGGTAACGATATTGTAAGAGTGTATTACAAATAGTTAACGCGCTTTTTTCATTTCATATTATTATATTTCCAAAAACTAAGCTTCGATCTCTAATAAAGACAACGCCATCGCTTCTGCCACTTTAATACCATCAATACCAGCTGATAAAATACCACCAGCATAACCGGCACCTTCACCAGCAGGATATAAACCTTTAGTACTGATACTTTGCATATCGCGATCACGTTTAATACTAACCGGTGACGACGTGCGTGTTTCAACACCCGTTAATGTGGCATCTTTATGCGAAAAACCTTTAATTTTCTTCTCAAACGCAGGAATTGCTTCACGAATTGCGGCAATAGCAAAATCAGGTAATGTTTTACTTAAATCTGTAAATTTAAGACCTGGTTTATATGATGGTACTACATCGCCAAATTCGCCTTCACCACGGCCAGACATGAAGTCACCAACCGTTTGTCCTGGAGCATCGTAGTTACTGCCGCCAATAACAAAGGCATTTTGTTCCCACTTACGCTGCAAGTCGATACCCGCTAATGGATTACCCGGATAATCTTCAGGTGTAATACCAACAACAATTGCACTGTTTGCGTTCATTTCATTACGTGAGTACTGACTCATACCATTAGTTACCAGGCAACCTTCTTCAGAAGTTGCGGCAACCACAGTACCACCAGGGCACATGCAGAAGCTGTATACTGAACGGCCATTTTTACAATGATGTACAAGCTTGTAATCCGCTGCGCCTAAAATTGGGTTACCGGCGTTTTTACCAAAACGAGCAGCGTCAATTGCTGATTGTTTGTGTTCGATACGGAAACCAATAGAAAAAGGCTTAGCTTCTAAATACACACCGCGTTTTTGTAACATTTCAAATGTGTCCCGTGCACTGTGGCCAATCGCTAATGAAACATGATTTGTTTCAATGATTTCACCATCTGCAAGTTGTACACCCTGTACTTGATCGTTTTCAATCAAGATATCGTCTACACGCGCACTAAAGCGAATTTCACCACCAAGTTCTATAATCTCTTTGCGCATCGCTTCAATCATAGTAACCAGTTTGAATGTACCAATATGTGGCTTACTCAAATACATGATTTCTTCAGGTGCACCCGCTTTAACAAATTCAGTTAATACTTTGCGACTATAATGTTTAGGATCTTTAACTTGGCTATAAAGTTTACCGTCGGAGAATGTTCCTGCGCCGCCTTCACCAAACTGCACATTCGATTCAGGATTCAAAATTCGTTTACGCCAAAAACCAAAAGTATCTTTAGTGCGTTCGCGCACTTCTTTACCGCGCTCAAGAATAATAGGATTAAGACCCATTTGCGCCAAAATCAATGCTGTAAACAAACCACAAGGACCAAAGCCTATTACAACCGGACGTTTTTCAATCTCAACGTTGTTTTTATCTGCAACAAATTTATAGGCAGTATCAGGGCTAACACGAACATGCTGATCTTTTTCAAACTGAGTAAGTAAAGCAGCTTCATCAACAGAGTCCACTAATGTCACATCAAGCGTGTACATAAGAATAATAGTGTTACGTTTACGCGCATCATAACCACGGCGAAATACATTGAACTCAACAAGTTGCTCAGCTTCTATACCTAACTTGTTTAGAATAAATGCTTTCAGGGCTTGATCGTCATGATCAAGAGGCAGTTTTACATCGGTCAAACGTAACATAACTAAATATCCAACTAATAAGTGCGAGGGTTACTAAGTATTATTTTTATACTTATCCGCTAACTAAAATCTAAGGGTCAGCATTTTACGTTATTATTAACGGATATGCATTTAATAGTTCAATTCTATGCTGATAAAGTCAGCGCCATAGAGTTAATTGCAATTCAAGCGCGCTAACGTATAATCCAGCCCTTTGAAACTTTAGGAACACATATTATGGCTTTTGTTGTCACTGAAAATTGTATCAAATGTAAACATGGCGATTGTGTCCCTGTTTGCCCTGCTGATGCATTTCATGAGGGCCCTAACTTTTTAGTCATTAATCCGTTCGCTTGTATCGATTGCGGTTTATGCGAACCTGAATGTCCTGTTAATGCCATTTATCAAGAAGATGAAGTGCCAGAAGAGCAACAAGTATTTATCGAACTCAATGAAGAATTAAGTGATGTATGGCCAATCATCACTGAGAAGTGTGAAGTACCTGCGGATGCATCTGAATGGGACGGCGTAACGAATAAACTTGATTTATTGGAACGTTAATTAAAGGCTCTGTT
>Ga0105355_10004694_pt1 | contig 11669 bp, 10 predicted proteins | sample GOMGulsemesocosm_2_FD_83508 | JGI IMG/M metagenome (GOLD analysis project Ga0105355, IMG submission 83508) | Methane-oxidizing microbial communities from mesocosms in the Gulf of Mexico - GOM9C Gulf of Mexico | ecosystem: Environmental > Aquatic > Marine > Cold seeps | place: Gulf of Mexico... | reverse complement strand
TTGTCTTGACCATAGGAAACTAATGCTAGCATTACGAATAATGCAGTTAATTTTTTTTTCATTGTGTTTAAGTTTAATTTCGACAAATATATATAATCTATTAATATAATTATATAATTTTTCTTTTTTTTATAAGATATAATGTAAATTCTTTCGGTCGTGTAAAACAAGTGAGTTTTATCTATATTTCTAAAATTCAAATTTGATTGTTTTTTGTTAATGAATGTGCGAAATTATACATTATGAGTTTAGAGAATTTAGGCTATTTGTCCTCTTAAAGTAATTCGGAATAGTTATTAAGAAATATGCTAAAATAATTGAACTATTACATCATTCCGTTCCTATCCATAGATCTATACTGTATTGCTTCTGCTATATGGTTTGGTTTTATGTCTTTACTATTTTCTAAATCAGCTATGGTTCTTGAAACTTTTAAAATTCTTGCGTATGAACGTGCTGATAGGCCCATTTTATTCATTGCAAGTTTTAGTAAAGTTTGTCCTGAATCGTCAATTTCACAAAATTTGTCTAATAACTTGGCAGTCATTTGTGCATTATGATATACACCCTCATAATTTATAAATCTTTTTTCTTGTATGTCTCGAGTCTTTAATACTCTTTCTCTAATTACTTTACTTGTTTCTCCTTTCTCTTTACTAGACAATTCATCAAACTTAACAGCAGGCACTTCAATATGTAAATCAATTCTGTCCATTAATGGACCAGATATTTTATTTAAATATCGCTTAACAACATATTCAGGATCAGAATTTGGGTCATTAGGGTCAAAGAAGTTTCCTGAAGGAGAAGGATTCATAGAGGCAACGAGCATAAATCCTGCAGGATAGTCTACCGTCATTTTTGCTCTTGAAATGGTAACGCATCTGTCCTCCAACGGCTGACGCATAACTTCTAACACTTGTCTTTTGTATTCAGGTAATTCATCTAAAAATAATATACCGTTATGTGCTAGTGAAATTTCACCCGGTTTAGGGTTGGACCCCCCACCAACAAGAGCTACATCAGAAATGGTATTAATGAAGAGGAAGTCATTATTTCCTTTTTATCTTCTGAAGATAAAAAAATGGTTAACTAAGCTATTAGAAAAGTTTCATATAAAAGGGTGTTTAAAGAATTTCTTGGTGATGCGACTAAATATTTATTCATTTAAACGAAGTGTTGATTAGGTGCTGAGTTAAAAATGTAAAACTACAGCAATCTATATAGTTAGTTAATTTTAATATGTCTTTTAAAATACTCTCTCAAGTTTTTATTACACACATATAGATATGTTCCTTTTATACCACGAAACATTATAGTTTTATAAATTTTAATAATATACTCCTGTAACTCTTTTGGGTCTTTTATACCTTGACCACCACTTTTGTCATGATAATTTTTCTTGTAAACGATAATTTCATTTTTTATTGGACAATAATCTATTTCTTCGCCAAAGATTATAGCTGAGTAATTTAAGTCATAACCTTGTATGGTATGTATACAGCCCATTTCAGTTAAATCATTTGTTGTATTAATCCAATCAGATTTATTTTCCTCTTTATTCCATTTTAATTCCACTTCATCAATTACAACATCCGCTACATCTTCTTTTCTTGACTTCCATTTCCAAGAATATCCAGATATGGTTCTACATAAGCCAAATTCATTTTCTTTTTGTTGCAACTTTGAAATCATTTCTTTCATGTCTGTAAACAATAACAGTTCATAGTGATTATTCTCAAATATTTCAAATTCTGCTGAATAATTGCAGTAAAGTAAATTATTGACAAATTCAATATAATCAGTTCCTCCTTTTGACCTCATTTGAGACACAAGATGAATTTCTTTTGACTTTTTTAATTTTTTGATTTTATCAAAGTCTTCTTTTCGAATATCTGCTGGCTTGATAGATTGTTCTGAATCATAGAAAAATAATCGATATTTACTCGACTTCATAATCCAATCAAGTTGAGTTCCATTTTTCTCCGCAGATTGGATTTTTTTACCATTTATTAATTCACTGTGGTATAATCCAAGTTTTTTATTCACATCATCAAAAGATTTATACCCCATTATAGATGCTCTTCTTGTTAACCTGTGTGCTTCATCAGTTATTAAAATATCATACTCTTTATTAATAACTTCAGAGGGGCCTATTACCATGTTTTGATGTAACCCATAAATACTTTTAAATACTTTTTTTAATGTACTTCTTAGGCTCGTCATAGGGATAACAAAACCTATAACAATACCATTAGGGAATATACTTTTTAAGCCTAGTAGTTTATTATATAATTTCTCATCTTCAATATCTAAATCTTCTAAATCATTATTAGAAAGCATTACGATTAATTTTATAAGGTAAATCGCTAATATAGTTTTTCCCGTTCCCGCACTTCCATTTACAAAAACATTATTGTATTTGTTAGATGAATAAGCTTCTAGTATATCTATTACAGATGAAAATTGGTCTTCTGATAATGATTTATATGGTGAGTATTTAAATAAGTTAGAATTTTCCAATTCAAGTAAGTTCTTCATTTTAATATTACCAAACTGTAGTTTATTCCAGATGTCTTTAAATAGTTCAAAATACTTTTCTTTTTGATAATAATTATGACTAGAAACACCTTCGTTACAATTAAGTAATTTAAAATCTCCAGATGCATTTAAATATTGAATCAGATAGGATTCAATATCTAAAGCAGCAGATTTATTAAAGGTTAAACTAGATATTATATATACAAATTTTAATTTGCTTTTCTCTGGGTGTGAAAGGTGATTTGACATTCTTTTAATTGCATTTGTTGATTCACCAACATAGGCAATTTTTGTAGTGTCATTATATATTATATATACAATTGGATAATTTGAATTAGCAAATTCATCTTGCTTTATATATTCAATTTGACTCTTTTTGAAGGGATAGCTGGTAATATTTGTAGGAGTATTAAATGGATTCATATAATAAGTATTAAAGCTTATTATATTTCGTTGCTACACCTTTTGCTTTTGAGATAGGATATTTTTCACCATTCTTTTTAATTTTTTCTAAAACGATTTGTTTAACATTAAAATTATATTTCTCTGCAAGTAAAAAGGCATAAGCAAAAACATCTGCTAACTCTTCTTTTATATTTTCTTTATTTGCTTCTTCATGTTTCTTCCACAAAAATTCTTCTAATAACTCTCCAGACTCTATGTTTATTGCTAAAGCTAAATCTTTTGGATTATGGAACTTTTCCCAATCTCTTTCGTTTCTAAATTTTAATAAAGCTTCAGTTATTTCTTTTATATTTTCCATAGTTTTATTGCTTGCTCCTAACTTTTGGTAATATTAGGCATTTATGACGATATGTGTTAGAGGTAAAATAACTTTTTATTAAAGTTATTGGGTAGGAGAAGGTAAGAACTACCGAATTGTCAGCTTAGATGTTTTATCTATTGTATCAAAACTTCAATAATACACAAAACTACAAATCATACATCAGAAATGGTATTAATGTTGTTGTTAATCGTAATTATGCTATTCTCAATACTCTAATTGTTAAGGTTATGTTTGCAAAACATAGTAGTAAAGAGGTTTAATGTTGGAATCCTAAAATAAATTTCATTTTTTTCATTTTTTTTTCACCATCGTGAGGTCAATGAGAATAGGAGGTGTTTTATATAGTATAGTATAAAGCATAAATACTCCAAAAACCCTTGTAGTTCTAAGGTTGCGACTTGTGTAATCCTTTGATTATGTGTATCTTTGTGGGGAATTCAAATGACAGTTTATTAAAATAAATTGTTCAAAAGATTGGAATTTGAAACAAGTATGACAACAGTTTCAAATGAATTAAATGGATTGTCACCATTTAAGGAATCAAAAAAATAAAATGTAATTATTAACTAAACCAAGCCTTAAGCATGGGTGGAAAAACAATGCCTAAATTTAAATGAATTATTAACTAAAAAAAAATAGAAAAAATGGGGAAAATATATAAAAACATAACAGTAGAAGAATTGATAAAATGTAATAAAAACTCAGAAAAATTACAACTTAACAGACTTTTGGATGTGGAACAGATGGTGAAAGATGGCTATTGGAAAGATGAGATGGATTTAGCATATAGAGTTGGATTAATTTTTCACCACAAGAATATGTGGGGTACAATTAACCCGAGAGTAGTGATAGCTAATATTAAAGGTGAATATGTAATTTTTGATATGACTTATGATGATTACAATGCTTTATTTGAAAAGAAGTATGATTGAATGTTAAGAGGTTGTTAATTGTTGTAAACCAGGTAGTTTAGCAGTTGGGAGTGGATGAATGGATTTTAATTAAATTAAGTAAATATTATGGAAGGTAAAATGAATATGATTAAAGTGGCGATATACTGTAGAGCGTCAAAGGAAAAGGGGGTACAAGACAAGACTATTAATGACCAATTAAAAACAGGTCTTAGTTTTTGTAATGAAAATGGATATGATTTTAAAGAGTATATAGATGATGGCTATAGTGGAACCACTGACGATAGATTAGGGTTTCAAGAGTTATTAGCAGATATAATTGATGGCTCCATTAATCTGGTTTGGGTGATGGATGATAGTCGAATTCAGAGAGACCCAGAAATAAGGTATTTACTAAATAAAACTCTTAAAGATAATAATGTAGAATACTATACTCATGTTGATGGTGCTGTTGATTTGTACAACCCAGAGACAAATTTAATGGGAGGTGTTTTAGCTGAATTCAATAAGTACTTTGTTTCTATAACTAAGATGAAAGTTAAAAGTGTTTTAAGAAGAAGAGCTCTTCAAGGTAAGGGTTGGGGAATACCTCCTTATGGATGGATTCTTAGTAAAGATGGATATTTTGTACAGAATCACTCAGAATGTGAAGTTGTAAAAAGAATATACAAACTTTCGCTAGAGGGTATTGGTGTTGATAGAATAGCAAAATTACTTAATGAAGAAAAAGTTCCTACTCGGTATAATGGCTATGACGGAGTTATACGGTTGAATAAGTCAAAAGGAGATGAGTACATAAAGAAAGTTAAGAAAAAAGATGTTAAATGGGCTGGTAAAACAGTTTTAGGAATTCTTAATAATGAAATGTTTTTTGGAAAGAAGAAAATTAAGGATGTGACTTTTGACGTAGATGAATTATTTACAATTGATTATTGGTCTAAGGTTAATTATAATCTTAAAAATAATAATAGTAAGAACATTACTATGGGCGGGAAAGTTAAGTACCAATATTTGTTAAGAGGATTAATTAAGTGTGGTAAATGTGGTAAGAACTATACTGGGAAAACTAGAAAGGATAAAAAAGACCATTTCTATTATTGTATGTCTAAACGTAATGGTGTTAGTTGTGGAAATCGAAGTATAAATATTGACCATATAGAAGCATTGGTTTGGAATTCATTGTTTCATAAAACTAAACTTTATAAGGAAATAAGGAAAGAGCTTGGTTCTGAAGGTAAGAGGGATGAATATAAAAATGATATAAAAGATTTGAAATATAGAATTCAAGTAGCCAATAAAGGAAAAAATAATGTTTTAGATTCTGTTGTGAAAGGAATTTTAACAATGGAAGAAGTTACTGAATGTATGTATGAATTGAGGAAAGAGATTGAGTATTGTACAAGGAAATTAAGTGATAACAAAAATAAACTTAGTGATTTAACGGATAAAAATTTGGAAGAGCTGAATTGTAAGGACAAACTAGAAAAATTATCGTTTATTAAAAAACATGAACTTGTTCAAAAATTTGTTAAAGATGTTAATATTCATTGGGTTGAGACAAGAATTAATGGAGTTTTAGTTAGATATTATAAAGTTGTGATTAATTACAATTATGCTGATATAACTCATGTCTTTACTAATGGTTATGGGCTTGATTTTTCTATATGGTATGAAGTGAAATATGATTATTCTAGGAAGCACGCATATTTTAATGATGCTTTAGCGATTAAGTATCTTGAAGGACATAGATATGGCAAAGTTGGTTTTGGGGATAATGAGCCTTTTATTGAAATTGAAGGATATATATATCCAGAGCATAATACAATGGCTCCATATGGTAATGTCGATGTCTGGATTGAAGATGAATTAAAAGAGTATTATGGAGGAATGAAAAGGTATAATAAGTTCAAAACTGAATTTGAACATAAACTAAACTCTAATGTTTTTTTACCTAAACTAGCAATGTAAATGTTTACTAAAGAGTGATTGTTTTAATAATACTCACTCTTTAGAAATATTGTAACTTTACATAGATACAATATAAATTATGAAAAAAAAGAAGTTACCTTATTGGTATAGACTAATTAGATATTATATTAATTGTATTTGGTACTATGTTATTTTTCCTGTTGGAACAAAAGAGGATGAATTTACAAAGCAATGGAAAAGAAAATAGAAGTTTTAATAATTATTTTTTAACTCGTTAATCAATGTTATAAAAATTTATCAAGCCATTTGAAATAGTTTTGTTTAGCCGAGAATATATATTATGCCTTTTGTTAAAGGTAGTTAATGAGCTAAGTTTATTAGAATCTTCAGAAAAAAGGTCTTTTACAACTTTAGGAATTTTAATCAACGGGTTCATTAACTTTAGACTTTCAAGTTTTATAATATCACCCAGAGTGTAGTTTGAACTAAATAGTTTTTTAATTTTAATATTGCATCCTTCAAAGTCATCCATCTTTGCAAGTTTATTTATTTCATCCCAATCTTTGTTTGAACTAGGTTCGACCAATTTTTCAGTTCCTTTAATTACATCACTTTTAATCGTAGATTTTAGTTGTTTATTCGCATTAAACAAGAATTGAGGTAGATTGTACATCCAAAATTCTACATTTGCCTCATCATAGATTTCTTTTATCAATTCTTCTCTTGGTGCTATAACACGTTTTTTGTCATTATCATAATAACACCAATCCTCATCTTTTCCATTATCATTACTAATAAAAATTACAGGTAGCTGTTTTTCTTTTGCATAATTAATTATTTCTTTCCATACAATTAAATCAGCAAAAATTTGTGTACCTTTTTTTTCTCCTTTGTAAAAATCCCCATAACCAGGTGGTATTTTATTCCTAAATCTTTTTTCACCTTCATCAATAATAGTGGTCACCTCTTTATATGAAAACTCTCTTCCTACTTTAAAATAATTTTCTAACGCTGATAATAAATCATCATTCTTTATTACTTCGTTAATCTTATTTTCTTCAACTTTAATTTTATTATTCACATCTTTTTCAAAAGATTTAAATTTTTTAAGAAAATCATCTACATCTTTCTGAAACACCTTAATACTATCTTGTTTAATGTGTGGGTGCTGGTCTTTTTTTATTGAGTTTATGGAAATATTATTTAATTGAGGGTTAATTTTTTTTTCAATCACATTCCCAATTTCACTGACACTTTTTTTCAACACATCATAACTTGATACTGGTTTTTGTATTGTTTTCTCTCTGTTCTTAAGAAATTCATATTGCACATGAAAAGGAATCCATAACCTTTCTTGAAGTTTTTCAAAGATTTCAGAATATATTTTTTTTCTTGACTCCAAAGGGATAAAGTAAAAATCAATGAGTGAGCATGTATCAAAAATAAAAATGGCTTTACTCCAATGTTCTTTCTCTTTCTCTTTTGACAAAGGTTTATATTTTTGAATTATAGATTTTTGAAATTGGTTTTCCATTAATTTTATTATTTTAATCTTGTTAATTATTTCTAAAGTTACTAATATATTACTATTGAGATTTTGAAGTTATTAGTTATACTATAATATCTAATTCGAACCAATAGTAACTTACTATATCACAGCATTGCGTAAAGATTATTTAGTTCCTCTTGTCTAATCCCTAAATAAACTCTAGTAACTTTACTTGAATTGTGGTTGAATAGGTCTGATAAATAAATCAATGCCTTTTCAGATTCACCCGCTGCAAAAAATATAGCACGACCAAATGTTTTTCGACAAGAGTGTGAACTTAGGTTAAGATTCTTAGTCTTAGAACCAAACAATGCTTTTAATTTTCGATTAATAGTCATGATACTATAAACTGTACCTTTTTGACTCTTAAACACAGAGCCAGAATAACCTTTGTCAATCTTATTAACAGCTTTTTTTATATGGTGATTCAAAAGAATTTCTCTTCTTTTACCAGTCTTCTGCTCAGTCAATACTATTTTGTCTTGACGTAATTGTTCCCAAGTTAATTTTAGAACATCACTAACACGCAAGCCAACATTAATTGATACAATAATATATAACCCAAAATTCTGGTCTTTACCATCTAAGAGTTTTGATGCTTTATTTAATGCATTATCAAATTCTAAATAATCGCTTGTTGTATGAGTTCCTTTTTTTGACATGCATCAAATATAACCAATTAATGTTAACTAATGACATTATTAATAGATTAATTAACATTAAAAACATCTAGCCAATCAATTAACCCTGTATTTATAAGGGATACAGTAATAAATGTTAACTCCTTATATAAGTTAACATTATTAAATTAAGATATTTCTTATCCAATCATCATTAAAATCAAAATCCCAACTCTTTTATCGAATTGGGATTTGTGAAACATTATTCTGTGGATTTATAGATGTCCAATATTTTGGGTGGTGAAATATGTTGAATCAGATTTTTATATATTTTACCATCCATGGTGATTATTGCACCCGATTTCTCTAGTTGGTGGTTTTGTAGCATAATATATTGCTCTTCTGATATTTTGAGTTTGATGGACATCTATTATATAAATATCACTTCATTTCATAAAATGCGGAAATTTGGTCAGAATTTTTTAATGGACATTATCGTTTTCAAATATTCATTCGAAAAATATGGGAAATTTATTTCTCACTCAATTAGGTAATATAATACAGTATTAAGTTTATGACTAGGGAGAGAGTTTACTGAATAGGTCACTATTAAATTATAAATTTTAGTCAGATGGGAGGGAGGGTGTATGTGACAGATAAACTTTTGGATGATTGTATAGAACAAAAATGAAGCTTAGGACATCCAATCTCCATTAAATATAATAGTACATGAACTGTACAGGTGAGAATGACTACCCCAAAAGGTACATTACTATATATTAATTAAAAATAGTTCCTTCAAACTCTTGTCTTATCAAGATAAATTGTGTATATTCTAATAATGCTGGGCTCCACCTTCCCTTGGGATGGTGGTTCTCTCCCCAGCTAAAACAATGAGAGACAAAATAACAAAAGAGAGAATACGTTATGAATGCAAAACAAATCACTTTTAATTAATACCTATGAGAATATAGGTAAACCAACAATTAAGTCAACCAAATCAGTTTATGATTGGTTTAAACTTATTTCTAAATCAGATTATTCTGGTACAATTACATTAGCCCGTGAGGGTAATTTTGATTATGACACAGTCAAAAAAAGCATACCATGTATCACATATAATTTTTTATATGATGGTTATAAAAAAGATTCTAATTTAATATCATCCACAGGTCTTATGTATATTGATATTGATGAAAGTTCATTTAATATTAATTTACTTGATACATCTAAAGTACTTGCTTATTATACGTCTTTTGGTGGCAAAGGCTACGCTATCATTGTTCGTGTGGATGGTTTGGTTAAATCTAATTTTGAATCAACATATAAAGCTGTTATTGAGCAATTGGGTTTAACTGACTTTGTTGATAAGAATGCTATAAAGGCTTCTCAATTCAATGTACTGTCATATGATGAAGATATTTTTATTAATCCTAATCCTTATATTTTTAAATCTATTGAACCTTCAATTGATACATTAAATAAAAACACCCCCCTTCCCAGTGTAATTAGAAAAAAAAAGAAACATATACACACGGAGGGGGGGTATAATTCAGAACCACTAAGGTTTGATGATATTGATAGAATTGAAGTAATTGGAGATTACATTGTTAATTGGGAAGGATTTGAAAACATTAAATGTACCACCCCATTCAGAAAGAAGTTTAAAGCTGGCACTAGAAATAACTTTCTACTTTCTAATTGTAATAATTTTGTATACCTAAACCCAAAGGCTAATATGAAAGCAACAGAAACAATATTAGATATAGCTAATAAACGTGCGTGTGAACCACCAGTGGAACCTTCACAAATAAAACGTATTGTTAAGTCTATATTTAAATATAAAAACGATGGTACACTTAAACCACATATATCACCTAGAAAAAGGAAGATTGTATTTGATAAAGGTTGTAATTACACACCACTTGAAAAATTAAGAATTTGTGGAATGGAATGGAATAAGCAACAAGGAGTAACTACTATATTTAAATTATATAATATCCTTGAGGAATGGGACTTTAAAACCTATGGTAAAATTAGTCAACCTAAAATTTACAAGAATAACCCAATTTCAAAAAAAACAGTAGAGAAGTACTATAAAATTGAAATTGAAGATAATTACACTTTCAAAGACTTCGTTGTGGACTTAAACAGAGAGTTTAAAGAAAGTAAAGCCAAAGTAAGTAAGTCGAGTAAATCATTGGTAAAGACTAAAGAAATAATGATGAAACCTATTAATGGTTGGATATCTATTACTGATACCATTATTTCAATCTACAAAGGACTAAATTTAAAGATTGACGTTAGTAGTATTATGGATATCCAATCAGCAATCAATAAGTCACACTTAGAGATGGTTGAATTTGTTGATTGGATAATAAAGATAAGAAGGGAAAACAGGTATTTTACATCACCATATAAACATATTGCATTACCAGATAAGTTTATTCAATGGTGCATAGATTATAAAGTTGGTGCGTTAGAGTCAGTAGCATAACAGCTATTTACTTAGTAACTTTTTCTTTTGCTCATCAAACTCAGACTGGCTTAAAATACCAGATTCTAATAAAGCACCTAGTTTCTTTAACTCATCGAGATTGGAACTCGATTGTTGAATTACTGGAACTATCGTTTTCTTTTCCATTTGGGACAGGTGTATCTTAAGTTCATCTATCGATTTAGACACTAGCCTAATACTGCCTAATTCATCACTCTGAGTAAAGAACGTGATGTTGTTACCCGATTTATTGCTAATCTCGACTGCATAACCTTTGTAAGCCCATATTGATGCAATAAGCTTCCTAGCAACACCTGTAAATAATAATCCGTCAAGTGCCATGAAAATAAAAGCAATAACGGATAAGCCTAACAATGTAGCACCTAAGTAAAAAAGTGGTGTACCGTCACCCCCACTAAATATTAGAATAAAGAATCCTAATACAAATGGTATGGTTGCAAGACCAGCTGGTGGGATTCTAGGTTGAACAAACTCTTCATATGACAACGAGTCAACATGCTTTGAATCCATCTTATCAGCACCATTTTCATCTCTGGCTGTTATTTGTTCAGCACCAACTGTAATAGATACACCTGTTTGAAATCTAAATGTTTTAGTCTTCATGGTTATGATTTAAAATGTACAAATTGCTCACGACCACGTACTCGCTCAATGCACGCACCTCTAGTCGACTCAATAATGATAGGGATTCTAGTTGAGCCATTATAAAAATTAAATACAAATTCAGTACATCCATATGTAGTGGTGTGTTGATAGGATTTAATTTCAATTAGAGAAAACAGACCTTCATCACGCCATATACCACTCTTTGGTT
>Ga0105355_10004693_pt1 | contig 11670 bp, 8 predicted proteins | sample GOMGulsemesocosm_2_FD_83508 | JGI IMG/M metagenome (GOLD analysis project Ga0105355, IMG submission 83508) | Methane-oxidizing microbial communities from mesocosms in the Gulf of Mexico - GOM9C Gulf of Mexico | ecosystem: Environmental > Aquatic > Marine > Cold seeps | place: Gulf of Mexico... | reverse complement strand
GCTTGTTCTGAGCTTGAATCAATCAAATCGGCGATGGCTTCAGCCTGGGTTAAATCGATTTTGTTATTTAAAAACGCGCGTTCTGAAAATTCACCGGGTCTCGCTTGTCGTGCACCGAGGGCGATAATTTCCTTAAGCAGCAGATCCATTACCACCTGTCCGCCGTGCCCCTGTAGTTCAAGCACATGCTCGCCAGTAAAGGAGGCGGGCGCGGTAAAGAGCAGAGCGACACCCTGATCGATGACAGAATCATCGCTGGCATAAAAACCACTGAAACAAACACGACGTGCTTCGGGTGTTTGTTTTAATAACGCGGCGGCAATTTCCGGGACTTTAGGGCCAGACACTCTAACGACACCAACACCACCACGACCGGGCGGAGTGGCTTGGGCAACGATGGTATCTTTGTCGGAAGTAATAGTCATGGCAGTCATTGTAGGTATAAAACGGTGATAAAAAAAAGCCCCTTAAAAAGGGGCTTAATTATTTTCTATCTAGATCTACTTCAGCGTTTTAGTTTCTGCTGCTTTTTCAATCTTTTTGGTGATCACATATTGTTGTGCAATCGATAGCAAGTTGTTACTTACCCAGTACAGTACTAGACCTGATGGGAACCACAGGAAGAAGAATGTGAACATGATTGGCATCATCTTCATCACTTTAGCCTGTGTGGGATCTGGAGGAGTCGGGTTCAGCATTTGCTGACCGAACATGGTGATACCCATCAGAATTGGCAGAATAAAGAATGGATCTTTGATCGATAGATCCGTCAGCCAGAACATAAATGGTGCTTGGCGCAATTCAACACTTTCCATCAGTACCCAGTACAGGGCAATGAATACTGGCATTTGAACCAGAATTGGCAGACAACCACCAAGCGGGTTGATCTTTTCTTTCTTGTAGAGCTCCATCATGGCGCTCGACATTTTCTGACGGTCGTTGCCGTGAAGATCTTTAATGCGAGCCATTTCTGGACCGACACGACGCATATTTGCCATAGAACGATAGCTGGCGGCAGAGAGCGGGAAGAATACTAGTTTGATCACCATCGTGGTCAAAATAATCGCCCAACCCCAGTTGCCAATAAAGCTATGGAAGAACGTCAGTAACCAGAATAACGGTTGGCCAATAAAGAACAGGAAGCCGTAATCTACGGTTAACTCTAAACCAGGTGATATTTCACCTAAGCGTTCTTGGATTTTAGGGCCGGCATATAACTCAGCACCCAATGTTGCTGTATCACCAGGAGCAACAATCGCTGCAGGACTAACTAAACCAGCAATATTTTCACCCTGTGAGTTTTTACGAACCTCAAAGGTATGCTGTTGGTTTTTGTTAGGTACCCAAACGGTTACAAAATAATGCTGCAGGATGGCAATCCAGCCACCGTTGGTTTTTTCCTTGAAGGGGTCGTCATCAACATCATCGAAATCAACTTTTACGTAGTTGTCATCGGTTGTTTGAGTAGCGGCGCCAAGGAATGAAGCCATGCCCATGCTGGTTGTTTTACTTGGGTCAGCACTGTTGTCGCGTTTAAGTTGAGCAAAAAATCTGCCCTGCCAATTCTGTGACGATTGGTTGTTAACCAGGTATTCAACGCCAATCAGGTAATCACCACGTGTAAAGGTGAAACGTTTGGTGATTAATACGCCGTTTTGATTGAGTAATAGATCGACGGTTAGTGAGTCTTCACTTTCAGCCATTGCGTAGCTTTGTTTGGCTGTTTGGTAAACAGGGCGACCGGTTTTTGAAGCGTCAGGGCCGTTTGTACCAATCAAGCCACTTTGTGCAACAAAGACGCGTTCAGCACTGTTTTGTAACAGCAGGAAGGGGTCATCTGTCTTATCAATAACGCGTGGGTATTCATTCAGGCCGGCATAAACAATGTCGCCACCACGAGTATTAATACTGATGCTAAAGACATCAGTTTTTACTTCGATAGTTTGCTGGCTTGGCTGAGCCTGAATAACGGTTTGTGCCGAGGTGACAGGAATACTATCGTCTGCAGCAGAAACTGTAGGTAGATCAGAGGTAACCTGCTGTTCGTCAGAAGGAAGACTGTCTAGCAGTTGAGTATTACCCGAAAGTTGCTGCTGAGTTTGAGCAACAGCCGGCTCGGCTGGTTGGCCGTAGTCGTCATTCCAGGCGAGAATGAGTAAGTAAACGATGATGGCCATCGCTGAAAACAAGACTAAACGTTGTTTATCCATGGGTGACTTATCTTTTATTGCTTATGGTCAGGTGACGGAACAGGATCCATGCCGCCCTCATGCCAAGGGTGACATTTACTGATGCGTCTAACGGCCATCCAACTTCCTTTTAATACCCCAAAACGTTGAATTGCAGTTTCAGCATAAGCGGAACAGGATGGATAAAAGCGGCAATTATTACCTAATAAGGGGCTGATAAGATAGCCGTATCCCTTGATTAGCATAATAATTATTTTACGCATTTCAGGATTTCTGAGCAGATACGCTGCGACCAGAGCGGCTAACAAGCTTGCTCCAGAGGTCACAAAACGCAGAATTGATTTCGCTATTAGAGCGTTTATCAAAGCCTTTTCTGGCCATGATAATTAGATCTGCAGCGATAATTTCATCACAGTGCACACGGAAGTGTTCACGAATAAGACGTTTGATTCTATTTCTATGTACCGCTGTACGAATATTCTTCTTAGCGATAATAAAACCAATTCTGGAGCGGCCAAGATCATTGGCCGCGCCCAGTATTAACAGCTCGCGTGTGGAGGCTTTAATTTGAGTATTATCAAAAACCCGTTGGAAGTCATCGGCGTTTAATAGCCGTTGCTGTCGGGTGAATCGATAATCAGCCATGCGTTAAGAGCTCGGCGCTGTCTGTTCAGTGTGCTGTTATAGCTTAGACTTATTTAAAAGACTTAAGCAGTTAAGCTTGCACGACCTTTTGCACGACGACGCTGAATTACGCTGCGGCCGCCTTTAGTAGCCATTCTTGCACGGAAACCGTGGACACGAGCACGTTTGATTCTGCTTGGTTGGAATGTTCTTTTCATTTTAATAACTCACACTTTGTTCAGTCTAAGGGTAGCCAAAAGATATTATCAAAAGGGATACCCGGAATACGGATGAAAATTCAAGAGCGGGGATTCTAGTGAATTTGACGCAAGTCTGCAATTATTTTCGATAAATATTCAATAACTTAGCTGATTTCTCGGTTGTTTTAACGGAGGTTTACACTGGTTATCAATATGTAGTGTGAGCTTATAGAAAACTAACAACCTGTAGTGGTTTTTCGTAGATGTGTGTTTAGGTGCAGGATGCTTTTAATGTTAATAGTGCTGCGAACAAATTAACCACTATAAAAACAAAAACCATCCAAAGTTGTAACTTGTTGAAAAATATAGGAAAACTATAATTAAATTAATGTTTTTGCCTGTGGATAAGTCCTCTGCAAAGGAGTAGAATTCTGTCTCTATTGCCTGCACCAGAAACATAATAACGAGAAATATCTTTAGTGACGAATACTACCTGGATTAAATGTATTGATTGCCTGCAAAAAGAGTTGCCTGCGCAACAGTTCAATACTTGGATCCGTCCTTTACAAGTTGATCTTCAGGGTGCAACCCTACATTTACTGGCGCCAAATCGATTTGTAAAAGATTGGGTGGCTCAGCGTTACCTGTCTCGTATTAATGAAATAGTCGTTACGGACCTGCAGGCTGATGGTGTTGAGCAAGTAGAATTAATTATAGGTAGCCGTAAATCAGCGCAGCCCAAAGTTAACAACGAAGCTAAAGCAGAAAGGCCGTCCACTACGAAAAGGGATGGTGTTGCCGCTGTTGCAGCCAAAGAAAAAGCTGAGAAGCCTGATAACGCTGGTGTAGCTCAGCATCGGAGTGACTTGAATAAAAGTTTCACGTTTGAATCCTTTGTTGAAGGTAAGTCGAACCAGTTGGCCAGAGCGGCAGCTTTGCAAGTAGCGGAAAACCCGGGTGGTTCATATAACCCACTGTTTATTTATGGTGGTGTTGGCTTAGGTAAAACACACTTGATGCATGCTGTAGGTAATTATCTAGTGCAGAAAAACCCGCAAGCCAAGGTTGTTTATCTTCATTCTGAACGCTTTGTAGCGGATATGGTGAAGGCGTTTCAAAGCAATACTATCAATGAGTTCAAACGTTTTTATCGCTCTGTTGATGCGTTGTTGATTGACGATATTCAATTTTTTGCTGGTAAAGATCGCTCCCAAGAAGAGTTTTTCCATACCTTTAATGCGTTGCTTGAAAGTGATCAGCAGATGATCCTGACCTGTGATCGATACCCCAAAGAAATTGATGGTTTAGAGGAGCGACTTAAGTCTCGTTTTGGTTGGGGTTTAACGGTGGCGGTAGAGCCTCCAGAGCTGGAAACCCGGGTTGCTATTCTGATGAAAAAGGCAGAAAAATCGAAGATACACTTACCTAGTGATACCGCCTTTTTTATCGCTCAAAAAATCCGATCAAATGTTAGGGAGCTAGAGGGTGCACTTAAACGTGTGATAGCAAGCGCTCACTTCACTGGCCATGAAATTAACACAGAATTTGTTCGTGAGGCTTTAAAAGATCTGCTGGCTTTGCATGATAGGCAGATCAGTGTGAGTAATATTCAGCGTACAACGGCGGAATATTACAACATTAAAATGGCCGACCTACTTTCCAAGCGGCGAACTCGTTCGGTGGCTCGCCCAAGGCAGGTTGCGATGGCATTATCAAAAGAGTTAACCAGTCATAGCTTGCCGGAAATTGGTGATGCATTCGGAGGTCGTGATCACACTACGGTGTTGCATGCCTGCCGGAAAGTAAACGAGTTAAAAGAAACTAATGCGGATATCAGGGAAGATTATAAAAACCTGTTACGATTGCTGAGTACTTAATACGGTGGTTTGATACCGTTTGATAAAAGTAATAATTGAGGAGTAGAGGCTAACACTATGAGATTTGCTATTTCGCGGGAAGATTTGATTAAACCCCTTACCCTGGTTGCAGGTGTTGTGGAGCGTCGGCAGACTTTGCCTGTGTTATCCAATATTCTGATCGTTGTTGATGGTGATCAGTTAACCCTTACCGGTACTGATCTTGAAGTAGAGCTGCTGGGGAGAGTCACCTTAACTGAGTCTGCTGAATCCGGTGAAATTACTGTACCTGCGCGCAAGCTGATGGATATCTGTAAAACACTGCCTGAGGATGCGCTCATCACTTTGCAGCTGAATGAAGATAAAATCACCCTTAAATCCGGGCGTAGCCGTTTTACTCTTACAACTCTGCCTGCTAGCGATTTTCCAAGTGTTGAAGAAAGTCCTCAGAACCTAGAGTTTTCTGTCCAGCAATCACAGTTGAAACGATTGATTGATCGCACCAGCATCGCTATGGCGCAGCAAGATGTCCGCTATTACCTCAATGGAATGTTGTTTGAAATACAAGACGGGCGTTTGCGTGCAGTAGCAACAGATGGCCACCGTTTGGCTATGAGTGAAACAGAAGCAGATGTTTCTACAGATGAGTTACGCCAGGTCATTATTCCGCGTAAAGGCGTGATGGAGCTTAACCGCTTGTTTGCTAATGATAGTGATGAATCGGTTCATATTGTTATGAGCTCTAATCATATTCGTGCTGTTTCCAATAACTTCACATTTACATCAAAACTTGTCGACGGCAAGTTCCCGGATTATCAGCAGGTTATTCCCAAAAACAGTAATCATGAAATGTTGGCTGAGAGAGAACCCTTAAGGCAGGTGTTAAGCCGAACCGCGATTTTATCTAATGAAAAATACCGCGGCGTGCGCTTAATTATCGATAATGATCTTTTACAGGTTTTTGCTAACAACCCTGAGCAGGAAGAGGCTGAAGAGTCATTGCCTGTTAAATATGATGCGGGTGAAAGTGGTTCTTTGGAAATTGGTTTTAATGTGAGTTATCTGTTGGATGTGTTATCTGTAACAGCGAGCACCAACGTCAGGATTTCTTTGGCTGATGCCAATAGCAGTATTTTGATTGAGGAGATCGCGGAGAGCTCTGACTCAATTTACGTGGTTATGCCGATGCGTTTGTAAGTATGGTTGCTGGTTCGTTGCTAAATTATTTATTTTTAAAAGGGGGCTGAAAAGGGCTCCCTTTTTATTTTTCTGTTATGCCAATTTCCCGTCTTATTGTAAATCATCTGCGTAACCTTAATGATCTAGAGCTATTTCCTAGCGCTGGTGTGAATCTCATTGTCGGTGCAAATGGTAGTGGTAAAACCAGCCTGCTTGAAGCGCTCTACCTGTTGGGTCGTGCGCGTTCCTTTAAAACCAACAAACACAAAACGTTTATTGCAAAAGGCGAGTTTCAAGCTACGGTCTTTGGTGACGTGCAAACATTTCCGGACACGGCCTCGATCACTGCGGGTGTCACAAAAAGCGTGGATGGAAAGCATCAAATCAAAGTGGCGGGTATGGATGCCTCTTCTGCGGCGCCTTTGCTTGAGCTCCTACCAATACAGCTGATTGAGCCTGACACCTTTAAATTATTAGACTCTGGTCCCTCTTACCGACGGCAGTTTATCGATTGGGGGGTGTTCCACGTGGAACACTCCTTTTTTAAATGCTGGCAGCGTTTAAATCGTTGTTTAAAACAGCGCAATCGTTTGTTAAGACGTGGTAAAATTGACCGTTCTGTGTTGTCCGTCTGGGATCAAGAGTTTGTGATTCAGGCGCAGAGGTTAACTCAGCAGAGAGAAGCTTATATTGAGTGCCTCAGGCCGATTTTCATTGGGGTTTTAAATCAACTGGTTGACCTTCAGGGTTTGGAGATTGATTTCTACTCTGGTTGGAATATTAAGGCCTCGCTTGAGGATACCTTAATAGAGATGTTGGATAGTGATTGTAAGCGAGGTTTTACTCAAGCCGGGCCACACCGTGCTGATCTTCGAGTTAAATACCTGGAGCATAATGCCAACGATGTATTGTCTCGCGGCCAGCAAAAACTGGTCATTTGTGCTTTAAAGATTGCTCAAGGACATTATTTTTCACAGTATACAGGTCGTCCATGTATCTACCTGTTGGATGATTTGGCTGCAGAATTAGATAGTGTTCATAGGGATAGATTGTGTCAAATGCTCTCACAACTGGATTGTCAGTTATTTATCACGAGCGTAGATGAGGCGGCTTTTTCAAATAATTGGCCGTCAATGGATCTGAAAGTGTTCCACGTGGAACATGGAAAACTGGTGTCTTAATCAGTCGTCATACTAAAGGTTATAAAAATGAGCGAAGAACAGGAATACGACTCGTCGAGTATTAAAGTACTTAAGGGGTTGGATGCGGTACGTAAACGGCCAGGCATGTACATCGGCGATACTGATGACGGCACAGGGCTACATCACATGGTATTTGAACTGGTTGATAACTCAATTGATGAGGCGTTAGCTGGTCATTGTGATGAGATAACCGTAACAATACACCCAGATGAATCTGTCAGTGTGGCAGATAACGGCCGTGGTATTCCTGTTGATATCCATGAAGAAGAAGGTGTTTCTGCAGCTGAAGTTATTATGACCGTGCTGCATGCCGGCGGTAAATTTGATGATAACAGCTACAAGGTATCCGGTGGTTTACACGGTGTAGGTGTTTCGGTTGTGAATGCACTGTCTAGCGAATTACACCTGACTGTGCGTCGTAACGGTAAGGTATATGAACAAAAGTATGTGCACGGCGTACCGCAAGAAGCGTTAAAAGAGATTGGTACAACGGAAACATCGGGTACTGAGGTTCGTTTTGTTCCCTCAACTGATACCTTCCATAATATTAAGTTCCACTTTGATCAGCTGGCGAAACGCTTGCGGGAGTTATCATTCCTGAACTCGGGTGTGGGTATTGTCCTGAAAGATGAGCGTAGCGGTCACAGTGAGACGTTCCGTTATGAAGGTGGTCTGCGTGCCTTTGTTGAATATCTGAATCAGAACAAAAAAACCATTAACAAAATATTTCACTTCAATGCTGAAAGAGAAGATGGCATTGGTGTTGAGGTTGCGTTGCAATGGAATGATGGTTATCAGGAAAGCATTTATTGTTTTACTAATAACATTCCTCAGCGAGATGGTGGCGCGCATTTAGCTGGTTTCCGTGGCTCGTTAACACGTTCACTGAACACCTACATTGAAAAAGAAAGCATGCTGAAAAAGGCGAAAGTCGCTACCTCCGGTGATGATGCCCGTGAAGGCTTGACGGCAATTGTTTCAGTGAAAGTGCCCGATCCAAAATTCTCTTCGCAGACTAAAGATAAACTGGTTTCCTCGGAAGTTAAATCGGCGGTTGAGCAGGAAATGAATGCGGCATTGAACGAGTACCTGCTGGAAAACCCACAGGAAGCGAAGTTGGTTGTTCAGAAGATGATTGATGCTGCACGAGCTCGTGATGCTGCACGTAAAGCACGTGAAATGACACGTCGTAAAGGCGCGTTGGATATTGCGGGTTTGCCGGGTAAATTGGCTGACTGTCAGGAAAAAGATCCGGCACTTTCCGAACTGTACCTGGTGGAGGGAGATTCTGCGGGTGGTTCAGCGAAGCAAGGGCGTAATCGTAAAACACAGGCAATTTTGCCGCTGAAAGGTAAAATTCTTAACGTTGAAAAAGCCCGTTACGACAAAATGTTGTCTTCAGCAGAAGTCGGCACACTGATTACTGCATTGGGTTGTGGTATTGGTCGTGATGAATTTAATCCGGATAAATTACGCTACCACAACATTATTATTATGACTGATGCGGATGTGGATGGTTCTCATATTCGTACGCTGTTGTTGACCTTCTTCTTCCGTCAAATGGGTGTACTGGTTGAGCGCGGTCATATTTATATTGCTCAGCCACCGCTTTATAAAGTTAAAAAGGGTAAGCAAGAGCAGTACATTAAGGATGATGAAAAACTGGAAGAACATATGGTGCAAGTGGCGCTGCAAAATGCTGCGTTATTTGTTACCGACGGTGCGCCTGGTTTGAGTGGGCAGGGTCTTGAAGCTATTGTAAGCGAATACCACAAAGTGGTTGCCACAATAAAACGTCTATCGCGTGTGTATCCGAGTTTGGCATTAGATCGCATGATGTATCTCCCGCAGCTTACGGAGGAGAGTCTAAAAGATAAGGACCTCATGATAGATTGGGCTGGGCAACTAACGATTATGTTGGCAGCTGAAGCAACAGCCGGTAGTTATGTGGTGGATGTGGTTGAGGATCGTGAGAGACAAATATTTTTACCAAGCATAAAAATGATCCAGCATGATATCGAAACAGAATACCCGTTCAATCATGATTTCTTTATCTCCACTGAATACGCCAGTATTAAGGCGCTAGGTGAGAGTTTGCAGGGCTTGGTTGGTGATGATGCTTATGTGCAGCGTGGTGAGCGTAAGCAGCCTGTGAAAGAGTTTAAGCAGGCTCTTGAATGGCTGATTAACGAAGCAAAACGTGGCTACAATATTCAGCGTTATAAAGGTCTGGGTGAAATGAACCCAGAGCAATTGTGGGAAACAACGATGGATCCAGAAAACCGTCGCATGTTACAGGTGACAATTGAAGACGCCATCGCGGCAGATCAAATCTTTACTACCCTGATGGGTGATGAGGTTGAGCCGCGCCGTGACTTTATTGAGACCAACGCGCTATCGGTTGCTAACCTGGATTTCTAATCTGTCTGGGTTGTTACAGTAAACACAAAAAAGGGAGCTTACTAGCTCCCTTTTTTGTGGATGTTTGTTGGGTTTTAGTTAAGCCAATAATCGACAAAGCTGGCTAAATCATCAAATACTGGGATATGGCTTTCAACCTTACCGCTGGCGAGACTTCGTTCACCTTTACCGCTTTTGACTAAAATTGCTTGGCAACCCGCAGCTTCAGCAGCGACCAAATCCCGAACCGAGTCGCCAATAAAAGGCACGTTAACGGGGTCTATGGATAGCGCATCGGTGATTTGATGCACGAGGCCGGGTAATGGTTTGCGACAGTCACAGCCGTCGTCAGGGCCGTGTGGGCAATAAAAAATGCCAGATAATCGGCCACCCTGCGCGGTAATCAGCTGGTTCATTTTAGTGTGAATACGTGCCAATGTATTTTCATCGTACAGGCCACGCGCAATGCCAGACTGATTGGTGGCAATAACTACTTTTATGCCAGCTTTATGTAATTTGGCTATTGCCTCAAGGCTGCCAGCGATAGGTTGCCATTCCTCGGGTGACTTGATGTAGTCATCCGAGTCGTGGTTAATGACGCCATCGCGATCGAGAATAATACAGCTGGTACGTGTAAGTTTCCTCATCGCTATTAGCTTTGCAGTAGCGAGATATCAGCTACTTTAAGGAACAGGCCGCGTAGTTGTTGTAGCAGTGCTAAACGGTTATTTCTCACAGCTTCGTCATCCGTCATCACCATCACGTTATCGAAAAAGTTATCGACAGCAGGGCGCAGGTCAGCAAGATTTTCAAGCGTGCCGGTGTAGTCTGATTTGGCGATGAGTGGCGCTATAAATTGTGTCTTGTGTGACACAATTTCAGCCAATTCCTGTTCTGCTCCGGCCTCTAGTAAGTGAGTGCTTACTTCTGCTATATCCTCTGATAAACCTTGTTTTGTAAGGATGTTTGAGACACGTTTGTTGGCAGCGGCAAGGGCTTCAGCATTTTCCATGGCGGCAAAATTGTTGACGGCATAAACTCGTTGCTGGAAGTCCAATGGTCGTGACGGGCGACGTGCCTGCACAGCAAGAAAGACGCTAGCAGGAATGTTTTCATCCTGGAACCAGGCACGGAAACGTTGCAGTACAAACTCGAATACAGCGTTGGTTGTTTCAGCGTCAACGTCAACTTTTTGCTCGCCTAGGGCTAGCTCAATGAGTTGTAATAGGTCAAGATCCAGCTTCTTTTCAACCATGATGCGCAGGATACCCAGTGCAGCACGACGGATTGCAAAGGGGTCTTTGTCGCCAGTGGGTGGCTGATTAATCGCAAATAGGCCACACATGGTGTCGAGTTTATCGGCAATGGAAACGGCGCAGCCGGTCAGGCTTTCAGGCAAATTATCACCGGAGAAGCGAGGCAGATACTGTTCGAAAATAGCCTGTGCCACGGTGTCATCTTCGCCATCGTTACGGGCGTAGTCTGCGCCAATCGTACCCTGTAAATCAGGGAATTCCTTAACCATGCTGGTGAGCAGATCGGCTTTGGATAACAGGCCAGCACGCTCGGCTTGGCTGGTATCAGAACCGATCAAAGTAGCAATCTTGCCGGCTAGTTTAGAAATACGTTCGGCTTTCTCGTAAACCGTGCCCAGCTTGGACTGGAAGACGACCTTTTTAAGTGGCTCAAGGCGCGTTGCCAATGCGGTTTCACGATCAGTGTCGTAGAAAAACGCAGCATCGGCTAGACGCGGGCGAATGACTCGCTCATTACCGGATACGATTTGTGCAGGATCAGTGCTTTCAATATTACTGACAGTAATAAAGCTGGGCAGCATGGTGCCGTTGCTGTCGGTAACGTGGAAATACTTCTGATGCTCTTTCATGGAGGAGATCAGCGCTTGCTCAGGCAGACGCAGGAAGTCCTTATCAAAGCCGCCAAGCAAAGCCTGAGGCCATTCAACCAGTGCGGTTACTTCATCCAGTAGCTCAGGGTCGATGACAGCAATGCCGTTATTATC
>Ga0105355_10004692_pt1 | contig 11671 bp, 7 predicted proteins | sample GOMGulsemesocosm_2_FD_83508 | JGI IMG/M metagenome (GOLD analysis project Ga0105355, IMG submission 83508) | Methane-oxidizing microbial communities from mesocosms in the Gulf of Mexico - GOM9C Gulf of Mexico | ecosystem: Environmental > Aquatic > Marine > Cold seeps | place: Gulf of Mexico... | reverse complement strand
ATAACCTAAACCCTTATACAATTGGTGAATCAGAAATATTACAAGGGTCGGGATTATATTGTGAACATGTTATAAAGACTCAGAAACCTCTTGAAGTTGTAAATGCCTTACAAGATCCCAAGTGGTGTGATAATCCAGATTTAGAATTAAATATGATTTATTATTATGGCGTGCCATTGAATAGTGAACAGCAGGAGACTTTTGGCACTTTATGCGTACTTGATATAAAACAAAGAAAAATTGAACCAAAGTTCATTGCATTATTAAATGAAATTAAAGCTACATTCGAGATGCAGTTAGTACTATTTTATAATCAACAACATATGCTTGAACAAAAATCCCTTTCAAATATTGATTCATTAGTCTGGGGCATGGCACATCATTTAAATACACCAATTGGAACAAGTATTACCTCTTTAAGCATCATCAATGATCGCATAACCACAATTGAAGATCACATTAAAAATAAACAACTCACTATGAAAGTTCTGAATAACCAAATTACTAATATAAAAGATAGTTTAGTGATAGCCGAGTCAAGTTTAAAAAAGGCAGCTTTATTAGTAGATGATTATAGAGATATTTCAATTGAACAAAATCAAGACACAGTAACAAAATTTAATATTCTAGAATTTATGACTAATTGTGTAAAAACCAAAGAATGCCAATTTACGGTCCTAGGAATAGATATAATAATTGAGTGTGATAACAATCTAATTATTCAAACGTGTCAAAATTTATTATCTCAAGTTTTAATACATTTAATGAATAATACGATAGTGCATGCTTTTAACAAAGAAATTGATGATAAACGGATTTATATAGAAGTGTCACAGAGAGAATCAACTATTGAATTAACATATTCTGATAATGGATGTGGCATAAGAGCAGATATCCAATCAAAGGTTTTTGAACCTTTCTTTACAAATGATCTTAGCAAAGGTCATGGCTTAGGCTTAAGTATTGTAGAAAAAATAATAAATTTACAGTTAAATGGAAAAATAAACTTATTAAATGTATCTAGTGGTACATCCTATGAAATTTTATTACCAAAATAATCATTTTATGCTTCTTGATTAATAATTTATGTGTTTATGTTCAAACCTGTTAAAATCGTCGAATTCTATTTAGGCAGATTAGATGCTTAAACAATATTCGGAACACATAAATGACAAATAACGATTTACTATTTAAAATCCACACGATCTTTGATTATACAACTCAAGATATGCTTAAAATTTTTTCGCTCGCTGAACAAACTGTTACCGAAGCGCAATTAAATGCTTGGACTTTAAAATCAGATGAAGAAGGTTCTGAGCCTTGTGATGATAAAAGTTTAGAAACTTTTTTAAATGGTTACATTGTTCATAAACGCGGACCAAGTGATAAAGGCATTCCAGCATTATCAGCCAAGCTTAATAACAACATCATTTTTACTAAATTAAAAATTGCACTTAATTTAAAAGCAGAAGATTTAATCGCACACTTTGAAATTGCTGGTTTAGAGTTAAGTAAACATGAAATCAGTGCTTTTTTTAGAAAACCTGCAAACAAACATTACAAAAAATGTACCTCACAAACATTAGAATGTTTCATGAAAGGCGTAACCTTAAAAAACTCAACTAAATAGGGCCCTCTCTCTTTTAATTTATTTTCAATATTTTAAGGCAGTTAATTCAAACTGCCTTCGTACTAATAATCAATAATCAATAATCAATAATCAATAATCAATAATCAGCCTTTTATAACATTTATAATCTTCAACAAAATTAAAACTTTTATTTCATATAACTCAACAATTGAGCTAAAAATCCATTATTTGTATTTATCTTAGGTTAAATTGTGAATTTAAAGTTGCAACTATATTAAATATTGTATACATTATGCCTTGTTGTACCTTTTATCTCTGGTTAATTGAACTCAGGCTGAAAAGGCTTAATGGAGTTAACCTAAGTTTACATAGTTGAATTTAACATATTGGTATTTGGTATATGTCTGGTAATTTAATAACAGACATAAGTGCAACATTTATAAAAATAAATCAATTAGCACTAGGGAAAATCAATGTCTTATACAAATAATGCAACTAGGTTAATGTCAGCTTTACTGGCATTAACCAGTGTTTCCGCAATGGCAGGTTCTAGCCAGATAAGCGTTAATACACTAAATAACCCATTAGATTCAACACAACAAACAAAAAACCAGCAAGGCAACGTATGTGGTACAGATACAAACTTGCAAGACTGGAATCAAATTCAAAAAACAAATAAATTTCAACTGGAAAATAAGTTAAGTAAAGCGAATGCTGTTTTACAAAAACTATCAAATAGTAACGTTGATATACAAGCCGCAGCTGGTAACGGAATTGCCGGTCGTTATTACATACCTGTTGTATTTCATGTTTATGGCAATGAATTCAATTGTACTGACGAAAGTGCAATGTGTTTAACAGAAGCTAAAATTTTAGATGGCTTGAATCGAACTAATGAGGATTTCCTGGGTACAAATACACTCGATGGGCCAATAGCTGCGCAGTTTCAAGCTATACGTGACAATTTAAACGTTGAGTTTGTTTTAGCTAAAAAAGATCCAAGTGGTAATGTAACAAATGGTATCGTTCGTCATGGTGCAAAGTCTGGTTACGGTGATGGTGCTAAATTTGATAGTGAAATCTCAGCTGATGCTTGGGATAACTTCAAATATATGAATATTTATATCCAGCAAGATTTATATAATGATGGGTCGACAAGTAGTTCTGGTGTTGCATGGTATCCAGAATTAAATATGTCTCAAGCCGGGCTTTCACGTGTTGTATACAATGGTAATTTCTTAGGTAAAAATTCAAGTGAAAATTTCCGTTCAGTATTTACTCATGAATTTGGTCATTGGTTAAACTTGCCTCATACATTTGACGGTGATGTATGTTCTATCCATCAAGAAGCATTTTGTGCCGCAACAGGTGATAACAACTGTGATACACCGCAAATGAGCAGTAGTATCTTACAAAATAATGCACTTAACTGTTTAGGTCAGCCGACTAATACTGAAAACTTTATGCATTATTCTGATAACTATGCCATGTATACCGCAGGGCAGATTAACCGAATGACTGCTGCGTTGCATGGTCCTGCACGTGCAACTTTATGGTCAAACGAAAACTTAATCGCAACAGGATTATCTGATCTGACAAGTACAGCAGACCATTATTGGGATGGTTCAGGTTTAGATATTGCACCTACAGGTACTTTGATCACAGAATTTACAAATTTATCATCTGCTAAAGGTGGCATTGATAATCATGTTATCAATATTCCAAGTGGTACAGAAGCTGTCGCATTTTATTTAGATGGATATACTGAAGATCCTGATTTGTATGTATCAAAAGGCTCTGTACCTTCTAAAAATGGTGATACTTGGACTGCTGATTATATTTCATTTAAATCTAAAGGTGTGCCTGAGCTAGTTACAGTGTCAGCACCATCACCAACTATTGAATATAATAGTACCGTTGATGCATTTACTGCTTATTCAAATGCGCGTTTACAAATTCTTGCTGTAGATGATGAGACTTTATGTAATGGTTGCGAGAGAATATTTTTAGCTGAAGAAACAAACCTAAGCGCTAAAAAAGGAGATGCTGTAAAAACTTACCAATATCAAGTTCCTTCAGATGCAACAAGAACAGTTGTTGTAATTGCTGGTGGTTATACGGGTGATCCTGATATGTATGCAAGTTTAAATAGTGTACCAGATACAACAACTTTTGATTGTGGCCCTTTTAGTGCACCAAGGCTCAGTGAGTTTTGTGAATTAAATGCTGGTGGTGGTGAATTAAATGTCATGATTGAACCATTTTTAGATTACAGTAACGCAACTTTTAGAGTTTATTATGAGCGCTCTTTAGGTTCTGATTTACCTTTAGCTGAAGCCAATGGTGCCTATACTGCATTATTAGGACAAAAGGTATTATTTAGCAGCGCGGGAACTGTAGATACAAATGGCACAATAAACAGTTATCTGTGGGACTTCGGTGATGGCACTACAAGCAACATCGCAAATCCTGAACATATATATGCTACTACAGGTACATATACTGCAACACTTACAGTAACTGATAATGATAATAACACAGCCTCAGATACTGCTAATGTCGTTATTAAAGCATCAAATGAAGCCCCTGTAGTACAAATTAATGGTCCATATTCATCGATTTCAGGTCAAGAAATTACAATGAATAGTACAGGTACTGTTGATTCGGATGGTTCAATTGAGACTTATCTTTGGAGCTTTGGTGATGGTAATACTAGCGCTCAAGCAAATCCTAAACATACATACTCAAGTGCAGGCGATTATACAGTTACATTAAGTGTAACTGATAATGGTGGTTTAACTTCTACAGCAACAACAAATGCTGCTGTAACTGATCTTTCATATTGTTCGGCATCTGGTAATACAGGTTATGAATGGATAGCAAATGTTTCTTCATCTGGTGTTTAACATGCAAGTGCACAAGAAGGTTATGCAGATAACACATCTGTAATTATTCCTATGTTAGTAGGTAACAATGCAATTGAACTGACGGCTGGTGGTAGCTATACAGAACATTGGACTGCATGGGTTGACCTAAATGAAGATGGTACATTCACTAATAATGAAAAACTGTTAACAGGTTTATCAGGTAATAACCAAGTGACTGGTAACATTTCAATGCCAAATTCTATGGCGGGTAAATCTGTTCGTATGCGTATTGCTATGAAATATGGTAGCGCTGCAACAAGTCCTTGTGGCAACTTAGGTGATGGTGAAGTCGAAGATTATACTGTTACTATAGAGGCAGCTACAAATCTAGATCCAGTTGCAAATGCAAATGGTTCATATGCATCAACAGCGGGCGATATTGTGAACTTTAACGGTTCAGGTTCAACAGATGCTGATGGTTCAATTGCCACTTATGCATGGAACTTTGGTGATACTAGCTCATCAAGTAATACAAGTGCTGATATCAATCCTACACATGCTTATGCGAGTGCAGGGAGTTATACTGTTACTTTAACAGTAACTGATAATCAAGGTGCTTCACATTCAGATACAGCATTAGTTACGGTTTCTCCTAAAGTGCCAACAACAACTTTAGTTGACGCATGTGCAACACAAAATGCAGTTACCAGTGGTAGGTTAGAAAATGGTATTGCTGTGTGTTTAGGTAATGCTTCAACTATGTGGTTTAGTATTCCTGAAGTGAATAATCATCAAACGATTTCAATCACAACAGGTCATGGTCAAGGTAATCTTGATATTATATATAAGAATGGTGGTTGGCCGAGTACGAATAGTAATGATGGTTCGGCATCGGGTTCAACAACAACTTGTATTAATGTTGCTGCAGGAACTAGCTATTGGTCTTACTTAAAAGTCTCTGGTGGTGCGATATCTTCAACAATTATCGTTGATATGGATGCGACTGGGTGTCGTTAATCTAAAGATTTAAGATTACATAGTATTGATATTAAAATGGATAACGTTAGTTATCCATTTTTTATGATTTCAGGTTTTTAAATGGCCATATCTGATACGGTTTGGCTACGTAGTATTCTGCCATGGCCTAATTTATCTGTAATATGTAACTGCGCGCCAGTTTCTTTTGCTAACACTTTACTTAAAGCTAAAGGTGCGAATTTATGGGTCATATCATGAATGATTTTGAGGTTCCCAGTAAAATTTTTAAATTGCGGAATCGCATTTAAACTTGGCACATCCATTTTTTCCTTTTTGCGTACCTCATCAATAATTTTATCAAATAATACTTGGTCAAACCCAGTATTATCAACGGCAGATTGCAATAAATTATATGTTTCAAGCAAAGGGGCAATTAACATGATATCTCTTTCATATCTTTTGAACCATTGGCAATTTGCTAAAACAGAAGCCCCCATTGAATGTGTGATCACTAAACTGGGCTCAAATAAACTTTGGCTTATATCATCAAAACTTTGAATCATTTTAGGTAGTGATGAATATTTTCCATCACTAAATCCATGTGCAGGTAAATCGAATGTGATTGCACAAAACCCTTTTTCAGCTAGTTTTTGCATTAAAGGCCAAAATTGATAACCAGAGCCAGACCAACCGTGTACTAACCATACTGATTTTCCTTCTCCATATTTATATGCTTGCATATTGCCATGACGTGTCGGCACAGTGAACTTTTCGACATGACTTGGCCATATGTTTTTTCGCTTATTAGGGGCTAATAGAACTTTTCTGGCTAGTTTCATAGCAATATCAGGCGCAACGATTCGTAAAGATCGAGAAAATACGTTAACAATTTTTTTTTTAATCGGTGATTTCTGGCCGAAATATATACTACTCATGCTCAAACTCTAAGTTATTTTCTAATAAGTATTCAATTATAAATTTTCTCAATTTTAAAAAGGATAGAGAGAATGCTCTATATTGTGTTTACATCAAAAAATAGATAATAGCGTATATTTTAGAGATACTTGTGTGGAACAATTATGGATTTCAACCTAGATTGGATGTATGTTTTTTTAGCATCTTATACGATAAATTTACTTTATATCAGTGTGTTTTATCATAGAGGTTTAGCTCATGGTTCTGTTGAATTCAGTGTTCGTATAAAGGCTTTTATCATTAAAACAGGACCATGGGTAATTGGCTTAGACGCTCTAACATGGACATGCATGCATAGAATGCATCATCTACATTCAGATACGAAACATGATCCTCACAGCCCTCATTATATGGGGCATTTTTCACTGATTTATGGTCAATTGTTGTCATATACTAAAATAATGATTGGTCTTATTAAACAAAGGCCAAACTATACCGTGATAGTGGCTGATTTAAATAGTGAAGTGCACTGGCTTTATAGATATAAATTATGGTGGTTACCTTACCTTTTCCATATTTTAATATCTTACATAATTGGCTTGCTTACTAATGACTATTTAATTTCACTTGCTTATTTAACAGGTATTATGAGTCACCCAATTCAAGGTTGGTTGGTTAACGCATTTGCGCACTCAAGGGGTTATCGTAATTATAATACACCTGATAAATCCGTAAATAATCTATTTTTAGGCTGGTTTGTTTTTGGAGAAGGATATCAAAACAACCATCATCAATTTCCTCAATGTGCAAAGTTTGGTGTGAAATGGTGGGAAATAGACCTAGGTTATTTCTTATGCTTAATTTGCAAGAAATTACAAATTCTAAAAATGCCAGTACAAAATGAAATTAACAAAAAACCAGTCAATGAGGCTTATTAATGAAATTCATACTGGTATATATTTTATTCTTAACAGCTTGTAATAATGAGATTTTAATTGGTGAAAAAAAGGTAAGATCCATCTATTGGACTCAGGTCAATGCGAGTAAACCATTTAAGAAACATTCATTTCTAGGTATTGTATATCCTAACAAGTATAGCTATTTAAGTTTTCAAATATCAGGAAAGTTACAGACTCTTACCGCTATAGAAGGGCAGTATGTTGAAAAAGGAGATGTGATAGCGATACTAGATAATGAACATTTACAGTTAAAACTACTTGAAAGTAACAGTAATTTAGACTCAGTAAAAGCAAAATACATTCAAATAAAAAGTGAGCACAATAGACTCAGTAATTTATATATACAAAAATTAGCATCTCAGGCTGAAATCGATAAAATGAATTTATTGTTCAATATCGCTAAAAATGATTTAGAAACTGGGCAACATAAACAAAAGCTTAGTGAAAAAAATTTACAGAACTCAATTGTTTTAGCCCCATTTTCAGGTGTTATCTCTAAAAGGTATGTTCAAAATAACCAAGTAGTTCATGCTGGAACTAAAATAGTAAAAATTGATGGTGACAATAACTTACAGGTAAAGTTTGATTTACCTGAGCAATTAAGACTTAACATCAAAATTGGCGACATACTCTCTATATTATCAAATAGTAAAAATGCGACTCAAATACCTGCAAAAGTAGTAGAAATAAGCAGCCCTAATATTAATGAAAGTACTTTCAATGTGACCTTAGCATTAACTGAGAAACCAAAAACTTTACTTGCAGGCATGACTGTTCAAGTTAAATTTAAATCACCAATTATTACAACGACTGAAACAGTATTTAAAATTCCTGTAACTGCAATAGACTCAGATATGAGTGGTAAACACAATATCTTTGTTTTCAATAGTGATACTTCACGTGTACATAAACTGCCCATTGTAATTTTAGGCTCATCACAAAATTCAGTATTAGTTTCAGGTAAGTTAAATGATGACAGCATTATTGCCTCTGCTGGAGTTAACTTATTGCAAGAAAATCAAGTCGTCGCTTTATATAAAAATTATAATAAATAGGTGTTATTTACATGAACTCATATTTATTTAAACATCAAAAAACATTATTTGCTTTAGTCATTATCTTATCTCTTAATGGCATTTATGCTTTTTTCACAATCCCTTCACAAGAAAACCCAAAAGTATTAATCAGAGAAGCGAGCATAGTGACAGAATATCCAGGTATGCCTGCAATTAAAATTGAGCAATTGATCACTGAAAAATTAGAATCACAATTAATTAATATTCCACAAGTTAAACTTATACGCTCTTCTTCTATACATGGGAGGTCTACAATATATGTTGAGTTATATGATAAATATTTTGATTTAAATAACATATGGCAGCGGATCAGAAACACAGTTAGTCAATCACAGTCCTTTTTACCAAAAGGGACCAATACTTCAATTGTGAATGATCAACTTGGCGATGTCTCTATCTTAAACCTCGCTTTAAGTACCCAAGGTATTAGTCAAAAGGATGTAATTGATCAAGTAAAATTAATTAGAAATTATCTTCATGAAGTAGATGGGGTTAAAAAAGTAGATATTTTTGGTGTACAAAAAGAACTTATATTTTTAAAACCAAATATGAGTGCTTTAAGTTTATATAAAATCACACCAACTCAACTAAAACATCAAATAAACTCACATAATACCCTTGGTACAGCAGGTGTTATTAAAACTTCAGATAATAGTTTTATGATTAATTCTGCATCTGAATTTTTATCAGTAAATGACTTTGAACATATTTTGATCGTGTTACCTAATGGGAGCCGGACAATTCCACTTTCATCTTTGGTAAGTATTGATAGGAAATTGAAAGATATAGGTATTTCTGCGGCTTATTATAACGGACAAGCTGTAAATATGATTTCAGTAGTAATGCAAGATGGTCTGAATATTAGGGCGTTCACTCCAAAGCTCCTCAAAGTAATTGAACAAATCAAATCCAAATTACCCGTAGGTTATCAACTTGATATTGTTACTAATCAATTAGAACAAGTTAATAAAATTATAGGTAATGTTTCGCTTAATATTATTCAGTCGTTAGCGATTGTGCTTACCGTCTCTTTATTATTTTTTGGATGGCGTACCGGCCTAATTGTTGGAATAAGTATTCCTTTAGTTATGTTAATTACACTCGCCATCATGCTTTGGAGTGAAATTGTTATTGAACGATTGAGCTTAGCGACTTTAGTTATTTCTTTAGGATTACTTGTTGATAATTCAATTGTAATTGCAGATGATTTTAAGCAAAAGCTCCAACAAGGAGCGCCAAGGTTAAAGATTGTTAGCTCCACGATTAAAGAACTGGCGTTTCCATTATTGAGCTCAACAATTACAACCATATTATTCTTTTTACCTTTAATTTTAGCTGAGCATGTAGCCAGTGAATTTACACGTTCTATTTCTTTAGTAATTATAATTTCTCTGGGTGTAAGTTGGCTTTTAGCGATGACATTAGTACCTTTAATTTGCTTTCATTTTATGAAAGAAGTTAATTCTACTAATCGAAAAACTGACAAAATAAACAGGGGGTTTAGCACCGGTAATAAGATATATTTCCACAGTGTTTCCTATTTATTAAAACATAGATGGAAATTTATTATAGTACTTATGTGTTTAGTTTCAGTATCACTATTTTTATCAAAAAAAATTACAAAACAGTTTTTCCCAGAATCTGATAGGCCTCAAATTCTAATGTATTTAGACTTACCAAGTGGTAGTACTTTTAAGCATACCGATAGGCAACTACATCGGTTATTTAACTTTCTTTCAGATAAAAGTCATTTTAAAAATGTTACTAACTATATAGCTTACAATGGAAGTAATGGGCCTAGATTTGTAACAACATTAACCCCTGAAGAACCTCGAAAGAACCGTGCTTTAATCATTTTGTCTGTACATGACATGGAAAAAATGGATATTACTATTTCAAAATTGTATCAGTTAATTTATGACGAATTCCCAATTGTTAATCCCAGAATTAAACGCATGTTCATTGGTACATCTGACTCTAATGTTTTGCGAATACAAATAAAAGGAATTGATAATACGGCTGTATACAAAAATGCCAAAGCATTTCGAGATCAAATGAAAATGGTTGATGGTATGTTAGATGTTGTAATGGATTGGGGTAATACAAATTATGTTGTAAAGCTGGATATTAATAACTTTCAACTTATGAGGGAAGGGTTGACTCATAATGATATAACAGACTCTTTAAATGCTAATTATAACGGAGAAGTATTCAGTGAGTTTGTGCAAGATGAACATGTCATCCCCATGATGTTTATAGGAGATGATCAACACCGATTTGAGTTAGAACAACTTAAATCTTTGCCCATTTACTCTGCTCAGAAAAATAAATCAATTATGCTTGAGCAAGTGGCTAATATTGAATTTAAAGAGCAATTCTCTATTATTGAAAAGGAAGGTTTATTTGCAACAGCCAATATTGATTTACGACATGCATCTATGACGGCTCAAGAGCTAAAGCAGCACTTACTTGTAGCAGTTGAATCATTAACAAAAAGCTTACCAATAGATCATCATGTTGAATATGATGGCGTAGTTGAAGATACTAAATCCGCGAGAAAAGCTTTAAGTAGTAATTTACCATTTGTATTAATTTGCATTGTTATTTTACTTATTTATCAAACAAAATCATTTCGTAAAACAACTCTAATTTTATTAACAATTCCTTTAGTGATTATTGGTGCAATTCCAGGTTTATATTTGATGGGAGGAAAGTTTGGTTTCATGGTTACTTTAGGCTTTTACAGTTTGGCTGGGATCGTGATTAACAATGCAATTGTTTTGATTGATAAAATTGATAGGGAAATGAAGCTTGAAAATTGTTTTGAAGAAAATATAATTAATGCATGCCAAAGTCGTATTAGGCCTATTTTACTGACCACATTTACAACATCTCTTGGTTTACTACCTCTTATTATTTATCAAGATCCTATGTTTCACTCTATGGCTATTATTATGGCATTTGGGCTAACGATTGGTGCATTATTAACTCTCTTTTTTGTTCCTGTGACATACTCTCTTATGTTTAAAAGATAAGTATAGATAATATAGGGGCGTAAACTTTATGCTTGTGTACTGTATAAACACTGATACACAAGCATAAGTGCTCTACCTGTTAAAAAGGGGAGCGATATACCGATAACCAGCTCCATAAACAGACTCAATTACATCTGTTTCTACATCTAATAGTTTTATTTTTTTACGTATTTTCTTGATATGAGTATCTATTGCGCGATCTGAGATATCTCTCATATCAGGATATACCAAATTTAGGATTTGATCTCTT
>Ga0105355_10004689_pt1 | contig 11676 bp, 14 predicted proteins | sample GOMGulsemesocosm_2_FD_83508 | JGI IMG/M metagenome (GOLD analysis project Ga0105355, IMG submission 83508) | Methane-oxidizing microbial communities from mesocosms in the Gulf of Mexico - GOM9C Gulf of Mexico | ecosystem: Environmental > Aquatic > Marine > Cold seeps | place: Gulf of Mexico... | reverse complement strand
TTTAAACTAATAGACCATTGTTTTAACTCTTCAATAATAGTTTGGATAATACCTTGACCTCTAAAATCTGGATCTACATACATAAAACCCATATAAGTATATGTATCGATGGTATGATAGGGTTTAGCTTTAACAATTTTGGCGTATCCACACGCTATTAAATGGTTATTAGCTGTGGCTACAATTAATTTTGCTTCATTAGATTGTATTAAATAATCTAAGTCATAATACGTGCAATCTTCTTTTAAAATGGAATCAAATGGACGTTCATAAGCAATTAATTGTTGTTCAAATTGTAATAATTTTGGTTTGTCTTCCAAAGTTGCTTCTCTAAACGTAATTGCAGCCATATTTGAATTTTATTTTAAAATAGAATCTGTAAAACTGTCAATATTGGTATTACCATGTTTAGTTAAATGCTTTATAAATGCACTACCAATAATTGCGCCTTTAGCGTATGTTGTGGCTTGCGTAAATGTAGTATTGTCCGAAATACCAAAACCTACTATCTGTGGGTTTTTAAGCTTCATGTCTGCAATACGTTTAAAGTACTCTGTCTGTTCTGTTCCAAAACCAGAGCTACTTCCTGTAACACTTGCGCTACTTACCATATAGATAAAACCATTGGAGATCGAGTCAATAAAATTAATACGCTCTACACTTGTTTGTGGTGTAATTAAAAAGACATTTATTAAACCATATTTTTCAAATGTAGTTTTGTATTGCTCGTTGTAAACATCTACAGGTAAATCTGGAATTATTAAACCATCAATACCGATATCTTGACATTTTTTACAAAACGCCTCAACACCATATTGTAACATAGGATTAAAATAACCCATGATTATTAAAGGAATTGAAACTGTTTTTCTGATATCTTTAAGTTGAGAGAATAACGTGTCTGTTGTCATTCCGTTTTTTAAAGCTTGTGTTGAGCTGGCTTGTATTGTTGGTCCATCTGCTAAAGGATCGCTAAATGGAAGTCCAATTTCAATCATATCAACTCCGTTTTTTTCAAGGTTTTGAATTATTGAAACTGTATCGTTTAATGTTGGGTAACCTGCAGAGAAGTATATGCTTAATAGCTTTTTGTCTTCTTTTAGTTTTTGATTTATTCTGTTCATTTTTAAATGAATTTATTTTTTGTTCCCTGTGAGATACTGAAACGAGTTCAGTATGACGTTGTGTTTGTGGTTTACTTTGTTATTAAGTTGCGTCAATCTGAACTTGTTTCAGATTCACATTATTTTAGTGTAGCAATTGCAGCGTTTATTATGTCATTTTATTTTCTAGTGTGATACTGAAACGAGTTCAGTATGACGCTATGTTTGTGATTTACTTAGTTACTAAGTTACGTCAATCTGAACTTGTTTCAGATTCACATTATTTTAGTGTACCAATTGCAGCGTTTATTATGTCATTTTTATTTTCAATTGAGATACTGAAACGAGTTCAGTATGACGTTGTGTTTGTGATTTGCTTTGTTATTAAGTTACGTCAATCTGAACTTGTTTCAGATTCACATTATTAGTGTTTTTAGGGTTGGATTCTGTTCTTTAATTAAATTTAGTTTCCATTCCTTTTTCCAATTTTTAATTTGCTTTTCTCTCAATATAGCTTGATTAATATCGGTAAATATTTCGTAGTAAATCAAATCTTTTAAATTATACTTTTTTGTAAACACCGAACCAGTTCCATTTTGATGTTCAGTGATTCTCTTATTTAAATCTGCTGTTACGCCTACATAAAATGTTGTTCTGTACTTATTAGTGATTATGTAAGTGTAACTTGTTTTCATTACTATGAGATACAGGGACTAGGTTACTATTTTTTCTTTTACTTGTGTGATACTGAAACGAGTTCAGTATGACGTTGTGTTTGTGATTTGCTTTGTTATTAAGTTACGTCAATCTGAACTTGTTTAAGATTCACATTATTTAGTATTTCTATAACTTGGTTGTTCATGACGTTATATTTTTTAGTGTGATACTGAAACGAGTTCAGCATGACGTTGAGGTTGTAATTTAATTTGTAATATCGATATTATGATTGGTTGTTATAACGTTACGTCAATCTTAACTTGTTTTAGAATCTCGTCAGTTTTTCTAACTGTAAACTATTACATTTTCTCGCGTTAAGGATTGAAAGGTCTGTCTGAGCTCCTCGCAGAGAGCGAGCCTTGAAAGCCTGACCCTTGTGGTAACGCCCAAATATTACAGTTTAAAATAATCTATATAATTTTGTAAATCCTTATCACCACGTCCTGATAAATTAATCACGACTACGTCGTCTGGATTAAACTTTTTGTAATCAAATACTGCAAAAGCGTGCGAACTTTCAATTGCAGGAATAATCCCTTCCAATTGACTTAACTCTAATCCTGCTGTCATGGCTTGATCGTCTGTGATAGATATAAACTCCGCACGACCTGTGGTATACAAATTAGCATGCATTGGTCCAACACCTGGATAATCTAATCCTGCTGAAATGGAATAAGGCTCTGTAATTTGTCCATCGTGAGTTTGCATTAATAGGGTTTTGCTTCCGTGAATAATGCCTTCTTTACCAAGGACAGAAGTTGCAGCGCTTTCTCCAGAATGAATCCCCTTTCCAGCTGCTTCAACAGCTATAAGATTAACATCTGTATCGTCTAAATAATGATAAAAAGCTCCAGCAGCATTACTACCACCTCCAACACAGGCTATAACGTAATCTGGTTTTTCTGTACCTTCTTTTTCTTTTAGTTGCCATTTGATCTCTTCTGATACGACCGCTTGAAAACGAGCAACCATATCTGGATAAGGATGAGGTCCAACCACACTACCAATAATGTAATGTGTGTCTATTGGATTGTTAATCCAATCTCTAATAGCTTCATTTGTTGCGTCTTTTAAGGTACGACTGCCTGATAGTGCTGGACGTACTTCTGCGCCTAACATTTTCATTCTGGCAACATTTGGTGCTTGACGTGCAATGTCAATTTCTCCCATGTACACGATACACTCCATTCCCATTAAAGCACATACAGTTGCTGTGGCAACACCATGTTGTCCTGCACCAGTTTCGGCAATAATACGTGTTTTACCTAAACGCTGTGCCATTAAAATCTGACCAATAGTATTGTTAACCTTGTGTGCTCCTGTATGGTTTAAATCTTCACGTTTAAGATAGATTTTAGTATTGTATTTATTACTTAATCGTTTTGCAAAATAGAGTGGAGAAGGACGTCCGACGTAATCTTTTAATAATTGGTCAAATTCTTCTTTAAAAGAAGGTTCTGCCATTATTTTTAAATAATTTTGACGTAACTCTTCTACGTTTGGATATAGCATTTCTGGGATGTATGCACCTCCAAAGTCTCCGTAATATCCTTTGTCGTTAATATTAAAACTCATAATTGTGTGCTATCAATTTTTGTTTAAAATCGTTTAATTTTGTAGTGTCTTTTAATCCTGCTGCAGTTTCGAATTTACTGTTAACATCAAATCCAAAACATAAGTAAGATTCTGGTCTTTTTAAAAATAACAGTATAGCATCCATTTCTTTTAAACCAATTCCGCCACTTAAAAAATAGGGTTTAGAGGATGGATAGTTTTTTAATACATTCCAATTAAAGGTGTAGCCATTTCCTCCAGGTTCTTTTCCTTTGGTATCAAATAAATAATGGTCACAAACCTCTTCATAAGGTTCTAAAACCGAAAAATCGAATTGATTTTTTATTGAAAACACTTTGATTACTGTGATGTCTAAATCTTTTAATTGTTGACATAATTCTGGCGATTCCTGACCGTGAAGTTGAACACCTTGTAAATCGTGCTTATCCACTTTTCCTTTTATATAGTCGAAAGTAGCATTAACAAAGACTCCAATTTTTTTGATGCCTTCTGGTAACTCTGGAATGACTCCATTAAAATAACGTGATGATTTTTCGTAAAAAATGAAACCCATATAATTTGGATTAAGATCTGCAACATCTAGGATGTTGTTCTCATTTTTCATTCCGCATATTTTTAATTTCATAGTCTTAGTTGTTTAATGTTTTAATAAATTGTTTGGCACTTTCACCAGCATTGTTGGTTTTCATAAAATTTTCACCAATTAAAAAGCCTTTATAACCGTATGGTTGTAATGTTTTTATAGCTTGAATGCTACTTATTCCACTTTCTGATACTTTAACAAAATCGTTAGGTATTAAATCGCTTAATTGCTTACTAGTCTCTAAACTAACCTCAAAGGTTTTTAGATTACGATTATTAACACCAAGCATATCAAGACTTGGCATTATTGATTTATGTAATTCGGCTTCATTATGAACTTCTAAAAGCACATCTAGATTTAGACTTTTAGCTAGTTCTGAAAATGTCTTTATTTCTTCTTTAGTTAATATAGCTGCAATCAGTAAAATAACATCTGCACCATAAGCTTTGGCTTCAATAATTTGATAACTGTCTATAATAAACTCTTTTCTTAATAAAGGTAAATTGCAACTTGCTCTTGCGGTTAGTAAATCGTCTAGGCTTCCTCCAAAATATTTTCCGTCGGTTAAAACAGACATTCCGCAAACACCAGCATCTTCATAACCTTTAGCTACATCAAAGACATTTAAATCGTGATTAATGACTTGTTTTGAAGGCGAACGTCTTTTATGCTCTGCAATGATACCTGTGTTGCTTGCTTTTAATTTTTTTGCAAGTGAAACAGTCTCGCGTTCAAACAAAATAGAGTGTTCTAATTGTTTGATTGGTATTAACTGCTTGCGTAAGTTAACTTCAATACGTTTGTCGTTAACTATTTTGGTTAGAATATCCATTACTTACTTAATTCTATTAAACGTTCTAAACTTATTTTTGCACGTCCACTTTCTAAACTTTCTTTAGCAAGTTCAAAACCTTCTAAATGTGATATTTGTTTAGCTGTAGCAATAGCTAAACCTGCATTAGCGCAAACCACATTGTTTTGTGCGTCTGTACCTTCACCATTTATAATGTTTTTAAATATTTTTGCTGCGTCTTTAACTGTGTTTCCACCAAATAAGTCAGATTGTTCAAGATGTTTAAGACCTAAATCGCAAGGGTGTAATATGGTTTCAGATGTATTGGAAATTATCTTTGTATTTCCTGTTAATGAAATTTCGTCATAACCATCTAAAGCGTGAACAATACTATAGTTTTTATCCGTATTTTGGTATAAGTATCCGTAAATGCGTTGTAGTTCCAAACTAAATACACCTACCATTTGATTGTTTGGAAATGCTGGATTTACCATTGGTCCTAGCATATTAAAAAAGGTTTTAACGCCTAATTCTTTTCGGATTGGCGCAACGTTTTTCATAGCTGGATGAAACAGAGGTGCGTGTAATACACAAATTCCGGCTTTTTCTAAGGCGTATTTTAAAAAATCTGTTTTGTTAGAAAAATGAATACCTAAAGCTTCCATAACATTGGAAGATCCAGAAGCTGATGATACACCATAGTTACCATGTTTTGCAACATTAACACCAGCTCCTGCAGTTACAAAAGCAGATAATGTAGAAATGTTAAACGTGTCTTTTCCGTCACCTCCAGTTCCGCATAAATCGATTGGGTCAAATTCTGATAAGTTTACAGGAATACATAATTCTAATAGCGCATCTCTAAAGCCTTGAAGCTCTTCCAGAGTTATACTTCGCATCATGTAAACCGTTAAAAAGGAGGCAACTTGACTTTGGTTATATACGCCTTCAGATATATTGACTAATAAGTATTTGGCTTCTTCCGCAGTAATGCTTTCTTGATTAATTAGTCTGTTTAGTATTTGTTTCATATTAACTCTTAATCCAGTTTTCTAATATTTGTTTTCCGTTAGGTGTTAGTACGCTTTCTGGATGGTATTGCACACCTCTTACGTCGTAAAATTTATGTCTTAAAGACATAACTTGTCCATTTTGGTCAAAGGATGTAGCTTCTAAAACCTCAGGTAAGTTAGGATTTACAACCCATGAATGGTAACGTCCCACTTCAATAGTTTTATCCATATTTTTAAACAACACTTCGTCATCAACCACAATATCTACATTTGTTGATACGCCATGATATACATTGTCTAAATTTATTAAACTTCCGCCAAAAACTTCTCCTATAGCTTGTTGACCTAAACATACGCCTAAAATACTTTTAGTTGGAGCATAAGTTTTGATTATTGCTTTTAGTAAACCAGCTTCGTCAGGAATTCCAGGACCTGGAGAAAGTACAATTTTATCAAAAGCTTCGACTTCGTCTAAGGTTAATTTGTCGTTTCTTTTTACGGTAACTTCACAATCTAAGTCCTCTAGGTAGTGAACTAAGTTATAAGTAAAGCTGTCGTAGTTATCTATTACTAAAACTTTCATATCTCTTTGGCTAATTCTATAGCATTTGTTAATGCTCCTAATTTATTATATACTTCTTGTAACTCGCTTTCTGGGTTTGATCTAGATACTAGACCTGCTCCAGCTTGCCAATGTAAATGATGGTTTTTACTCATAAAGGTCCTAATCATAATTGCGTGATTATAATTACCATCAAAGTCCATAAAACCAATTGCTCCACCATAAAAGGCTCGGCTAGTTTTTTCATATTTTTCAATAAGTTGCATGGCTTTATGTTTAGGTGCACCACTTAGTGTTCCTGCAGGAAAGGTATCTGCAACGACTTGCATTGTTGGTGTTTTGTCGTGTACTTTTCCGGTAACCTTACTAACTAAGTGAATGACGTGAGAAAAAAATTGTGCTTCTCTGTAAGTTACTACTTTAACTTCGCTACCATGTCTGCTTAAATCATTTCTTGCTAAGTCCACAAGCATGACGTGTTCTGCATTTTCTTTATCATCTTCGGCTAATTGTTTAGCTAGTTTTTGGTCATCTTCATCGTTTCCGGTTCTTTTAAAAGTTCCGGCAATTGGGTGGATTTCGGCTTGACCGTTATTAACTACTAATTGTGCTTCTGGTGAGCTTCCAAAAATTTTAAAATCGCCATAATCAAAGTAAAATAGATAAGGAGATGGGTTTATGCTGCGTAAGGCACGATAGACGTTAAACTCGTCACCTTTAAACTCTTGAGAGAATTTTTTAGACAATACTAACTGAAAAACATCACCTCTTGCACAGTGTTGTTTAGCTAATTCGACTTGATCTTTATACTCTTCATCTGTCAGGTTTGATTGGATTTCTGAGTTTGTGGTAAACTTATATGATGCAAAATTTTTAGAGCTAATAAGTTGTAGGATTTCGTCTATATTGTTTTCGGTTTCAAAACAATGAGCAAAAATGTAGGCTTCGTTTTTAAAGTGGTTTATGGCAATTATATTTTGGTAAACTGCATAGTATACGTCAGGAATCTCTAATGAATTTGGTTTTTTAGAGATTTCTACATCTTCAAAGTGTTTAACAGCATCATAGGCTGTATAACCAAATATACCGTTGTTTATAAACTTAAAATCTTCGTCCGACTTTACTTTAAAGCGCTTAGTAAACTTATGTATCATTTCTGTTACATTGCGTACTTTGTTTTTCATCTCACTACCATCAGGAAATGTTTGTGTAATTGCTTTGTCGTCAACCTTTATTGAAGCAATTGGATTAAAGCAGATGTAAGAAAAACTATTATCGTTGGCGTGATAATCACTACTTTCTAACAAAATACTATTAGGATATTTATCTCTAATTTTTAAATAGATGCTAACAGGAGTAATGGTATCTGCTAATATTTTTTTGTAATGTGTGTATAAACTGAATGTTTTCATTTTTATGCTGAATTTATTTCAGTATCTCCATTTTTTAGAGATATTATTAATTTTGGTTTATGTTTTCTGAAACTAGTTCAGGAATAAATAAAAAAAAGGCTTGTCGTGAATGACAAGCCTTTTTGTATAGTTACTTAAATAATACGTATAGCGTTAGTTCACGAAGATTGAGTTTCGAGAGTTCCACCACCAAGTATGATTTAAAATTGTGTTCATTTTTATTGTAAAGCTCAAAGATATAAATCAAAAGTTAGTTTTCAAATTATTTTAGCCTTTAATTATTTGTTAAAACTGAAAAGAAGAAAACAATATATATTAAATTTACTTTATGAAACACTTATTTTTAATATTGACCTTTTCTTTTTTTGCTTTTGGAAACCAGTATATTAGTATATTTAATAGTAATCAAAATAAAATAACAGATATACCATATTTAAAGCAAGATTTAAAAATAGTCGATTTTGATGGTTTAGAACAATACCTTGCTACCAAGGATAAAAGTAAAACTTATGTTATAAATTTTTGGGCGACTTGGTGTGCACCATGTGTTAAAGAATTACCTTATTTTGAACAGTTAAATACAATGTATGCAGACAAAAAGGTAGAAGTTATTTTGGTGAGTTTAGATTTTCCAAAACAAATTGAGACTAGACTAAAGCCTTTTTTAATAAAAAATAAATTACAAAGCGAGGTTATTGTTTTAAATGATGTAGATGCCAATACATGGATACCCAAAGTAGACAAAAATTGGTCAGGTGCTATTCCTGCTACATTAATTTATAATAGTGACAAATCTGCGTTTTTTGAAAAATCATTTGATTACAAAACACTAGAAACTGAGTTAAAACAATTTTTAAAACAATAAATTATGAGAAAAGTATTTAAAGCAACATTAGCGTTGGTCGTTTTAATAACGGTTAGTGCTTTTACTACAAAGTCTAATATTACTGATTCAGGATATAAAATAGGTGATGTGGCTACAGATTTTGAATTAGAAAATATTGATGGTAAAATGGTGTCTTTATCAGATTATGATGATGCTAAAGGGTTTATAGTTGTATTTACATGTAATACATGTCCTTATGCTGTAGCTTATGAGGATAGAGTGCAAGGTTTAAATAAAAAGTATGCTGATAAAGGTTATCCAGTAATAGCCATTATGCCTAATAATATTAACGTCAAACCAGGCGATAATATGGAAGCTATGAAAACTAGAGCTAAGGAGAAAGGTTTTACTTTTCCTTACTTGATGGATGCTGGTCAGGATATTTATCCGCAATATGGAGCAACAAAAACACCACATGTCTATATTTTGCAAAAAGAACAAAAAGGAAATGTAGTTAAATATATTGGTGCAATTGATGATAATTATCAAGATGCAGATGCTGTAAAAACTAAGTATGTAGAAGATGCGGTTGATGCCCTTTTAAATAATAAAGAAGTAAAAATTAAAGAAACTAAAGCCATAGGTTGCTCTATTAAAGTTTAAAATACTTGAGTATTGTTAATAATTAAAATCCGAAGTGTAACATTTCGGATTTTTTTACGTCTATATATTATATATGTGTTAATTTTGTGCTAAAATTAATAGTATAAATATTATGGCAGATTTAATTCAATCGGATTGGGTAAACCAATTAGAAAAAGACGATAACGCAATAATCCTTGATGTAAGAACAGATGAAGAGGTTGCTGAAGGTAAAATACCTAACGCAATACATATAGACATTTATAAAGGACAAGGTTTTATTTATGCGGTTGAAGAATTAGATAAATCTAAGAATTTTTATGTGTATTGTAGATCAGGAGGAAGAAGTGCCCAAGCATGCGCAATAATGAATCAATTAGGATTTGATACTACTTACAATCTTTTAGGAGGATTTAGTGAGTGGACAGGACCAGTTGAATAATAAAAAAAGGAATGAAAAAAATAGCATTAGTATTAAGTTTGTGTTTGGTTTTTGTTGCATTAAGCTGTAAAAAAAATGTTGAAGGCGAAATAAAAGTTGTCTCTCCAGAGGAAATGCAAACACTGTTGACTCTTGATAATGTTCAGTTTATTGATGTAAGGACTCCAGCCGAATATAATTCTGGATATATTGCATCTGCACAGAATATAGATTTTATGTCACCTACTTTTGATGATGATATTAAAACTTTGGACAGAGAAAGACCTGTACTATTGTACTGTCAAAAAGGAGGTAGAAGTGCTAAGTGTGCCGAAAAAATGATAGACTTAGGTTTTAAAAAAATATACGATATGCAAGGAGGTTTCTCTAAATGGAAACATAATGGATTACCCTATAAAAAGAATTAACTAAAAATCCCAATCTTTTAAGATTGGGATTTTTTATTTCTAGATGTTATAAATAGACTTCAATTAGTTTAGTAGCATTTGCGTGTATTGTTATTATGTTAATGCAGGCTATAATTATTGGCATCATTAAGCGTATTTATTATAACCTCTCCTTCAACACATCATTTTATTTAAGTTGTTTGATATGACCAATAAATTTTTTAGTCATAGTTTTAAGATGTATGTTAGTGTTTTGCATGGCGTCATCTAAGTTTTTTGCTTCGTTAATTATTTGTGAAGCATATGTAATGCCCATGTTTTTTAGTGCTTTTTCGTTAATATCAATTGCACCACAAAAGACTGCTACATTAATATTATTTTTAGTCGAAGTATCTAAAACTCCTTGAATGGTTTTTCCTGATAACGTTTGATTATCCAATTTACCTTCTCCAGTTATAATCCAGTCTGCATTTATAATTTGATTATCAAAATTTGATAACTGTTTAATTAATTTATTTCCGCTTTCAAGCGTTCCGTTTAAAAATATTTTTGAAGCTATTCCCATACCTCCAGCAGCTCCAGAACCAGGTATTGTTTGTGGATCAATATTAAAGACCTGACTGATTAATTTTGAAAAATCTTTAAGCCCTTTATTAAGTAATAAAATATCTTGATGATTGGCTCCTTTTTGAGCAGCATAAACGTAAGCAGCACCTTTTTTACCAAATAATGGATTAGTAACATCACAGGCTATTTTAAAATCTGTTGTAAAAATTTTTGGATTTGCTTGACTAATGTCAATAGATTTTATGGATGACAGGTTTTGGCCAATAGGGTTTACTGTTTTTCCTTTTTTATCCAAAAATTGGTATCCTAAGGCAGTTGCCATGCCAATACCACAATCGTTTGTAGCACTTCCACCAATCCCAAGTATTATTTTTTTTGCTCCTTTGTTTAAAGCGTCCAAAATAAGCTGACCAGTTCCAAATGTTGAAGTTATTTTACTATCTAATTGCTCTGGTTTTAAAAGTTTTAAGCCTGAGGCTTCTGCCATTTCTATAAATGCAGTTTCATATTTTGGAGCATAAATGTAGCTTGCCTCAATTGTAGAAAATAAAGGATTGCACACCTTAGTTTTGATTGTTTCTCCGTTTAAATAATGTTTAACAATATCAATGGTCCCATCACCACCATCTGCTAATGGGAGTTTAACGATATTGGCATAAGGCAACTCTTTTTTAAGTTGTTTTTCAACGATATTACAAAACTCTAAACTGGTTAGCGAATTTTTAAACTTATCAGGAGCAATTACTATTTTCATGTTACTTTTTAATTTAAAATTTCACTAATAAAAATTGCAAACAGCACAATTAAAACAAAGTATGATAATAGTATAATGACTTCTTTTTTACCTGCTTTATAGACTTCAATATCTAAACCTGGTTTGGTTTCTTTTTTAATAACATAGCTTACAATTAAAGCTATTATAACAGTCACTAAACAACCAATTGCATTCCACCAAAACCAAAATATACTTGGTACATATAGCCATAAATACATATTAAATAACACACCTATTACGATACCAATATTAGCACCTAAAGCGTGCGTTTTTTTAGTTA
>Ga0105355_10004685_pt1 | contig 11682 bp, 7 predicted proteins | sample GOMGulsemesocosm_2_FD_83508 | JGI IMG/M metagenome (GOLD analysis project Ga0105355, IMG submission 83508) | Methane-oxidizing microbial communities from mesocosms in the Gulf of Mexico - GOM9C Gulf of Mexico | ecosystem: Environmental > Aquatic > Marine > Cold seeps | place: Gulf of Mexico... | reverse complement strand
GATTTAAAGCTAAACTAAGAGAAAATTAATATAACATCTTACATAAGGTTTTTATGTAAGAAAACAAGTGATAAGTAACAAAATTTTAACGGCCGTGGAGCACAATAGAATGAATAAGGCGGCAAAATTTTGTAAAAAGTATTTTTTGATTTACAGGTAATGATTGAAATTTTTTATTAGTTAGTTAGAATCAGGTAAGTTTCATGAGGTCGGACCTCTTGGTTTTTACAATAAAATTAAAATAACATCTGTGTGTTTGGAGTAATAAATGACAACAAAAAGACTAATAACCTCAACGGGTGAACGTATAGCCATTGTGGCTGGTTTGCGTACGCCGTTTGCTAAGCAAGCAACGGCTTTTCATGGTGTACCTGCCGTTGACTTAGGCAAAATAGTTGTTAACGAATTACTACAAAAGCACGATGTTGATCCAGCTATCATTGATCAACTAGTCTTTGGGCAAGTGGTTCAAATGCCTGAAGCACCCAATATTGCTCGTGAAATCGTTTTGGGAACAGGTATGAATGTTAGTACAGATGCATACAGTGTTTCTCGCGCTTGTGCGACAAGTTTTCAATCAACAGTAAATGTCGCTGAATCTATAATGGCAGGACATGTTGACGTAGGTATTGCTGGTGGCGCTGATTCTTCATCGGTAGCTCCGGTGGGGGTATCTAAAAAGCTAGCGCGTACTTTAGTTGATCTAACCAAAGCCAGAAGTTTAGGGCAAAGACTCTCTTTACTAAGTAAACTTGGTTTAAAAGATTTATTACCGGTATCTCCTGCGGTTGCTGAATATTCCACTGGTATATCTATGGGTGAGACAGCTGAGCAAATGGCAAAGACATATCAAATCCCTCGTCATGAACAGGATGCGTTGGCTCATAGATCACATACATTAGCAACACAAAGTTGGAAAGAAGGTAAACTTGCAGGTGAAGTGATGTCAGCCCATGCAGAGCCTTATAAAAACTTTATTGATAAAGATAACTGTATTCGCGAAAATTCTGTTTTAGAAAGTTATGCCAAACTAAAACCTGTATTTGATCGTAAACATGGCTCAGTAACTGCGGCTACAAGTACGCCATTAACCGATGGTGGTGCTGCCATTTTATTAATGCGTGAAGGGAGAGCAAAAGAATTAGGCTATAAACCATTAGGTTATATTCGTAGCTTTGGTTTTGCTGCTATTGATGTATGGCAAGATATGTTGATGGGGCCAAGTTATGCAACACCTATCGCACTACAACGCGCAGGCATGAATTTAGCCGATTTAGATTTAATTGAAATGCATGAAGCCTTTGCTGCACAAGCGTTAGCTAATATGAAAATGTTTGGTAGTACTAAGTTTGCGAAAGAGCACCTTGGTCGTGATAAAGCTATTGGTGATATCGACATGGACAAATTTAACGTTATGGGCGGCTCACTTGCTTATGGACATCCGTTTGCAGCAACAGGCGCCAGACTTATTACCCAAACACTTAATGAATTAAATCGTCGCGGCGGTGGTGTAGGTTTAACAACAGCGTGTGCTGCAGGTGGCTTAGGCGCAGCAATGATTGTGGAGACAGATTAATGAGCAAAACAACAGATAAAGATGAAACAGTAAATAACACCGAAATTAATAATGAAGTTGAGGAAGTAAGCAGCGCAGATGCTTCAGTCAGTGCTTTTACTTTAGTACGCCATGATAACGGCATTGCTCACTTAGTGATTGATGTAGTTGATGAAAATGTAAATACATTAAAAGCAGAGTTTGCAGAGCAAATTCAAGCCGTACTAGCTGATATCAAAGCCGATAAAAGCATTACAGGAATTGTGCTATGTAGTGGTAAAGAGGGAACTTTTGTTGCAGGCGCAGACATCAATATGCTTGATGCTTGTCAAAGCCGTGATGAAGTTGTGGCGTTATCTCGACAAGGGCAACGAATTTTCTCTCAGTTAGAGCAACTAGCTATTCCTATCGTTGCTGCTATTGATGGTAGCTGCTTAGGTGGCGGCTTAGAGCTTGCCATGGCATGTCATGCTAGGGTTTGTAGTGATAACGTTAAAACAGCACTAGGTTTGCCAGAAGTTCAATTAGGCTTATTACCTGGCAGTGGTGGCACCCAACGTTTACCTAAGCTAGTTGGTTTGCAAAAATCATTAGACATGATGCTGACGGGTAAGCAATTACGCGCAAAACAAGCGCTTAAAGCGGGATTAGTTGACGATGTTGTGCCAAGCAGTATTTTATTATCGGTTGCAGAGCAAATGGCTCTTAAGCTACATCAACGTGGTAAAACAAATGCTAAACGTAAACAAGGTACTGTTGATAAACTATTAGAAAACAATAGTGTCGGTCGAAATATTGTCTATCAACAAGCACAAAAAACAGTGCAAGCTAAAACGCAAGGCAATTATCCAGCTCCTGTGAAGATCATTGACTGTGTGCGTACAGGCATAGAGTTCTCAGCAGAAAACGGTTACCAACTTGAAGCCGAACATTTTGCTGACCTAGTTATGAGTGACGAGTCAGCACAATTGCGCCAGTTATTTTTTGCTAGTACAGCAATGAAAAAAGAGCAGGGCGTTGCTAATGTTATGCCAGAAAAAATCACAACAGCTGGTGTTTTAGGTGGTGGTTTGATGGGCGGAGGCATAGCGTTTGTTACTGCAACTAAAGCGAATGTACCTGTTAGAGTTAAAGATATAAATCATAAAGGTATTGGACAAGCATTAAAATACAGCTATCAGGTACTGAATAAAAAAGTAAAACGTCGTTTTATGCTTAATAGCGAAATGCAAAAGCAATTGTCAATGATCACGGGCAGTGTTGAATACACAGGCTTTAAAGCGCTTGATATCGTTGTTGAAGCGGTATTTGAAGACTTATCATTGAAGCAAAACATGGTTGCAGAAGTTGAAGATAACTGTCATGAGAAAACTATTTTTGCCAGTAATACCTCAAGCTTACCGATAGGCAACATTGCTGCTAAGGCTAAACGTCCTGAAAATGTAATTGGTTTACATTACTTTTCACCTGTAGATAAGATGCCATTAGTTGAAATAATTCCTCATGATAAAACTTCAGATCAAACAATCTCTACTACGGTAGCTTTTGCTAAGAAACAAGGTAAAACACCAATCGTAGTGAAAGATAAAGCAGGTTTTTATGTTAACCGTATCTTAGCACCTTATATGAATGAAGCTGCTATTCTACTACTTGATGGTGAGCCTATTGATAAAATAGACCAAGCCCTAGTTAAGTTTGGTTTCCCTGTTGGTCCAATGCAATTACTTGATGAAGTCGGCATTGATGTTGGTGCTAAAATTGGCCCAATTTTACAAGCGGACTTAGGTGAGCGCTTTGCTGCTCCAGCAGCTTTTGATAAGTTATTAGCAGATGGCCGTTTAGGCAAAAAAGCGAATAAAGGTTTTTACCAATATCAAAAGCAAAGTTTTGCTAAAACTGTAACCAATAGGTTTAAAGGTATTAAAGCAGGGCAAAAGCAAGTGGATGAAAGTATCTATAGCCTATTAGCCATTAAACCTACAGGGCGTTTATCATCAGCTGAAATCAGTAAACGTTGTACTTATATGATGTTGAATGAAGCTGCACGCTGTGTTGATGAAGGTATAGTTCGTAGTCCTAGAGATGGTGATATGGGAGCTATTTTTGGCATTGGTTTCCCGCCATTCCTAGGTGGTCCACTACGTTACATTGACAAGGTAGGTGCAAAATCTGTGGTTGCACAATTAAGCCAGTGGGCTGAGCAACATGGTGAGCGTTACACACCTTGTCAGGCATTAATCACCATGGCTGAAAATGATCTGGCTTATTATCCTAAACAAAACAAAATAGTAATGTAAAAATGCTAGCCCTAATATTTTACCGGGCTAGCTTTTATAAAGGCATCAATATCACTAATTGTATTACCCTCCGGCTTATTCGCTTGCTCAAGTAAGTCACTTTGTGAGTGCAGTATGAACCTATCTGGATTACATGCGCTAATTAGCCTTTCTTTAACAAACGTTTTCACTTGCGCCAATGTTAAGTTTAATACTGCCCCAAGCAAATTTTCTTTCTGTACAAAAGCCTCATCTTTATTGCAAATAGCAGCCCAAAACCGCTGACTTTTTATACGTAAATTGTGATCTTTTTCTTGCAACTGACTCGCTAAACCTTGTGCTAAATGTTGCCATTGCTCAGTGGTAATTTTTTCTAATATCTCAACACTTTCGCTAATGAACTCATCCATTGCTTTAGCCAAAGTAAAGGCATCACAATGAGGTGACTGAATATAAAAAGCGATGCCAGGATAGCGATTTATCGGCACATAACCGACACCGACTAAATACCCATATTGTCTTTCGGTGCGCATTTTTTGAAAGAATACAGGCGATAGAATGTGACTGGTGATCATAGTCAATGCGATCGTTTTATCATCTTTATCATTAAATGCAGTATAAATAACACAGGCATGATCGTGCTCTGGTAATGTGATAGGTAGCAGTAAGGTTCCTTTAGCCAATATATCGGTTACAGGGCACTGCATGGCATACTTTTCATTTACACTATCATGGAAGGCTAACTCTATACCGCCACACAACCTTTGTGCATCTTCAATTAGCCAATTACCATGGATAAGTACCTCTAAAGTAACTTGCTTAAATAACTGCTGACTAAAGCGCTTGTACTGGTTAAAGCTAACTTGTTCTAAGGCATTGGCTAATGATTTACTGCAAGGATTATTCGGCTGCATAATTGAGCTTAAAGTGGCGAATAACTGTGATATTGACTTACTTTTATCACTATTTTGCCAATGCTTAACCAGCTGAAGCTTAAATAAATTAAAGTGAGCCTCGGTCACTTGATGATTTTTCAATCGCTGTAACAGTTTATTTAATAATAGATGTTGGTTTTCACTGTAACCGGATAGCTGCACTGTTACTCCACCTTGATGTGCATATAAATGGTAGTGAATACCGGCTAATTCAGCATCATAATTCTCTTCAATAACAGTATCTGTATAAAGGTCGACAAATAAACGTGTCATCGCGATATTCGTGACGTTAGCAACTACGCAGGGTGAATCTATGCCTATATATACATAGCCCTTTGGCACTTTAAAGGTATGATCTTGCTTATACCAAGCAACAAGGCCATTTTTATCAATAATCTTTTCAGGAACTTTTGTTAATGGTTTCGTTGAATCTAAAGAGTTATCACTTTGATAAATAATAGGCGACTCAACAATATACGGGTTTTGTGCAGGTAAATGTAAACCTTTAATGTGTTCTTTGCCAGACTGTAATATATCTTGCCAGCTAGTTAGCTGGTGCGCAGAAATCTCGGTGACATGGTAGGGGACTTGATACCAAAAACTATTTTTTGAAAAATGATTTTTCTGGCTAACATGCATAAGTCGCATATTATCAACATTGAGATAATTGAGTAGCTTATTGATATTTTGTCGCGACATACCTGACATGACATAATCACCAAAGATATAGTCTTCTTCGGGATAATGCTGCATGTTAATAACAAGTTGACTGACGCTATCTAGTGGCCGCATTGTTTCATGATAGATAAATGCGAGATTACTTATTTTTTGTTTTTCTTGATAATAATATTCCGCAATCTCTGTACCTTTAAGCAACTCAATATAGGCCACCACAATATCAACCACCTGATAAAGGTGTGATTCACCTAACTCGGTTAATGCGATAGATATATTAAAGTCTTTAAAATTAGAGCCGTTTATACCCGCCCCGGCGGTTAGTGCTAATGCCCATTGGTGCTTTTTGAGCAGAGATAAAATGCCACCTTCGCCTTCGTGACCTAATAAATAGGCAAGAATAGATTCGGGTTTGTCTTGATAATATTGATCAATACTTTCCATTGCAAAACTAAGTATCAGTTGATGATCATTTTTAACCGGGCAAATATCAATTTTAATTTTCTGATGTATGGGTAAATATAATGGCTGTTTAATTACTGGAAGAGGGGCATCAGCTGACTTTATTTCAGCAAAAAGTTGTTCAGCAAGACTTTTTAGCTCTGCTATATTTTGTGGTCCTTCGAGCGCCAATGTCATGTATTGTGCTCGATAATAACGATTGAAAAATTGTTGTATTTCTTGGCTAATATTTTTTCCATCTCTATCTGCCAAGGTATCTAGGTTGCCAACAGAAAATTGGGAAAATGGATGTTGAGGGTTTACGGTATCTTTATGAACATCGTACAAACGTCTGATGTCATCTTTCAACTTTAAGGTAAATTCAGCATCAATATTTTCTCGCTCTTTAACAACAAAATCATCCGCTAATAAAGGCGCAATAAAAAATTCACTAAAGCGCTCCAACGCGGTAGTAAAGTGATCTGCGCTAATATCGAAGAAAAAGCAGGTATGTTCTGTACCTGTCCAAGCATTATGATTACCACCGTATTGGTTGATGAATTTTTGATATTCACTGCCATCGGGAAAGTTTTTTGTCCCTAAAAATAACATATGCTCTAAGAAATGGGCTAAACCTTGCCTATCTTTTGGATCATTAAAGTGACCTACATTTACCGCTAAAGCGGCTGCCGATTTTGATGTTTCATCATTGTGAATAAGCAGTACTCGTAAACCATTGTCTAGAGTAATTGCTTGATATTGCTTTAAATCATTGGGGCTTTGCTTCAACACTAAGGCTCCTAAGAACACTTTAAACAGCAAAGCGTATGGCGAGAAAATGGATAGTTTATGAAATTAACAGGGAGATAAAACAATTCCTTAATTACTTAAAGGAATAAAAAAAGCCTATTTATTCTTAACAGTTGTTACTAATGCTAGTTCATTTCTATTACTATAGCCGCAAAAATAACTTAGACTCAATACTTTAGCGGATAAAATGTATAAAAAGGCTAAAATTTGAGAATAATCGCGCGATAACCCGCAAAGATAGCGGCGAGAAAATAATGCAACTTTTTATAATGCGTCATGGTGAAGCTCAAAACTATATCGAGCAAGGAAGTCGTGATGACAGCCAAAGAGCGCTTACCCATCAGGGCGAGCAAGAAGCACAAGTGATGGCAAATTGGTTGCAAAAAATGCATGTTTCGCCAACACAGGTTTTTGTTAGCCCCTATATTCGAGCGCAGCAAACCTGCGCCATCGTCACTTCGCTCATAAAACCAACTACTACAACCCTTGATTTTATTACACCGTCAGGCGATGCCAAGCAAGTCCATGACTTTATTGATGGTTTTTGCAGTAGTAATTATGAACATGCGAGTCAGCAGAGCATGCTAATAGTCTCGCACATGCCTTTAGTCAGTTATCTAGTGGCGCAATTAACCCAGTCTGAAAATGCACCTATCTTTGCAACGGCAGGGATTGCACACATAGATTATGATATAGATAAAATGCAAGGTCAGCTGCTTGGTCTCGTAACTCCATTGGACTTATGTTAACTAAAAATATAGATTTTAATATCAATTTTTTTAGTTGAATTGAGCTAATAATAGTGAAGTTAAGATAAGTTTACTTAATATTAAATTTATCTTTTAACTCTATTAGCGCCAGTAAAGCACCATTACCACCCCATTCTAATGGTGCTTGATGAAATGCCATAACATCAGGGTGCTGCACTAACCAATGTGGTACTTTATTTTTCAAGATATGTGAGCCTATGCCATGAACAACACAAATACACTGGGCATGTTCTTTTTGACATGCATAGAGTAGTGCAGCCAGCTCCTTTTTGGCTTGGTGTTGATCTAAGCCGTGTAAATCAAGAATTAAATCAGGGCTATAGTGACCTCGACGAAGGTTTTTGACTTCAAAACTATCAACTCCTTCACGTACATACTTCATTGGGCCTTGTTTATTGAGATCGGGTTCAAATTCGTCAGAAAAATGAAATTGTGCAATGGCTTTATTTGCCTTGTTATATCCTTGGTCATTTTTGGGGGAAGTGTTAGACTTATGGCCACTTTTTATTAACCGAACCTTGTCATTAACTAAGGGTTTAACTTGGCTGAAAGCTTCAGCAAAGAGTTGCTTGTCATCACCTTGATCTTCTTCAGTTTGCTTAGCACTTTTTTTTATTTGTTGAGCAGCATTTTTTTGATGGTTCAGGTTGCGGGTTTTTTGTTCACTATCTGCACGCAACTGAGCTTTTATTGAAGAGAGTTCGGATTTTAGGGCTTTGTTTTTCATTTACGCAGTGTAAAACATTTTGCTCTTAATACATATCAATTAATATGGAATTGTCACTAACGCAGTATCAATCCAGTATGCAAAATATAGGAAAAAATGTGAGTAATACAGATATCGAAAATATCACTGAGCAGTTACATACTATTGCTGATTATTGTCGCTATGGTGCAAGCTTATTTAATCAAGCTGAGCTTTTTTATGGGCATGGCAATGACAATGCATTAAATGAAGCGCTTACCTTGGTAATGTTTGCTTTATCTTTACCTGAAGAAATGAGCGAGCAAGTGATGTCTTGTCGTTTAGTTGAACAAGAAAAACAAAATGTCTTAGCTTTATTTGAGCAGCGTATCACCACACAACAACCTGTTGCCTATATCACTAATGTAGCCTCTTTTGCTCAGCTACCTTTTTATGTTGATGAACGTGTTCTAGTGCCTCGTTCGCCTATTGGTGAGTTGATTGAGAAACATTTCTCTCCATATTTTAGTGAACAGAAACCGCCACAGCGTGTGTTAGATTTATGTACTGGTAGTGGCTGTATTGCCATAGCCTGTGCTAGTTATTTCCCTGAAGCTGAAGTTGACGCCCTAGACTTATCAATTGACGCTCTAAATGTTGCACAAATAAATATTGAAAATCATGGTTTAAGTGAACAAGTTATTCCAATTCAATCTGATGTTTTTTCTGGGGTTGAAGGGCAAAAATATGATTTAATTGTTACTAATCCACCGTATGTTGATCAAGAAGATATTGATTGTCTGCCGGCTGAGTATACCCATGAGCCTGAGATGGGCTTAGGATGTGGTGAAGATGGCTTAGATATAGTTCGTGTTATTTTGGCCGAAAGTGCCGGGCACTTAACTGAAAATGGCATTCTTATTTGTGAAGTTGGCAATTCTCAATACCATGTTGAAGCACTTTATCCGGAAGTCGACTTTACTTGGTTAACCTTTGAGCGTGGTGGTCACGGTGTCTTTATTTTAAATAAAGCACAACTAGAAGAGCATGCTGAACTTTTTACTGCGGCTGTACTAGCCCAGTAGTAAGTGCTAAGCAAGAATATGCACAAAACAACCCTAAACAAGCGTAAACACAAACAATAAAGTTATACGCTTGTTTGTAATACTAAATAGTTATAAAAGTACGTGTTTATACAAAAATTAATAGGCGGTAATGTTAGATGTCAGGTAATACCTTCGGAAAATTATTTACAGTCACCTCATTTGGTGAAAGTCATGGTTTAGGTCTAGGCGCAATTATTGATGGCTGTCCTCCGGGGCTTGAATTATCTGAAGCAGATTTACAAATTGATTTGGATAGACGCCGTCCAGGTACATCACGCTACACTACAGCGCGTAGAGAAGCTGATGAAGTAAAAATCCTTTCTGGTGTATTTGAAGGTAAAACAACAGGTACACCTATTGGTTTGATGATCGAGAATACCGATCAGCGTTCAAAAGATTATGGCAATATTGCACAAAGCTTTCGCCCCGGTCATGCTGATTACACTTATTGGCAAAAATACGGATTACGTGATTACCGCGGTGGTGGACGCTCTTCTGCTCGTGAAACCGCCATGCGCGTTGCGGCTGGCGCAGTGGCAAAGAAATACTTAGCGCAAAAATTTGGTATGACTATTCAAGCCTGCGTTACACAAATAGGTGATATAGTTGCCGGTGGTCCTAACGGCACACCATTTGATGTAAATACTGTTGATTGGAATAGCGTTGAAGAAAATCCATTTTTCTTCCCTGATAACACTAAACTTGAGCAATTGGATGTACATCTTCGTGACATTATTAAAGCGAAGGACTCTATAGGTGCAAAAGTAACTGTTGTTGCCACTAACGTACCTGTAGGCCTGGGAGAACCGATTTTTGACCGTTTAGATGCTGATATTGCTCATGGCTTAATGAGTATTAATGCGGTTAAAGGTGTTGAGGTTGGTGATGGCTTTGGCGTGGTTAATCAACGTGGCTCAGAGCATAGAGATGAGCTTACCCCAGAAGGTTTTTCCTCTAATCATGCTGGTGGTGTTTTAGGTGGTATTTCTTCAGGTCAGCAAATTATTGCTCATTTAGCATTAAAACCAACATCGAGTATCGGTGTTAGTGGTAAAACCGTTGATTTAACAGGTGAAGCAACCGATATCATAACCAAAGGTCGTCACGATCCTTGTGTAGGTATTCGTGCAGTCCCTATTGCAGAAGCTATGTTGGCACTAACCTTAATGGACCACTTTTTACGCCATCGTGGTCAAAACGCTGACGTACAATGTAATACACCAAATATCGAGCTATAAAAGCCACTAAGATGATAGCAATAGCTTGCTTCAGCTGCTATTGCTCGTTTTCTATGATGAGTTAATAAACACTTAACTTTATTAGCTCATTCACTCATTTACCTATACCCTCATCATTGTACTTATTTTATCACCAAAAGGCTTATCAGCTTGTTTTCTGTCAACACCATGTTTACTCGGCTATCCTCTAGCTATTTCTTTTACTTTGCTTTGCTCGGCTTAATATCGCCATTTCTGGCAATATTTCTTGATGGCAAAGGCTTTAATTCACTTCAAGTCGGTGAGACATTAGCGATCCTAACAGCAACCAAAATTGTAGCACCAAGTCTTTGGGCAATGCTTGCTGATAAAACTGGAAAACCATTGTTAATTATTCAGCTAGGTGCCTTTTTAGCCTTGCTCAGTTTTGCTGTACTTTATTGGTCTACCGGTTTTTGGTCAATTAGCTTTTGTTTAGCACTATTTACTCTCTTTTGGACAGCCATTCTGCCACAGCTTGAGGTACATACCCTAACGTCACTACGCCATAGTAATAAAATTTATGCTCGAGTTCGTTTATGGGGAAGCCTTGGTTTTATCGTACTCGCTGTATTGGCAGGTGAAACAATGAGTGCTTTGGGTTATCAAAGTTTTACCACCCTAGGCGTTGTTATTTTAGTGCTTTTATTTTTAAGTACATTACAGCTAAAGCCAGTAAAATTAGTTGAACACGACTCGACAAGTTGTGGACCTATTTCATCAAAGTTACTTGATATGAGGTTTATCTGTTTCTTTACAGCAGGTCTACTGTTACAGCTAAGTTTTGCCCCATATTATGGTTTTTTTGCTCTGTATTTACGCGATTTACATTATTCAGGGCTAACAATTGGTTTAATTATTTCATTGGGTGTGGTTGCAGAAATTGTCGCATTTATTTATATGGGCAAACTATTCAAGTATTTCAGCCTAAAAACATTGTTAGTTTTTAGCATAGGTATTACCGCTTTACGTTGGTTTTTGATCCCCGCTGTTTCTGACTCTATTCTATGGCTATCACTAATACAGCTTGGTCATGCGGCAAGTTTTGCAATTTATCATAGTGCCAGCATGTCATTTATCTCGCAACACTTTACCAAAGCACAACAAAGCCGAGGGCAGGGTATTTATTTAGGAGGTGTTTACGGGGTTGGTGGAGCAATAGGTGCGTATATT
>Ga0105355_10004682_pt1 | contig 11685 bp, 9 predicted proteins | sample GOMGulsemesocosm_2_FD_83508 | JGI IMG/M metagenome (GOLD analysis project Ga0105355, IMG submission 83508) | Methane-oxidizing microbial communities from mesocosms in the Gulf of Mexico - GOM9C Gulf of Mexico | ecosystem: Environmental > Aquatic > Marine > Cold seeps | place: Gulf of Mexico... | reverse complement strand
ATCTCGATTAATCACCTCACAACCTAAGCTTTTTGACATCAGGTGAGCATTCAAACTTGAGGGTAAATAAAGCCGTTTAACTTTAACTGCATTATTCGAAATCGCTCTGATAATGCCGATCGTACCTACAACAACCGCCAGTACTTGATGATCATTAACGGGCACTATGCTGGGTACAGCCACATATGCACAATGAATAACCCATTCCTCTCCCTCTTGTATTTCGTTAATAAGGTAATAGCCACTTTCGCTGATTAAGGTTTGAAAACGAATGATATTATTCAAACCTGTGCGAACGCAGGGGCTGTGCCAAATAACGGGGGCCAGCACGCCTATGGCTCGATAATCCTGACTTGAACCGATTTTAAACCCCAACAGAGGATCTTGTGCTAATTCATCAGCTCGATGCCACATTCTCCTAGCGGCACTGACCTCAAGCCGATGGCCTAGCACCACCTGCTCATTTTCAATACCTTCGATATCCTTGATGATTAGCTGGGTATCTAAACCTAAATTAGCAAAAGTTCGCATGAGAGCATTCGTCCACTCACCCTCTATATAACGATGTTTCATACGCCTCAACTTACATATAACGAACAAATTAAGCATTAATCATGTCGTATCCTGTCAGTTTCTTGCAGCTTGTGTCAATGATCTTTGATCTAAGTAAGAGGATACTGAGTGGATATTAATCGATATTGATAGCGAGCGAGGTAGAGGAATGAGTGATTACAATATAAACGGATTAGCAATCCCCCTGTTTATGGTATTTATGGCTATTGAATATCTATTTTTGAAATTAAAGGGTAGAGACCTACACCGTTACAATGACAGCATCACCAGCCTTTCCATGGGGATGTGCCTATTAATTTCAGACGCCCTGCTTAAGGCCTATACCTTCGCAATATTTATTTACTTATGGGAGAACCACAGACTGTTCGACCTTAGCGTGCAAGACCCTACAACTTGGATATTGTTCTTTTTTGCCGTAGACCTGTGCTATTACGGGTTTCATCGAATTGCACATGAAATAAATGTGTTGTGGGGAGCCCATGTCGGCCATCACCAGAGCGAAGATTACAACCTAACCACGGCTTTAAGACAAAGCGCATTTCAATACGGTTTTTCTTGGGTATTTTATTTACCTCTGGCGATTCTAGGATGCCCACCACAAGTATTTTTAATTTTATTTATTCTTCTTAAAATGTACCAATTCTGGTTGCACACCCAAACCATTAAAAACATCCCATTAATAGAAGGTATTTTGTCTACTCCATCCAGTCACAGAGTACATCATGCAAAAAACCCTATGTATATTGATCGTAACTATGGCGGCACTCTAGTAATTTGGGATCGTCTATTTGGCAGCTGGCAACCAGAACTGGTCAGTGAACCTTGCCATTATGGTACAACCCGTCCACTGGACACACTGAATCCTATCAAGGCCAATTTTCAACATTGGAGTATGCTAGCCAAAGATAGCCTACGCACACGCTTATGGCGTCATAAAATTGGCCTGTGGTTTAAACCAACTGGCTGGCGCCCACAAGATTGTAAGAATAAAAATTCAACAGAAGGTAGCCTGCAAAAAATTGGCTGTGACCCGAGGGAGAAATATGACCCACAGGTATCAACGGGAATAAAAGTTTATAGTGGATTTTCTTTTTTGTGTAACCTTGCAGTTATTACAATGTTTATATTTTTAGCCCCAACGTTATCAGCTATAACGCTGGCCATAGGTACCGTGATTGTTGTATCTGGATTAGTCGTAATTGGTGATTTTTTAGAGGGTAATAAGAGATTCGCTTTATTAGAGGTCGTACGGTTACCAGCATTACTCTGGTTAGCCAGCACCTTATGGTTCAGCACTTCCACCACCCAAATAATAGATACTATCGTTATCGATAAGCCTGCTGCACAAACACTGTCATACGCCAGTTCACCCGGATTATGGTCAGAGTGGCACCCGCAAACGTCTAAAATAGCGGTACATACTCAATACCCTCTTAATATAGGAGAGAAATTTGAAGAGGATATCGATACCGCCCTTGGTCAAAACCATTTAACTTGGGATGTCGTACAGAGTACCAGCGAGATTTGGATCGCTCATGCCCACAACCAAACGAATGGAGCCAGTATCAAATTGCAATATCGTGTACGCGACCTCGAGGATAAAACTGAGTTCGAAAGAACCCTAGATTACACCTTGCCCAATGTGATGTTAGTGGCTATCAATGCTCTTTATTTTAAAACTAAGGTTGAGAAAAAATCTGAAGATGCTCTAGTGCGCTTGAAAACAGCAATAGAGAATAGGACTCCAACCACCTAGATACCAGTATGCTCAGAACATACTATAATGTTGACTACGAAATGCTCATCTGGGCATAGAAACACCAAAGCCATACTACGGACAGGTATATGTTACTCAACATTTTAGTATTTATTGTTCTGGTTTCATCCTTTGCTAATACTCAGGCCGACAGCGTGAATATTTGTACTGACATTGCAGAATTCGCACCTTACACTTACCATCCAAGAACAGATAATAAAATAGATAAAAGTAAATTAACTGGAGCAACAAAAGAATTTCTCGATGAAATATTCAAGACTATTAATATGGGGTATAAGCTAGATTTACTTCCTTGGAAACGTTGTTTATCTGAAGTAGAAAATTTCGGCACCAACAATAATTATGAGGTCTTTTCAGATGGTAGTTATAACATTGAAAGATCTGATAAGTACTATGTTACTAGCCCTCTTTATCGTACCCATCAAGGTATATGGTATTCCCAAAAAAAATTCACTAATCGTCTCCCTATCGACATTGCGAAAGACTTAAATCAGTATTCACTGTGTGGCGTCCTTGGATACAACTATGAATCATTGGTTGATTTGGGGATCACTACAGAAGTATTTACCGGTGCACGTAATGTCAGGTCAGCCTTAATGCAGGTCGCCAAAGATCGTTGCGACTTTTTTATTGGAGGACTTGAAGATACTTATGGTGGCAACACAATAGGAACATACAAAATACCTGAACATATAGTTGGCGCCCCTCTTCCAGAGGCCAAAAGACCCACATTTCATCTATTTATTTCAAAGTCTTCCCCTCGTGCCTATGAACTTTATACAAAATTGAATCAAACAATACTTTTATTACAACATAAGGGAATCGCTCAAAAGATATATAAAAAATATCTACCTGATGGAGACGGATTGTGAAAAAAATTATTGATGACATGCTGACTAATTTGAAAAAAACACCCAAGTAGCTATAAATAAGGTAGAAGAATCAAAAATAACTGACATTTAGGTTGAAGAAAAATGAAACCTTCGTTTATTTTATTGTTATTCACTTTAATCCTGTTTAGACCAAGCTATGCAGATACAAGACAAATAGTAACATTCGGAATACTTGACGTAGAATTCTTACCATACCAATACTTCATAGATGGCGTTCATAGTGGGCCCAATGCCGATATCATTCAAGAGGTATTTAAGCGGCTAAATGATAAATACAAGGTCAATTTCAAAACTCTTCCAGTAAAGCGTGCTGTTCATGAACTTAAATATGAAGGCATTGATATCACCGCTATGTTTAAAACCGAAGAAAGAGACAATTATGCAATTTTCACTAAAAATCCAATCCATTGGAGTACCTATAAAATTGCGGTAACAAAAGGAAATGAATTTCATTACACTAAAATTGAAGATTTATTCGAAAAGACGTTTGGGATGATGAGAGGAAATACTGTTAGTAGAGAGTTTGATCAAGCAATAAAGGATGGCTCAATTACTATTCTAAGAGTTAAAACTTTTGAAGACACGTTGAAATTACTAGAAAAGCGTAGAGTAGATGCCATCGTCGGCAATGTCACGATTATGGATTATTATTCAAAGAAGTTAGAATTATCCAATAAAATAACTTATCTTGATCATGCTCTAAGTCCGCCTAAACCATTCCGATTTATGATTTCAAAACAGTCAAAAACATTTAATCCCAAATTATTAAAAGAGGACTTAGATTTCACCCTAAGTCAAATGCTAAAAGATGGCACGACTGACATGATATATAAAAAATACAACCTTATTTATAACTCACTACACCAATAGCCCCTCAAAATTTCATCGAGGTTTAAAGACCCACCCCCTAACTCAGATATAATTTAATATCGATCACTAGCTCTAAATTATCGCAGCCCATACTATTCGTTTTTATGAGTCGAAAGATTCACTACCTTATTTATTTCCCGAGTATCCCACCAATACAAAATCAACAACATTGGCATAAACAGGACAACCACAATATCCGGATAAGCAATTTGATGCTGTTCATTCCAGATAGAAAGCGCCATACCTCCGTGGTAATACCATTGTTGTAATACCCAAACAAACAACAGTGGTGTGAAATACCGGGTACGTTTAACTAGGAAATAGCAGGCGGTGAAATTGGCAAACACCCAAAAAACATGTTCCACAAAAGACTGAGTTGGAACCGCTGTTGGCTCAATAGCCGCGTAAAGATGATAAAGCCCAGCGCCTAATATACACAGAGTTAGTAGATTAAATACAATGTCAGTTTTTGTTGTTAGATTCATAGTAGATTCTCATATCTCATTATTTTCACCTTGTTTTTTTCAAAATTGTTATTTTTAGAATAACTCTGTGAGTGTCAGTCAAACTCGCACATACCTGTTAATCAGCCATGATTTCATATTCCTTGAAACCGCCTCTAAAATCCTGATAAGCTTTCAACACTGCAACGGGGTCCTCCACCTGAGGGTAATGCCCCACTTTCTCTAGCAATACTATGTCCGCGTTATCAATCAGTTCACCGTATCGCGCCGCCATATGCATACCCGATATAGGATCCGCAGCACCATCGATCAAACGCATAGGTATGCCACTTTGCTGCATCGCTGAAAGCCAACGTTCACGAAACTCTCTGCGCTCGGCCATATAACCCAACAGTTGCGGTACCAACTGGCGGCCATTGTTATTGAGCAATAGTTGCCAAAAATCGTTTAACAGTTCAGGGGAAGGTTGGGTCTGTTGGCCAAAAATACGTCGCATACTTTTGCTAAAGCTGTTTAATGACATTCTGTTTGCTAATAAAGGCCCAAAGGGACTTGCCAACAATCGCTGGAGAAAAGTAGGTCGGTGGGTTTCAGGAAAAAGCCCGCCATTTAAAAAACAAACGCTCTGAATTGAAAAAGGCAAACTGCCATCCCTTTGTCGAGCTAATAATTCCTGACCTACCGTATCACCATAGTCATGCACCAATAGGTGAACGCTTTTGTGTCCTAGTTTCTTCAATAACATCACACAAAGATTAGCCTGATCGGCAATGCTGTAAGCATAGGATTTAGGTTTGTCTGAATAACCAAAACCTAACAGGTCCGGTGCAATACATTGATACTGCTGAGTTAGTGGTTGCCATAGGTCATGCCAATCCCAGGATGCCGTTGGAAACCCATGGATAAGCAGCAAAGCTTCACCACTACCTGCATGCTGATAGAAAATACTATGTCCACGATAGAGAAAACGATCCCCATCACCGTGCCATTGCTCAAGGCTCATGTCTGCCATAATCAATTTAACCTAGGTTTTATAGCTAGTATCTAGCCGATCCAGTTTGCGCAGCAGACCTGGCCATGCAAGTTGGCCACCGGCATTGCTCAGGACGATTTTACCTTGCGCTTGTATACCATCAACAATAGGCTGCGGCACCTGAATTAGCTTGCTCCCCCCAGCTTGGGCCTGCAATTGAACTTCACAGGCACGCTGTAAAATAAACATTTCTAAAAAGGCATCTGCGACTGTCTCAGCACAGGTCAGTAAGCCGTGGTTACGCAAAATCATAAAATTGCAATCTCCCAGATCTTGCTGCAGACGTTCCCTTTCTTCAGGATTCAAAGCTAATCCTTCGTAAGCGTGGTATGACAGGGATGACAAAGGAAACAGGGATTGCTGAGAGATAGGAAGCAGCCCTTCCTCCTGGCAAGATACCGCAACACCTGCTGTAGTATGAAGATGCATGACACAGTGTGCGTCTGCACGTACTTCATGTACTGCGCTGTGGATAGTAAAACCTGCAGGATTGATTGGGAATGCTGAATCCATGACCACCTTGCCCTCAAGATCAATTTTAACCAGACTAGAGGCTGTAATTTCTTCAAACATCAAACCAAATGGATTAATTAGAAAATGACTATCAGTGCCAGGTATACGTGCAGATATATGGGTAAAAATTAAATCGTCCCAGCCATAATGAGCCACAAGGCGATAACAGGCGGCCAGATCAACTCGCAACTGCCACTCTTCTGCAGACACCAAGTCTTTCACGTTAGAAATATTCAGTTCAGCCATGATTTTTCCCAATTTTATAGGTTATTATTTAGTGAAATTTTAAAGCGTAGATTGAGACTAACATGGGACAAGAAGTCAAACTGTCAACAACTTTACAGTACCGTGAGAGATTATGAGTGTGAACAACGATCAGATAATGCAAGTATTACTGGAGAATCCCTGGTTCGAACGCCTGCCCGAAAAAATCACCCAACAGATGATGAAAATATCAGTGATCAGGCAATATAAGAATGCTGACCTGATCCATCAAAAGGGTGACGAAGCCGATGGCATGTTTGGTATTGTTGCCGGAGTGGTGCGTATTGCCAATATAACAGCCGAGGGTAAAGAAGCTGTTTTGACCTACCTAGAACCAGGTAGCTGGTTTGGCGATATATCTTTGTTAGACGGATTACCACGCACCCATAATGCATACGCCCAAGGTGATAGTACAATCCTGATGTTACCTCGCTACAAATTTCTGGAACTAATGGAAAAGCATCCGGAGCTTTATCGACACTTCAATAAGCTGCTTTGCCAGCGAATCCGGCTTCTGTTTTCAGCCATGGATGAGCAAAGTCTCCTGCCGTTGAACCAGCGTCTGATCAATCATTTACTGCGCCTAGCCGCTACCTACGGCGAAAAGGCAGATCAAGGAATAAAGATTGGACTCAAATTGCCCCAGGAGGAATTGGGTCTGTTACTAAACACATCAAGGCAAAGCATCAATAAAGAACTTAAAAAACTGCAAGCCTTGAACCTGATAAAAATCGCTTATGGCAGACTCACACTAATGGATATTTCTCGCCTAAAAAATCTTACGAATGGAGGAATTGATTAAAAACGTTTCAGTAATCAAAACAATAGATGACTAATTATCATAAAAAATTAATGGGTGCTACCTTTGAACAGAGTTATTAGAATGGTACCTAAGCCGCAATTTACTCTTATCCATAGTATTGCTCATTATTTTACCCTAGGTTTAGAGAATAGATAATGAGCAGCTACACAAATTTATTTACATCCTCACCAAACTATATCAGCTGGTTGTTTTTCTCAGAAATTGCACTTATTATCCGAAACGCGTGGAATAAAAATACGTATTACTACCATTACATCAAACCCTAAATCGGTTAACTTCGTTAGTCAAACCATCCGCCAAATCATCCAATAACAAACAAGATTTTGTCGCTGCTTCAGCTCCTGAGGCCACATCATTGGAGTATTCTCCAATAGAGCTCAAATTTTTATTAATTTCATCAACTACTTGTGACTGCTCTTCAACGGCCGTTGCAACCTGCACTGTCATTTGACTAATTGAATCAATAATTTTTTTAACATCATTTAACGATTGTCCTGTCGTGCTAGCAGATTCAACCGTATCACGAGCGGTCTCTACACTTGCAGATATAGCATCTACCGAGCTCTTTACCCCTTGCTGTAAACCTTCCAACATTCTTTGGATATCTTGAGTTGAATCTTGAGTACGACTTGCTAGCGTTCTAACCTCATCCGCGACTACTGCAAAGCCACGACCTTGCTCTCCTGCCCTTGCTGCTTCGATTGCTGCATTCAAAGCCAGAAGATTAGTTTGCTCCGCTATACCTCGAATGACATCCAGTACGCTATTCACATTACTTGCTTCTTGCTCTACTCTTGAGATCGTATTGGAGGCTTCATCTAATTCAATTGATAACTTTTCAATCCGATCAATCGTATTATCAATTGTTTTTACACCCGCATCACTACTAATATTCGCTTGTCTTGCCTTCTCCGCTGTTTCTGCTGTATTTGCCGCCACTTCTTTGGCTGCTGACGACATTTCTTCTACCGCAGTTACCACAGTATGAATCGCTAAGTTTTGTTCATTAATACTCAAACTATTTTTTTCAGATACATTACGTAAATCTGATGCTGAATGTCCGACTGAGTTACTTACATCTTGTACTTTACTCACCATACCTTGCAATTTATCCATAAACTCATCAAAGAAACGGGCGAGCATTCCAACTTCATCTTGTTGTTTTACATTAAGGCGTTTGGTCAAGTCCCCCTCTCCTTGAGAAATATCCTTTAATTGCTTAGTTATTTTATTGATAGGTCCAGAAATAATATTGGGGAGTACGACTGCTAGAATGAAGCCCACAACAATCGACATTGCTAATAAAATAAGAACCGTATTTCTAGCAGATGCAGCTGAATTCTCTATCTCAACAATGAAACTATTGGCTTCCGCTAAACGCTCCTCACCTACCTTATCAAGCATGTCACGTAAATTATCGAATGCCCTTTGATTTTCGCCATAAGATTCAGCAATAAGAGCCGCATCACCTTGCTCACCATTCTGGCTCCGTTCGGCCAAAGCAGCTGACTTACTAGTCCAAAGACTAATTAGCCTTTTAAACTCTCTGAGTCTTGGCTCTTTATCAATATACTGGGAAACAGCCACTGATTCATTGAAGCGTGTTGCAACCTGTTCATTATTATCTCGAATATTCCCTATCTGTTCAGAGTACAATGCATCATCTTTTGCTAATAACAATAGCCCGCGCTCAGCCATTTGTGCTTGGTATAAGTCGCGATCAGCCTGCAGAATCAAATCGACTTCTTTCAAGTATGAGCTACCTAAAATCTTTGCTTTACCTGCCAGAGAAGACTGAAGGTTAATACTTGTCACTGTTGCAACTAAATTAAAGCCGATCAAGATAGAAAGAGGAATAATCAACTTCCATTTTAATAACAAATTGTTATACCAAAACATTTCATCTACTCCGTAAGTTTATCTAAAGTTTAGCCGAAGCTAGGTATTTTTCTATTGCAAAACTCTGTTTTTCAAGGCTAATTCCACATTAACACCCACAATAACCATGCCTATAATGTCACTATTCTTATTGGTAACAGCAAAGTTTATTTGGCTTTGAAAAGTTGAACTTGATGAATCAAACCTTATCCGATCTATAAAAGTACTTAAGTTATTAGTTAATATTGTTTTTAAATATTTTTCTTCGTCTCCCTGCCAGTAATCTGAAGGAATATCACTAATAGCAATATTTAAACCTTGCTTATCAGTAATGATTATCTCGCTAAATAAACCACTATATTCTCGTTTAAAGCCCCTAACTTTCTCGCTAAGATGTGAATTAAATACCTCTGAAATCAAAGAATTTGAATACTCAAGATGACTTCCTCTATGTTCTCGCCATTGTTTATCTAGTTCTTGAATTCTTGTTTGTGTCAGGTTTTTACTAGTAGAAGTTGAGTCAATTAATAATTGCTTAATATCTTCAGTGTTTACCCACTCCCTTATACTATCTGCAATGGCTAATAATGCAGACTTATCAGCAAGCGTTAAATAGCTTCCTGCCGGATTACAGTACTGAATATTATTATTAAATGCAGGTAATAGATCAGGATTTTTATCAAGATATGAGGGGGAGAAGTGAACTCTTAGACTGGTAAATTTTTGAAACAAACTAAATTCTGAAGGTACCATTAAGCCCATCGTGCGTGAAGCTTCTTGGACCTGTAAATTATCCGCTAAGACAACGTTTATCCGGCCTGTATTTAGCATTTTCAGAGCCTGCTCAATAATATTCACAGTAAAAACATTATTATACCCTTGCTTTCTTAGCCAATACTCAGCTTCACTCCCTCTTACCACTGCTACACGTACATCTTTATTCTCTGGATTTATTTTCAGATTTACTTCATTATAAAACCAGTACCATTTCTCCAATACAATCGGAGAAGAAGGTACTCCTATGTTTGGATTTCTATCCCCCAAACTAAAGATTGCATCAGTCTCTAAATGTTTGAGAGAATAAATCAAACGACTACTAGGAAATAATTCAATATTACTTTCTTCAGATATTTCTTCCAAAACACATAAAATAGTATCAACTGCAGAGCCCTTAATACCAACGGGAGTTTCTTTTTGATAGGGTGGCATAAGTGCCGTTCCTAAGCGAACTTCTGCACTAATATTGATACTGAAAGATAGTGCCCAGATAATTAAACTATGAATAACTAAGGGCCTAGATATCATTATTGACTTTCCTCGAACAGGATTATATTCTTTTAATAAATCAGAACTCTCTTAATCTGTATTCTACAGCTCGCAGAGTAAATAATACCTACTCGAATTAAGCTCCTTCTATAACTAAAACGCCCCCTTATTTCTTTATTATAGTGTAGATCTAGTACTCTCAAAGTCATTTATGTCGATACGAATGACACTTATGAGTTTTTACAGGTGGTATTTGATTTTCAGACGAAAATTTAGCTTATATTTAGTATTCACATTTCTGTAAGACTGAAAGTTGAAAGCGATGTCCATGACAGGCTGAGTTAGATTCCCTATCTACTCAGCCTGCCATTACTCTTACCAACAATGATTATTGATGTTTTATTGAGCCTGAGTATCAGTAATCGTTACATTACTAAAAACTGACTCACCCGCAGAAGCGGCATCATCATCCATCACAAAAAACAGATACTTCATGTCACCAATGTAAAACTGCCCTACAGGAATACTATAGTGCGTTACACCATTGCCACTATAAGTCGCAAAGTCAGAAATATCTTGGGTATCTTGAGTACCATAAAGCTCGAAGCGCTTAGAAGTCGTACTCGTTAAATTATTATCAAATCCAATTCCGTGTATCTCACCTACAGAATCACTGGAAAAATCAAATTCCAAAACAGTATCAACAGAAATATCACGAGGCATCTCAATCGCACGCCACAGATTACCAGTCATTCGTAGAGTAGCACCTTCGTCCTCGATACTTACGCCTCCATCGGCCGCATCATCACCGGCATAGCCAAGTATTTCATGATCTTCGAAATTTATGACTGCATCATAACGTTCATAAATTCGTACATTACTGAAAATAGACTCGCCAGCTTCATTGGCATCACTATCAACCAGGAAGTACATATGGTGTTTATAACCACTATCATGTAAACCGATATTCACTACGTAATGCTTACTCGAGCCATCCATAGGATAATTATCGTAAGCCAGAACATCATTAGCATCTTGCGTCCCTGCAAAGTTGATGCGCTGCTTATATCCACCATATTGGTTATCAACATCAAAACCAAAACCATGCAATTCAGCTTCTATGGAGCTACTAAAATCAAGCTCAACCACAGTATTTGGGGTAATCACATAATCCAGTTCAATTGACTGCCAATTATTACCGGTTAAACGTAATGTCGCACCATTATCTTCAACACTAGTATCACCAATACTTGTTTGATCGCCGTAATTTTGAGGGCTACGTTCGTTGAAGTTAATACTTACATTAGCACTTGGTGTAAGCCACTGACCTT
>Ga0105355_10004681_pt1 | contig 11688 bp, 8 predicted proteins | sample GOMGulsemesocosm_2_FD_83508 | JGI IMG/M metagenome (GOLD analysis project Ga0105355, IMG submission 83508) | Methane-oxidizing microbial communities from mesocosms in the Gulf of Mexico - GOM9C Gulf of Mexico | ecosystem: Environmental > Aquatic > Marine > Cold seeps | place: Gulf of Mexico... | reverse complement strand
TTCACGTACATCGTCGAGTTTAAACGGTTTAATAATCGCTTCAATTTTTTTCATGTTCAGTCCCTGTTAGCCCTTAAATATAGTTATTAGCATACCGAAGCAAATCCAAATTGCCAATCAGACAAGCAATTAAATCGATGAAACCGCTAAACTTATTATGTTATTTCATATTACCAACAATCTGCTGTCACTGTATTTACGCTATTTAACGAGGTCGTCACACCAAAATGATCAATCGTGAAAGAAGCACAGTTGGTATCCGAGGCTTGGGCACTGGATGCTGCGACAGTGGCGATTAATGTATAACTACTGGTACTGCTACTCGGATCTAAGGCAAAGGTATAATAGTCACTATCATCACTCCAGCCCACCAAGACATTACTACTTACGCCACTAGGATTAGACACTAATGACGTCGCATACTGACCATTATCTAAATAATACTGTTCTTGTAATAGCTGCGCTTTATACAATGCCGTTTTCGCATCATTACGGTTATTATCGAGAATGTAAGCACTGTAAGAAGGATAACCAATACCCGCTAAGATACCGACAATCGCCACCACTATCATCAGCTCAACTAGGGTAAATCCCGTTTCTTTATTTGCCATTATTGCACCGCCTCATTGAAGTAACGGTAGATAGGACGTGGACTCAGCGTTACCTCAGTATCAATGGTACCGGTTGGTGCCCCGCCTTCGCTTGCTGAGTCATCACCTTTACCAGCACCTAATAAACGTAGCATTGGGTCATTGTAATTATTTATTTCGGCATGAATAGAAAGTTCTTTGGCGATAACGTTTTCTAATTTTTTATACGTTTTAAGTTTACCTGTGTTTAAATTCACTTGATAAAAATGACTATTTCCCGTTTGCGCGAGTAAACACTCCGACCCAGTATTAACAACTACCGTACTACTAAATGGACTATAACTGTTAAAGTTAACAACCCCATCGATAACGACGGCATTCCCTAAAATTTTCTGACCTTTATCTTTCGATAATGTATAAGCCCAACCATTGTCATTTGAATCCGTTGTAATTGTGTTTTTAGTATCATCAATAAGAGTCAGATCTTCAAATTGGATAGGCTGTTTACGTACTTTTGCAGCAACAGAATAAGTTGACGAGTCGCTCTCGTCACTTGCTACCCATACCACAGGCGTTAAATCAAGATCCTTAATATTGAACATATAATCTTCAGTGACTTGATTCGAATTAGGATGGGTAATGTCTCCACTTCCGATTAGCAACCCATCGTAAGGTCGTCTATTTTGATTTACAGCTCTAACAATCGACGGTTCAGTGAAGAAACGACGATCAGAAACTCCAATCTTTTTACTTCCCAGTTGAGCAATTAACCTTAATGACCATCCTTCAGTATCAACTGTTGTCTTGTCGTGACCTGAATAAGTATTGGGTGTGTCGATACGATAAATATTACCACCAGTATCGGCAGCATAAATACGATCTGAATATCCATCGCCGTCACTATCAAGCACAGATAATTTACCCGCGATGCTATCAGTAATACAATTCCACAGGGCTTCATCACACTCACCGCTGAAAACAAATGAACTGATAACTGACTTATTTCTAATATCAACAACATAAACACCGCGGCCAAGGGTACCATTACATTCTGCACTACCATTTATGCCACAGTTGTCTTTGCCAATATCATACCCGCCCCCAAAAACCAGCACCGGATTTGAATTCAATTCATGCTCAAACCCTCTATAGATTTTAGTGACTGTTGGTATTGACCATGTTTGGCCTAGACTTGCAAAATCACCTGTGCCCGTGTTTTTCATGATCCAGTGAAGTGTAGGCTTTTCTGCCGAACCAGATATAAGCCCCCTATCAAGATTAAAGGAATAATAAGCACTACCGCCTCTTCTAAGGCCGAAGGTAATTATATGTTTTGAATCTCCATATTCAGCATCAACAGCAGTGCTATCAACACCATAAACACGATCTGCTATTGTCGAATCATAACGTAGTGATATTGCACTCTTGAGTAAGTCTGCGGGAATAAAAGCCCACTCCTCTTCAACTGTATTACCATTATCTTTAAACGCATGAAAAAAACCGGCATTAGTCCCGATGAAGATACGCGATACATCATCGTATTTAACAACAAGGGGAGCAGAATGCATAGGATCGCCGAAAATATCATCTCGGAATGCAGTTCCCGTATCATTCAAACCATTAAGCCACTTTACGGTTGCTGATAAAGCTTCAACATCAACATCTAACTGCGCTGCTAAAGCGATGTTTTGAGCTTCGATAACATCTTCAGAATCAGGTGAGCTGGGCGGTGTAGCTACACTATCGGAATTAACACACGCACCCGTTTTGATCCCCAATACAACTTTTAAATTATCTAGAGTGATCTCGCATAAGACACTGTCATTACCGTTATTTACGTATACGCTTCGTGGTATAGATACATCTCGGCTATTAAATGCTTCGACGACGCCACCAACCTCAACAGAATCAAGACCGGGCGAATTACTCCATCCTGAATACAGTCCATCTGCGAAAAAGGCACCGTTTTCAGATGAGAGTGCGGGGGCCAAATTAGTGCTTGTCGCTAAATTTGCCTGCATGTTCCACGCACTTAGCACCCCATTTTCAATCACCAATTTTTTTAAATTACCATTCCATTTACTACTTTGAGCTGGCTCAAACATTGTGAAATAAACAGCCTTATCACTTTGTGTCGAATTATTGGCATTTATCGAGGTTGTAACAGTCGCAGTCGTAGACTTTTGCCTAGCGACGATATCGCCCAATACTAATTTGAGTTTTTCTCTTAGCTGCGTAGCAGTTTCTGCATTGAAAAATTCACCGCCACCTGATTTTGCGGTTTTCTCTAACAAGGCTCTACTACCTTCGAGAACATCAACACCAACCGTGTATGTCGCGATGTGTTGGTTGCCATCACTGTCATCTCCGTTCATGTCATTGTTATAGAGATAATGCGCCAGTTGCGGTAATTTATTCTCAACTTGACAGTCGGATAAGAAACCAAACTTTGATTCCATTGTCGTTTCTACCGTCCTTGCTGCATGTGCGGTATCAGATAGCGATCTAGGATCTGAATCATCAAGCAGTTTTAGCTCTGGTTGGTCTGATAATAATTCAGCTGTCAACGTATCTATTTGAGGATTTGCTTCACCATCATGATTTTGGCAAGTAATAAACCTGTCCGAGTCATTATCAGTCTCCTTATATCCAGCGGTGACAATAATAATATAGGCTTCAGTTTGGCATGTTTTAGTCCAATCAAGTGGGCTTATATACTTTTCCCCCGGCGTTTCTATCGATTTATCGCGTTTAGGGTAAGGGAAAAATGCCTCGTCATCACCAAACCAAACATCCATACCATATAAATATCGGTACCCTTCATACAGACTTTCGCATAAGGCAGAACGCGCATCAGAAGACGTAGTGATCCCTGCGACCTTACTTCTTATTAAACTAACGCTATCCTTATATCCTTGTAAGTTCGCTTTGTAATCTAAGGTATCATAGGATTTAATCCCTGAAATAATACGGCCGCCATGGTTATCGGCTAGGTCTAATTGTTCAATGACGGTATTATTCAAATTGAACACTTCCAAGCCACTTTTAACTTCCGGTGTTTCAAGCATCACATCCAAAACAACTTTTTTCGCCACATTCAGAAAAGAAAGTTCGATACTATCCGTTCCTGCTTTTTTCAATGCAGCCCAATCAATTAGGTTATCGGAATACAAATAAGCTTGATCTGCGGTACCGCCGCCTGAAAAAGAAAGATCCTTTGCTGGATTAGCACCAGTTTTATAACCATATGGTATGTTTACGCCATTTTGCGGGTAACCTTGATAGAATGTAGAGTCTTGCAGCCCTGTTTCCTCATCCTCTATAGCAAAGAATGCAGCACCTTCAGCGCCCGGATTATTAGGGTTATTTAAATCCATATCCGTCTTACAGTCGATCTTTGGCGAATTTAGCTCATGCTTTGGACCGATAGTTTCAGACCAATACTTCGCCCCGATGCCAAAAAAACCAATACCTTTCCATTGGCGTACATGATCAGAATAAGCACCTAGCTCTCCGCTCATGTCAAAAACCGCCGATGAGCAATTCATATACTTATATTTACGCTTTTTTTCATCATCAATTATCGGAATTGTCGTAACAAAGTCACTATATAAAACGCTATCAGAAGGACTAATATTATCTTTGGACGCTATTCCAGCTAACGTTTCAAATGATGCAAGATCTTTAATCTCGTCATAATTACGCCAATAAAAATGTTGGCTAGTAAAACGGTCTTCAAAGAATTTCTCTACGTTATTCGATGCCGGATCGGAGTAGTCAATATTAGGGTCATAGCGGTCGGGGACTGGGAATGTCGTGTTATTATTCATATGTCGCGATGTATCGAGAATAATAAGAACCTGAGGTTTATTATCAATGCTTGCTTCATAGATCTCGCTTTCATCAGCAAACACACTGCAGCCAAATATAACCGGTAATATAATACCGGCAGTTTTGAAAATCCTTTTCATTACTCTGTCCTTATTTATTCTGTGCAGCTAAAAATGGTTGTTCTACACCAGCCGTCATAACTAAGCCCTGAACTCGTCGAGTATTATTTTGTGAAAAATCCATTTTCACAAATCGACAGCTAATTAAATTTACACTAGACGCCTTAGTACTTCGCTTGCAGTAGCCTTCTCCACGCTGAGTAAGCCCCACAATAATGTCCGGAGATTTAGTCACGCTTAGTGCAGAACTAGCGGTTGCAGTTAACGCCATAATGTCATTAATTAAATTAGGGTTGTCCATCACTTCAGCAAAACCACCTAGTATTGCTTGTTCATTTGCTAACTTTTCTTGCGTCAAGCCAATGGCATTCTGTCCTAATCTCGTTTCAGTGATCACAGCTGCAGCGAGCGACGTCACGACGACGAGGATAATAATGACAATAAAAAGGGTAATACCTTGCTGTGTTTTCATCGTGTCACCGCCATCATGTTATTACGAATGACAACTGTAGTGGAAAGCAAAAAACGCCTGTAGTTATCATCATCAGTGGGGTTAAAAGGGGTAAACCTGTCATTATAATTAGCATCATTATTGAACGTCTGATCGGGGGTGCTTGCTCTGGCTAACACATAGATCCGTGCAGATACCAATTGATTATTATTCCACATAGCAGCCGTTAAATTGACATCACTACTAGGATAATAGATATCAGTTCTGCCATCGCGAGGAGTACTCGTATCCACACCAAATTCGATGCGGAATGCTTCAATATTACTGACAATCAGATCATTAACCAAGGTATCACCCTGCCGTGAAAAACGCGTTAACCGTGGTCCAGCAGTAGCATGAGTTTCAACGAAATAGGTATGGTGTAAATAAGGATAGAATTCAGCATTGTCTATATTCGTCGCACCATTTGGCACCGACGCTTTAAATAATTGAGTTTGTTGCGGTGATACAGCTAAATAATAATCAGTAGTCTTCATACTAGCGACTGTGACCGTACTGCCCAGTATGCGCGCTAAAGACAGCACATCACTGTTTGCAGCCATGCTGTAACCTGCATCATCACTATCATTGATACAATCGGCTTCGGTAAAAGTACCCGCAGACGCGACTTCAACCCAATTTGCCCATTCAGGTAAACTAAAGGTGCCTGTCGCACTGCGAGTTGCCGCAATAAACAATGAACAGCTATCAGGGTTCAACGCCAGGCTTTCGGGGGTCTTAATATCAGTCAACAGTTCTCCTGAAAACTCAGCCCAACTGCCAATACTACGCACATCGTCCACTAATATTTGCAGCGCAAGCTGTGCCTGCTGCTGTAAGTTTGCCACGGTTGAAGAGCGGTTAGCCGATACCTTAGTATCAACAAACATCGTTGTTATCGATGTCATTAAAACAATGCCAACCACAAGGGCAATCATCAGCTCAACTAAATTAAAACCCGCTTGTTTCACTGTCATATCGCCTCCGTGAGCAAACTGGTTAATACCACTTGTCGGCGATTACTGATTACCGGATCGATTTTAATACCGCAGGCTGCGCCATTAGCAGCACCTGATGAGCTTGCTGCATTTTGAATCTGCCAACTCACCGCGAAGGTGACAATTCCAGAGCCTGTAATATTACGACATAATTCCATATTATTGAGTGCAGCAGAGCTTGCTGCATTAGTGAGAATGTCGGTGATCGCGGTGTTTTGGGCATCGCTGGAATTGGCCGTAAGCCAACGGGTATCCGCGCGTAATTCTTCCAACGCCGTGCGCGCCAGAAAAGAGGCTTGAATTTGCTTGTCTGTATCTGCTAATGATTTCTTCACAATCCCTTGCAATGCCACTATGCCAAGCAGGCCAACGGCAAGTATGAATGATGTGATCATCACTTCAATGAGACTGAATCCAGATTCCTTTCTAGATTGCATAACTAACTCACTTAAATAATTTATACGCCAATATGTTACACAAATGTTTACTTTATGTAAACACAATGCATTTTCATTCTGTGGGACGTAACGTTAATTAAATTGATTATTCAACGCGGTAGTAAACCAAGAGAGCAATTCAATAAAACATAGGGCGAGATAGTAAGACGTTAGTTTGAAAGAGGGAAGTAGTGAGTGAATAAACAAGCTCGCTTAGTTATGGCTAAACGAGCCAATCAATAACGCAAGTTAATTTACTTGCTTGATACGCAGTTCAGCAGGTACTTCAAATGTCGTATTTTCTGGACGACCTTCAACTTCAGTCACCAGCTTACCACCACAGGTTTGTAGCTTTTCAACCACCTGATCGATAAGTACTTTAGGCGCAGATGCACCAGCAGTAACACCGACTTTCAACTTGCCTTCCAATAATACCGGATCAATATCACCAGCATTATCAATTAGGTAAGACGGTACACCAAGGTTTTCAGACTTTTCACGTAAACGATTTGAATTCGATGAATTTTTCGAACCAACCACAAACATAATATCAACCATGCCAGCTAATTTAGACACTGCATCTTGACGATTCTGCGTCGCATAGCAAATATCATCTTTACGTGGGCCGTTGATTTCAGGGAAACGCTCACGTAATGCATCAATGATCTCAGCACAGTCGTCAACCGATAACGTAGTTTGCGAACTGTAAGTTAAATTCGTTACATCTTTAACTTCAAGCACGGCAACATCAGCAACCGATTCCACCAAGTACATACCACCGTCAACATTGTCATACTGACCCATAGTACCCTCAACTTCTGGGTGGCCCTTATGACCGATCAATACACATTCAATACCACGGCGACTGGCACGTGTTACTTCCATGTGTACTTTTGTTACTAATGGGCAAGTCGCATCAAATACCTTTAGGTCTCGACGTTTAGCTTCAGCTTGCACTGCTTTTGATACACCGTGCGCACTAAAAATAACCACGCGACCGTCTGGCACTTCATCAAGTTCTTCGACAAAAACAGCACCATTCTCTTTTAAGCCATCCACCACATAACGGTTATGCACTACTTCGTGACGTACATACACAGGGGTTTCAAACAACTCAAGTGCACGTTCAACAATGCTAATAGCACGATCAACACCAGCACAAAAGCCACGAGGATTAGCGAGTAAAATTTCCATCATAAACCTTATTTATTCTGCATTAATTTCTAAAATTTCAACTTCAAACGTCACGACTTGTCCAGCCAACGGATGATTAAAATCGACAGTGACTGAGTCACCAACCACCTCACGGATCATGCCCGGTAACTCAGCGCCATCTGGCTGAGTAAAACCAACAATCAAACCCACTTCCGCTTTCACTTCAGTAAATTTTGCACGGTCTAAGTAGTAAATATTATCTGGATTAGGTTGTCCGAACGCATCTTCTGGTTGCAGCTCAAACTTGTTCTTATCACCAACAGTTAAACCGAGTAAGCAACGCTCAAAATTAGGGGTTAAACTGCCATCACCAATCACTAACTTAGCAGGTTTACCTTGTAGTTCCGTGCTATCAGCAACAGAACCATCTGCTAAAGTAATAGTGAAATGCATGAGTACTTGGCTATCATCGCCAATTGTTGCTACGTTAACTGTCATTTGATGATTCCTTGTCATTTTTGCTTTCCATAATGGCTTCCAGGATCAACATCGCGGCACCAATACAGATCCAAGTGTCTGCTAAATTAAAGATTGGGAAATGGCTTGTGTCCCAATACACATGTAAAAAATCAATTACATAACCATGAATAATACGGTCATATAAATTACCTAATGCACCACCTAAAATGAGTGCATAAGCAATGTTGCTCCAATATTGCTTGGCTGATTGTTTCTTTAGCCAATAAATCAACAGGCCAGAAACCGATACCGCGATCACGCCAAAGAACCAACGTTGCCAGCCACCGGCGTCTGCCAGCATGCTAAAGGCCGCACCATAGTTACGTGCATAGGTGAAATTGAATATCGGTAATACATTTACAGATTCACCTAATTGAAAATGACTGACTACAAAAGACTTGGTACCCAAATCAATAATAAATGCAATAACGGCTAACCACAGCCAAATCAATCCCGTTCTTTTTGTTGTGCCTACGGTCATTATTACCCTCTACGATACGTTTACATGATGACGACAAATGCGGCATATTTAAATAGATTGCCAGTAATCATATCATTTTATGGCTTAAGTTAAGCTTTTATCCATAAAAAAATGCCTACTGTATTTATACCGATTAAGCTAACCAGTACACAGTAGGCATTCTATGTGAACGATAATAACAACTTAATGGTTATTACCCTTCTTTACTCGCTCAGTGTGATGAACACACTAGCGATTAAGCAAATTGACGTTTCTCGCCTTTGCCTTCGATATTGTCTTCACAACGGTGACAAATTGTTGGATGTGTTTCTGATTGACCAACAGTTTCGTTATGGTGCCAGCAACGCTCACACTTCTCAGCTTCACTCTTAGCTACGCTGATCCATAAACCATCGATAGCGCTTGCTTCAACGTCTGCTGGTGCTTCTGTTACAGCAACTACTTTGGTGTTTGAAGTCAGTAATAAGAAACGTAATTCGTTACCTAGCTTATCAAGGTCTGTCGCTAATTCCGCATTTGCATACAGAGTCACGTCAGCTTGCAGTGAACCACCAACAACCGCGTTGTTACGTGCAAGTTCAACCGTCTTGTTCACTTCACTACGAACAGTTTGTAACTTGCTCCAGTAAGCATTGTTTAGCTCAGCATCATCAGCAAGTGGTGCTAGACCTGTGTACCATTCTTCAGTAAACACATACTCAGCACGTTCACCTGGCATCGCATTCCAAATTTCAAACGATGTAAAGCTTAAGATAGGTGCAGTCCAACGAACCATAGCTTCTAAGATATGGAACATCGCAGTTTGACAGCTACGACGGGCAATACCGTCTGATTTTGCCGTGTACTGACGATCTTTGATGATATCTAAGTAGAAGCTACCCAGTTCAATTGAACAGAATGTCATTAGCTTTTGCGTTACATTCTGCATTTGGTAGTTTTCATAATCAGCTAGGATTTCAGTTTGTAGTACGTGTGCACGACCAACAGCCCATTGATCCAATGCCACCATGTCTTCTGCTGCAACCATATCTGTTTCAGGGTTGAAACCTTCAAGGTTAGACAACAGGAAACGTGCAGTATTACGAATACGACGGTAAGCGTCAGCGCTGCGATCTAAGATCTCGTCAGATACTGTCATTTCACCTGTGTAATCAGTACTTGCAACCCACCAGCGTAATACATCACCACCAAGGCGATTCATTACGTCTTGTGGCGCCATTACGTTACCGATAGATTTAGACATCTTACGGCCTTTAGCATCAACTACGAAGCCATGCGTTAACACGTCTTTGTAAGGTGCTTTGCCGTGAATAGCCGTTGAAATCATTAATGATGATTGGAACCAACCACGATGTTGATCTGAACCTTCAAGGTAAAGATCGATATCAGCGCCGTCGTATTCTTTACGTGCATCAACAACTGAGAAGTGTGTTGAACCCGAATCGAACCATACGTCCAATGTATCTGGTGCTTGAGTATAGTTAACTGCGTCGTCACCCAGTAAATCAGCAGGATCCAGATCCCACCACGCTTGGATGCCTTTCTGTTCAACTAAGTTAGCAACTTCTTGCATTAACTCTGCAGAACGTGGATGCGGTTCTTGTGTTTCGTTGTGCACGAATAAAGAAATTGGCACGCCCCAAGTACGTTGACGAGAAATACACCAGTCAGGACGGTTCGTTACCATACTCTCGATACGCTCTTGACCCCAAGAAGGAACCCATTGCACATCTTGAATTTCTTTCATTGCCGCATTACGCAAACCATTTTGTTCCATGCTGATAAACCATTGTGGTGTCGCACGGAAAATGATTGGCGTTTTGTGGCGCCAGCAATGTGGGTAGCTGTGTTTCAGCACTTGGTGGTTTAGTAACGCACCTTTTTCAGTTAGCACTTCAAGTACGCTATCGTTGGCTTTAAATACATGTTGGCCAGCAAATAAAGGCGTATCTTCAAGGTAAACACCGTTGTTACCAACAGGGTTTGCAATTTCTAGATTATAACGTAGACCAGCCACGTAATCTTCTTGACCGTGACCCGGTGCAGTATGAACAACACCCGTACCCGCTTCAGTCGTTACGTGATCAGCTAAGATAGCTGGTACATCGAAATCGTAGAATGGGTGGTTAAAACGTAAATTTTCTAGTGCGGCACCAGTACAAGTACCGAGTGTTGTGAAGCTTTCAGGTGCAAATGCAGCCATGCAAGATTCAACTAAGTCTGTTGCTAGAATTAACTGTTGAGAACCGCTTTCAGTTACCATGTTAACTAATGAGTATTCTACTCTTTCAGCTAGTGCAACCGCGCGGTTAGCAGGTAATGTCCAAGGTGTAGTAGTCCAGATAACAGTTGAAACTAAGCCTTCAACATCGCTACCAAATACGGCTTTAACAGCAGCTTGATCTTGTGCAGTGAAACGCACGTAGATAGCAGGTGATTTCTTATCTTCGTATTCAACTTCTGCTTCAGCCAGTGCAGAACCACAGTCTGTACACCAGTGAACAGGTTTAGAACCTTTTTGTAAGTGACCGTTTTCAACGATTTTACCTAAAGCACGGATAATGTTTGCTTCAGTGCTGAAATCCATTGTTAAGTATGGATTCTGCCAATCGCCTAACACACCAAGACGGATAAAGTCTTGACGCTGACCATTAACTTGTTTGGTCGCATATTTACGACATTCTTCGCGGAACTGTGCAGCCGTTACTTTACGGCCAGGTTTGCCCACTTTCTTTTCTACCATTAATTCAATTGGTAGACCGTGACAGTCCCAACCTGGAATGTAAGGTGCGTCAAATCCAGACAAGCCCTTGGCTTTAATAATAACGTCTTTCAGGATCTTATTAACTGAGTGACCAATGTGAATGTTGCCATTCGCATAAGGAGGACCATCGTGCAAAATAAAGGTTTTTTTACCTTTTTTAGCGGCACGGATTTTCCCGTATAAATCATCAGTATTCCACTGCTTCAACATGTTTGGTTCGCGGTTCGCTAAGTTAGCGCGCATCGCAAAGCCCGTTTTTGGCAGGTTCAGCGTTTTTTTATATTCGCTCATGTATCCTAATTTC
>Ga0105355_10004677_pt1 | contig 11696 bp, 6 predicted proteins | sample GOMGulsemesocosm_2_FD_83508 | JGI IMG/M metagenome (GOLD analysis project Ga0105355, IMG submission 83508) | Methane-oxidizing microbial communities from mesocosms in the Gulf of Mexico - GOM9C Gulf of Mexico | ecosystem: Environmental > Aquatic > Marine > Cold seeps | place: Gulf of Mexico... | reverse complement strand
TGGCAGCCGACTCAGGCCCGGTTGGCCAAACAGTTAACGATTTCTTCTGATGCTAATAGCAAGCAGTGTTTCCCTGATACTGATACTGAGACAACAAGTACAAGTCACAATAAAGAATTATTGCGCTGTGTACAGATTATTGATGAGACAGTAGATGTTAAGACCTTCAAGTTTATTGCTGATCCTATTGTTCGATTTGGCTATGCTCCCGGCCAATTCATCACCTTGCATGCCAAAATAGACAAGCAAATGGAAAATAGATGTTACACACTTTCGTCAAGTCCCTCTCGACCAGACCTGATTTCAATTACCGTGAAAAGGGTAGAGGGAGGTTTGTTCTCTAATTGGTTGCATGACTCTTTTGCTGTAGGTTCTAGCATAGATTGCACTAAGGCCAGCGGTGCTTTCCACTTGCAAAGTTCCAGCCGAAGCAAATTGTTATTATTGTCCGCAGGCTCTGGCATTACACCTATGTTGTCGATTGCTCGTTATATTACAGACCTGAGTTTGAACATAGATATTCAATTTCATCACAGTGCCCGTACGGATAAAGATCTGATCTGTTTCGAGGAGTTACAACTGTTGGCAGCTCAGCATGCGAATTTACATTTATCTTGTAACTTTACTCGTCAGAGCGATGCAGCTAACTGTGACATAACCCATTTTTCTGGTCGATTATCGACGGATATGTTAAACCAGTTTAGTCGCGATCTACTAGAGCGAGAAGTGTTTGTCTGTGGTCCTGATGAATTTATGACAAAGGCCAAAAGGCTGTTGACTCAACTAGACCTACCTGACTGCCAATATCATCAGGAAAGTTTTGTTATTGATGTCGCCCCTCCTGAGCACGATTCCTCTAACCGCACTTATAAAGTTCACTTCTTGCAGTCGGGTATTGAAGTAGAAATATCAGGGGAACAGACTATTCTCGCTGCGGCAGAAGAGGTGGGTATCACTCCGGATTACAGTTGTTTAGCGGGTATTTGTGGCAGCTGTAATAGCAATCTGGCCAGTGGTGAGGTGCATGCTCCTAATGCCATGGCGATTGATACTGAAGATGGCAGTGGTAATTTTCTTCCCTGCTGTAGTTATGCTCGTTCAGATCTGGACGTTAACCTGTAACCTCGAATAAATGGGATCAGGCACACTTAAAGGAAAAAGCTCCAAACCTAGCGTCTAAATAAGTAGTGGACGCCATGAACTGCAAAGAGTGATTTAACAAGAGCTGCGTGTAACGCCTCTTTGGATGTAGTCGCCACAGTGACGTCAAGTCGACAATAATACCCAAGCTAAATCGGAATACCCTATATAAGAAGGGAAATTTACGTTAGCTACATTAGCTATGTTAGTTGTCTTTATACCTACGCCATAATGAAGTTATTATAATGTTACAAGTTGTGGCATTAATACATTCACTAAGTCAATTTTAATGTGTATATTACTGTAAAGAATAGATTAATAATGATCTTAAAGTGTGTATCACAAGGATAATAATGAGAAAGAATAACGTTACTTTAATCGCAACTTTAGTTGCTGCAGCATTAGGTGTTAGTACACTTAGCGGTTGTAATACCACAGAGCCTACTGCTAACACTCAATCAGTATTAGCTAACTCACTATTAGCCAAGCAAACGATAGTTAAAAGTCAAAATGATCAACGCCTTTACCGTTATGTAGAGCTCGATAATGGCTTAAAGGTAGTACTTGTTTCTGACAGTACCGCTGATAAATCGGCAGCATCAATGGATGTACATATTGGTCACATGGCAGATCCTGCAGATCGCGAAGGTCTTGCCCACTTCTTAGAACATATGTTGTTTTTAGGCACTGATAAATACCCTAAGGTGGGTGAATATAATGAATACTTAAAAGCGAATGGCGGTTGGTCAAACGCAGGCACAGGCCAAGAACATACCAATTATTTTTTCCAAGTAAATCAAGATTCTTTAGAAGAAGCTACCGATCGGTTTGCGCAATTTTTTATCTCGCCTAGCTTAGATAAGCAATACGTAGACCGTGAAAAAAATGCGGTTCATTCTGAATACAGCATGAAGATCAAAGATGATGCTCGCCGTATCAGAGAAGTATTAAAAGACACGCGCAATCAGGCACATCCATCAAGTCAATTCTCGGTAGGTAATTTAGATACCTTAGCTGATCGTGAAAATGATTTACTTATTGATGATTTAAAAGCACTTTATAAAGAAAACTATAGCGCCAGTCGTATGTCACTTTCATTAGTGGGTAGAGAAGACTTAGATACATTAGAGAAATGGGCACGTGAAAAATTTTCAGCTATTCCAAATAATGGTTCAAAATCTACTCCTGTAAAGATGAAGCCTTATTTAGCTGAGCAGTTAGGCGTACAAATTAATATCGAGCCAATGAAAGATATACGAAAGTTAACCTTGGCATTCCCTGTTACTAAATCAACTCAGTACTTTGAACAAAAGCCACTTCTTATTATCGGAGCCTTACTCGGTCAAGAGGGCAAAGGTAGCTTATATAGCCACCTGAAAAACCAAGGGTTAATCGAATCTTTAGGCACAGGCGCTTATGGTCCTGATGATTATGAACGTGCTTCCATAAGTATTACACTGACACCTAAAGGTCTAGCCAATTATAAACAAGTTACTGAAGCGGTATTTTCTTATTTAGCACTATTATCAAATGAGAAATACAACCAAGCGTATTTTAAAGAGCAAGCCGCTATTTCAAAAAATAGCTTTGATTTTTTAGAAAAACAGGGGGCAGCAGATACGGCTAGTAACCTTTCGCGACAGTTACAGTACTTTTCACCAAAAAATATTTTAAATGAAGGCTATTTGTATAATAACTACTCTCACCAATTGGTTACTGAATATTTGGCGCAATTAACACCTGATAATATGCGCTTAGTCTTAGTTGCTAAAGGCTTGAGCACGGATAAAGTCCAGCCTGAATATAATACGCCTTATTCAATGACTAAGATCAGTGCAGAAGATATTAGCCGTTATCAATCACCTAAAACGATTGATGCCTTCTCGTTGCCAGCACCTAACCCGTTTATTGCTACTGACCTAGCAATGAAAAAAATAGAGTCAGATGTGAATAACCCTGTGGTTGTTTTTGAAGAATCAGGCTTCACACTGTGGCACAAGCAAGACACTGAGTTTAAAGTGCCTAAGGCCTCAGTTAATGTACAGATATATTCAGACCAAGCAGGAAAAGATGTTTTATCTCGTGCTCAAAACTACCTTTACAGTGCCTTATTAAAAGACAGTTTAAATGAGTTTGGCTATCCGGCTAAAGAAGCGGAATTATACTATAACGTTTGGTCTACCAGTGCAGGCATGGGCTTTGGCGTAAGTGGCTATGATGAAAAACAAGCCATGCTGTTAAGTACTATTAATAAACGTATTCGAGATTTAGATATTGATGAGGTGGCTTTTAATTTACATAAAGAGCGCTTAGTACGAAAATGGAACAATGCTAAATTTAATCGCCCCTATAGCCAAGCACGTTCTGCGTTAAGACAAATACAGCATTCTAAAACCTATTCAGCTAAGGCATTAGCCAGTGCGCTTTCAACGGTAACACCAAAGCAGCTAGCGCAATATATTAACAATTTCCATAAGGCGATTGAAGTTGAAGTATTAGTACACGGTAATATGCTAAAAGCAGAATCTGTTCAATTGGGCAAAACGCTTTACGCGCTTAATATGAAAAACTCTACCGCTAAAGAGCGTGCGAATAAAGTTGTTAAGTTAAATAATACCAGTCATGAATTGATTCAAGAGTTAGTAATAGAGCATAACGATTCAACCATAGTTGAAAGCTACATCAGTGATGATGATTCATTTGCTAATCGTGCTAAATATGGTTTATTTGGTAGCATGATTAGTGCTCCATTCTTTAAATCTATTCGTACCGATCAGCAACTTGGCTATATAGTCAGTGGTCGAAATACCAAGTTAGCAAATCTACCGGGATTATCCTTTTTAGTTCAGTCACCTAAAGCTGGTCCTGTTGAATTAAAACGCCGTATCGATCAATTCATGACTGATTTTAAAGTGACATTAGATGAGATGTCTGCTGAAAAATTTGATGAATACAAACAAGGGCTGATTAAAGATTTACAAGCCAAAGATAAAAACCTAAATGAGCGCACACGACATTACTGGTCAGAAATTAATGACAAAATGTTTGACTTTAATAGCAAAGAAATAATTATTACTGAAGTTGAAAAACTAACCCATAGCGATATGAAAGTGTTTTTCTCTTCAGTAATTGAGAAAACTCAACCTATTATTGTGCGAAGCTTTGGTACTGCTCATCAAGGTGATCAAGATTTCAAACAAGCATTAAAAGACAAGAGTATTTGTCGAACTGAACAGTGTTTTACTAATGAACTTAACAAGGTTGTCAGATAATTATTATTGTCTTATTAATTGAATAATACGTAAACCTACTTGTTTAGTTGATCAAAAAGGCCTCATTGTATGAGGCCTTTTTGTTCTTAAGAATACCCTTAGAAAATAAATTCAGGCAGCTTCTGCTCTTAGTTCTTTGTCTTTATCTCCTCTTTGCTCTTGCTCTATTATTTTTGTTATTTGGCTTTTTAGCCTGTTTCTTTTTCTTGTCTTGTATTGGCGCTTTTGAAAACTCTTTATGAAAAGGTTGTTCTGTCACAACAGGAATGACTTGCCCTATGCTATTTTCAATAGTTGTTAATTGCCTTCTATCGTTCTCTACTGCAAATGAAATAGCCATGCCACTTTTCCCCGCACGAGCCGTACGACCTATGCGATGTATGTAGTTTCTTGGGTCTTCAGGCAGATTATAGTTAATCACTAATGAAATATTATCAACGTCAATACCACGCGCAGCAACATCAGTGGCAACTAATACCCGTAATGTAGACTCTTTAAAGTTTTGTAACGCTTGCTCTCTCACCGCTTGTGTTTTACCACTGTGCAGACTTGCAGCAGTTATTGATGCTTTTTCTAGTGCATCAACAATAATGTCAGCACCATACTTGGTTTTACAAAAGATAAGCACTTTTTCAAAGTCAGGGTTTGCCAAGATATTAAATAATGCAGGTACTTTATTTGACTTATCAAGCTGGTAAACACTTTGATTAACCAAGTCGATAGTAACCATTGGTGCCGCTATTTGAACTTTAGTTGGCTCGGTTAATATAGCCTGTGCAAGTATCTCTATTTCCGCGGGCATAGTCGCTGAAAATAATAGTGTTTGTCGCTTCTTTGGCAGTTTAGATATGATGTTTTGAACATCGTTAAAGAATCCCATATCAAGCATAGTATCGGCTTCATCTAGGACAAATACTTCTAGCGCTTTAAAATTTATATCGCCGGTTTCAATTAAATCCAACAACCTGCCTGGGGTGGCTACTAAAATATCAAGTCCATTTTCGATAGCGTCAACTTGAGCTTGCCTTCCTACACCACCATAAACAACCTTAGTGCTAAGTCCTAAACCCTCAGCGTAGTCATCAATGTTTTGCATTATTTGTGAAGCAAGCTCACGTGTTGGCGTTAATATGAGTGAACGTGTGCTTTTAGTTTTGAACTCAACTTTATTTTGGCCAAAATTATTGATAATAGGTAATGAAAAAGCTGCTGTCTTCCCTGTGCCCGTTTGCGCGATACCAAGAAGATCATTGCCTTTAATAAGCGTGGGGATACATGCTTCTTGGATTGGTGTCGGTTGCTTGTAGCCTTTTAGGGTAACACGGTCAATAATTGACGCTAAAAGTGAAAATTCTTTAAATTCTGACATGCTGTCTCGGTATTCTTTAATCAATATGCCGCTATTCTAACAGATTGTACTAATACATTTAAGATGTACCCATGGTAGTTGTTTCTAATTAATCCGCATAAAACATTTAAAACAGTAAAGTCAGACAGTACAGTCAAACAGTGTAATCAAGCAGTACAATCAAACAGTGTAATCAAGCAGTACAATCAAACAGTGTAATCAAGCAGTGTAATCAAACAGTGTAATCACAGAGGAAAGCCATTAAATAAGTGGCTAGGTGTAAATTTTAATGATTTGTCGCGGTGGCGATTCCAGCAAAGGAAGTAAACTCAACCTACGAAGTTGTTAGTACAAAGTACTTGTCTATTTTATAAACGAGTGTTATAAAAATAATCATAATAAAAAATATTAATTAACAATAGGTTTTGATAATGGATTATCGCGAGTCGATAGTGAGTTTAGGTATAACCGACAAGTTGCTGTGCTCTTGTTGTGGTAGCCAACAACATAGTGTCAATTCAGTGATTACTTATGGATTTTATTTTTTTGAATATTTACCTATTTTTCCAGTAAAACGTGATACCAGAGTACAATGCTTAGCGTGTAAAAACCTTGCAGAAGTTACTGGTAACACCTCAGATCTAAAACTGATTTTTTCTAATTTAACGTTGGCATTCTTCAACAAGCTACGTTTGCTTAGCACCTTTACTGGCAGTATTATAATCATGCTGCTGTTAAGTTATTACTTCTCTGAAGAACAAGAAAAACACCGCCAAAGCCAAGTGTATATCAATGCGCCTAAAGTTAATGACTTCTATTATTTAGACTATCGAAACAGCGCTGGAGACAGGCGTCCGCAGCACAATTATCGTATTGCCAAAGTTGTCGATATTACCGGTGGTATTGTCTCTCTTAGTTTTGGTAATTACTTTTACTCATTAAAAAAATCTTTAAATGACGGTGTTCTGTTTGGTCACAGCACCAATTTTGATTATTTCGAAAAAAATCGTCAGCACTATTCGTCTGCGGAATTAAATAACTTATTTGAACAAGATTTTATTTATCGAGTAGTGCGACCTGAGCTTGCAATGATTGGTGGAAATAGAGCCGTTTACATGATTGCTGGTCATGCTGTGACTAACCCGACAGTAGCAAAAGAAAAGTGGCGATTTATCCCTGGTAAACGTGAAAATTCTCAAGGAGTTGCACTGCTAAAAGCTGCTCACGTGGAAAATAGATATGAGAAAGCATTTGAACGATTGAAACGTTCGGCAGAGCTTGGCTATGCACCTGGGCAGACCAACTTAGCTGAGCTTTATTTAACTTTTAATGGCAGTGAAGAAGTACGTGATGTTCAAACTGCTGCTTATTGGTTATTTCAGGCTGCTCTGCAAGGCTATCAACCAGCTGTTGAAAAATACCGGGTAATTTGTGAATTAGAAGAAAGCTGCAATATTGAAGAGTTTTACCGAGGGTTAAAAGAAGCAGGCACTAACTTAAGTGTTCACTAAGGGCACGGGGATGACACTAACTAGGTTACGTGGCTATGCCAAATACTCCAAATCTATCTCAGCAATTCTAACTCTAACAAATAAAAGTAGACCTCGATCCTAGACATTATATCGAGGGCTGCCTTTGCTGCCCTTTTTTTGTAGTCGCCAGGGCGACAACAAAGAGGTAATGCAACCATTACTTAGATGTGAGCCCAAAAGCATACTTCAAGTATCTTACTGAATACAAAAAGAAGACTTATCCCAAGAGGTTCGCGTCAAAGAACGGGGTCAATGTTGGTTAAAATTACCGACTGGATTATACGCTAAGGCAAAGTTTAACAAGCTAGTTTGATAGCTCTCTTCGTACGATATCGGTACCTGCACTTAAGGCGTTTAACTTACCTCTTGCCACATGAATAGGTAAAGGTGCCATACCACAGTTAGTGCTAGGGTAGAGCTTGTCGGCACCTACAAATTTAAGCGCTTTTCGTAGTGTATTGGCTACTTCTTCGGGTGTCTCAATGGTATTGCTAGCAACATCAATAGCGCCGACCATTACCTTTTTACCGCGAATGAGTTCAAGTAGGTCCATGGGAACATGGGAGTTGTGGCATTCTAGTGAGATAATATCGATACTCGACTTTTGCAGTTTAGGAAAAGCCTCTTCGTATTGTCGCCACTCTGAGCCTAGGGTATTTTTCCAATCTGTATTGGCTTTGATACCATAGCCATAACAAATATGTACAGCAGTTTCGCACTTAAGTCCTTCAATTGCGCGTTCTAAACAAGCAATGCCCCAATCATTGACTTCATCAAAAAATACATTAAATGCAGGCTCGTCAAACTGAATAATATCAACACCAACCGCCTCTAATTCTTTGGCTTCTTGATTGAGGATTTTGGCGAATTCCCAAGCTAATTTTTCGCGACTTTTATAATGGTCATCATAAAGCGTATCTATCATGGTCATGGGGCCAGGCAGGGCCCATTTGATTGTTTGCTTGGTTTGTTGACGTAGAAACTTAGCATCTTCAATAAAAACAGGCTTTTGGCGACTAACAGCACCAACCACTGTTGGTACACTCGCATTATAACGATCACGAATTTTAACTGTTTTACGTTTCTCAAAATCAACACCGTTGAGGTGCTCAATAAACGTAGTCACAAAATGTTGGCGTGTTTGCTCACCATCACTGACAATATCAATGCCGGCTTGTTGTTGGTCTTGCAATGACAAACGTAAAGCATCTTGTTTGCCCGCAGTTAATTCATCACCTTGCAATTTCCAAGGTGACCAAAGAGTTTCAGGCTCTGCAAGCCAAGCTGGTTTAGGTAAACTGCCAGCCGTTGAAGTCGGTAGTAATGTTTTAAGGATATTAGTTTTCATAATAATGAGATAATGCCGTATTTTAAGGGTAACTTTTGAACGTAATTTTTAAATGCAATTATTGAAGGTAAGCTTTGAACCTAGCTATTTAACGTAATTATTTAACGTAATTAGCTGACCATTGCTCAAGCACAGTTTGGTGTGGTTTAATGAAGTGTTCTTCAGTAAACTTTCCCTGCTCATTAGCTAGCTGGCTACGCTCTTCTCGATCATAAACAATTTGAGTTAATGAATGATCTAGATTCTTTAAGCTTGGCTGGTAGGATTTTCCTGCAACGGCATTAGCATTATAAATCTCAGGTCGGTAAATTTTTTGAAAAGTCTCCATCGTGCTAATGGTACTTATCAGCTCAAGACTAGTGTAATCGTTAAGTAAATCACCAAAGAAATAAAATGCCAAAGGCGCAACGCTATTTGACGGCATAAAATAACGAACCTGTAAGCCCATTTTTTTAAAGTATTGCTCAGTTAAAGAAGATTCATTTGGCTGGTATTCAACACCTAAGATAGGGTGTTGGTTTTCAGTTCTATGATAGGTTTTTGTATCTGAAACACTGAGACATATAACCGGTGTATTATTAAAATGTTGTTTATAAACATCTGAATTGACAAAGTACTGAAAGAGTTTTCCATGCAGTTCACCAAAGTTATTTGGAATGCTAAATTGAGGCTGATCTCTGTTATGGTCCAGCAGTAATACGCTAAAATCATAATCTCGCACATAAGAAGAAAAGTTATTTCCTACAATACCTTCAATGCGTTTGTTCGTTTGATGATCGACAATATTCGTTTTTAAAACTTCAATCGAAGGGAAGGCTTGACCACTACCTTTAATATCCATATCAACAGAAATGATGTCAAGTTCGACCGAGTAACGGTCTCCTTTAGGGTTATCCCAATGCGCCAATGCATTAAAACTATTATCAATCATCTTCAAAGCGTTACGCAAGTTAGCTTGACGGTAGCTTCCTCGTGCCAAATTAGCAAAATTGGTTGTGATACGAGTATTGTCTGATGGGTGATAATTTTCATCGAGACAAATGCTCTTAATACTAAAAGTAAAGTCTGTATTCATTGTGTTCTGGTATCCTATTTTCTTAAATAAAAGCTTTAGATAAAATCAGAGTTAAAGCTTGAGATGAAACCTAACTGTATTGCTTACTCTTGCTGGACTTTTCAATACTCTTATCAGATTTATCAGTCACTAGAGTTATTAGCACAGTGCAATTTATACGTGTATCGAACGATGAAGAAAAGCGCATTTATTTCACACCGTGCATGAGAAATATTCATATCCTATCTAATTGAATGTTAGGTTGTTTTTCAGTTATATTAATTCGCTTAATGCGAACGTAACGGTAGTTATGTCGTGAATAACCCTAAGATGATATAAAGAAGTGAACTGAATGAGTGAATTATTGTTGTTGATTATATATTGCGCCTTACTTGGTAGTGGCGTGGGATTTTTGGCCGGTCTGTTAGGGATTGGTGGAGGATTAGTCATTGTGCCAGTGCTGAGTAGCATTTTACTTCACTTCGAGATTTTACCTTCAGAGCAAGTGGTTATTGTTGCCATTGCAACGTCATTGGCATCGATACTATTCACATCAACCTCTTCAGCTATAGCGCACCATAAAAATGGCAATGTACCCTGGAGCCTAGCCCCTTGGATAATGACGGGCGTTGCCCTAGGTGCACTTATCAGTGGTTTTATGGCAGCACTACTACCGGGGAATATTGTTCGCTTAGTATTCTCTGTGAGCGTAGTACTCATTGCCTTGAAGATGTTTTACAGTAGCACTCAAAAAGACTCTTCCACAACACGTAAAATGCCGAATAAAGGTCTATTAACTTTTTTTACCACGATAACTGGCGGGTTGTCTGCCATGATAGGTATCGGCGGTGGTGCACTTTTGGTGCCTTTGTTGACCTTTTTCTCATTAGATATGAAAAAAGCCATTGGCTGTGCTTCTGCTTGCGGTATTTTTATCGCATTATTTGGTTCGATAGGTTACATCAGCTCAGGCATTATTTATTTTGATGTAGAAGATGGTTTTGCTGGCTTTGTTTATTTACCTGCTTTATTGGGGATTGTTTGTACTTCTTGGTTTACTGCTCCGTTAGGGGCCAAAGCCACACATTATTTACCCGTTGCAACGATAAAAAAAATCTTCGCAGTGTTATTGTTAGTGATGGCTGCAAGTATGATTATTACTTAAAAGGGGGCTGTAAATGTCATATTGCTTTTGCCATCATCCATGATGGCAATACATGACTATAGCGATTCACTCCGGAGTTTTATAAGCGCAGTGCTTGCCACCAGTTTGCCAAGCAAAGAAGTATTTTACATTTAGATTTGCATACACCAAATAAAGTTTGGTGCGGGTAATTAATAGGTCGTATCTAGTGATTTACACGCGTTTAAAAAAACAACCGTTGTTAGCCGTGTAACCTTTGGAAAGTCGAAAAAGAGCAGAACATTGAAAATAATTAGATAAATACGTGCGAATATGCCCATTCGGACGACAATACCTCTAAATTAAGGCATTTTTCATATCAAAACCGACTACTTGAAAAAGGAATGATATGACGAGTACATCATCTAACGTAAAGAATAACTATACAATTATCGCTGGCATAACCTATGTGCTTATTATTGTATTATCACTGATCCCCAGTGCTATTTTTGATCTGGGCTCGATATTAAAAGCAAAAAATGCAGCCGATAACATTATTGGTCATGAGGGCATTATTGGATTTAGTATTGCTATCGAGTTCCTAATGTTCATCTTAGTTATGGTACTTTCGTGGGCGCTTTATATTATTTTAAAGCCCGTGAACAAAAATATTGCCTTGTTTGGTTTATTGTTTAGGTTTTCAGAGGCTGTTTTGGGCTGTGTTGTTATTATGTTCTATCTCGCAATATTAATGTTGTTAAGCGGCGCTGACTATTTACAAGCGTTTCAGCCAGAACAATTACAGGCATTAGCTCGTTTCTTTGGAAAATTAGGTGGCGTTGGTTATTACCTACTATTGATTACAATGGGTATTGGTGC
>Ga0105355_10004674_pt1 | contig 11703 bp, 9 predicted proteins | sample GOMGulsemesocosm_2_FD_83508 | JGI IMG/M metagenome (GOLD analysis project Ga0105355, IMG submission 83508) | Methane-oxidizing microbial communities from mesocosms in the Gulf of Mexico - GOM9C Gulf of Mexico | ecosystem: Environmental > Aquatic > Marine > Cold seeps | place: Gulf of Mexico... | reverse complement strand
TTAATATGAATAGAAATTAATTCAGAGTTATATAAATTAAGACTCGCTGATGGCCTGGCATTTATTTCCAGCACATGAAATTTACCGGCATTTTCTATAAAATCCAGAGAATTAATGCCCTTTAATGAAAACTCAGTAACTAATCTTTCTAAAATTCCAGTTATAACATTGATCAGCTCGTGATTTTTCTCAAGCTGATTAATTACGCCCGAGAATACAAATTCGTTATTGGCAATCTTAGTTACATATTGCTTATGAAAACCTATTATTTTATATTCAGTGCCATTAGCTACAAATAAGACAGATTTTGCTATCCCTTGATGATATTTTTGCCAATAACAGTCAGAATAATCATCCGTACCTGCAATATACCGCTTAATACCAATTCCACCTTCGCCTGCTAATGGCTTAACTAAATAGTTAGTATTATCAATAGGCGCTTGAAACGAGACTTCGGGATATAAAATAGAATGTTGCTTTAACTTTGAGAAAAAACTTTGTTTATTCTGTATCGCTGAAAAAACGCTGAAGGAATTACCTAAAACAGTAAAGTTTTGGTCTAAAAATTGTAATGTTTTTTGCTGCTTTTCAAGTCCACTTCCATAGATAACTTGTTCTATAATAAATTTTTTCTTTAAAACACCAAGTGCTTCTTTAACCTCAAGCAGACCTAAACTTTTAACAGCAACAACTTGTTTTGCACTGCTTTGCGTATCCAAATCGGCAAAGCAATCAATAACTAAAGCAGTAAAACCTGATTTCTTTACTAATTGTGCTAATAACCTTCCTGATGTTGCAACAATCAGGATTATTTGTTTTTCATTCAAAATAAACGTCGATATACTTTAAGCCGAAAAAACATCACCCCCACTATTTCTAGCACTGGCTGAAACAAAGCTAAGATGGTTATATTTAGAAAACTTGGCCTGCATTTCAGCTACCAAAGCATCAGCCTTTTGCACACTATCAACTGCACAGAATCCTGTTGGCCCCCAAGATGTTTGGCCAATTGCCACAGCACCTTGCTGTTCTAACCACTGCATTGCTTCTGCGACTTCTGCACTGGTAAAAATACCACCTTGCACTGATGAAAAATGCTCACCGACTGATTGTTGTAATTGAGTAATCACATCGCCAAATAATTTTATATTTTTTTCTGCAATGGCTGGAAGCCCTTGCATCATCAATAAATAACACAATCTAGCAGCTTCTTGATGAGGAAAAACAGGAAGTTCTTTAAAAGCATTTATTTCTTGCTCTCCATGTAAGCCTTGCCCTCTTTGATCAAAAACTAATATGAATCGCCATTGTTCAGGAATATCCATATGTGAAATAACAGGAGGTGTAACTGTTTGCTCCCCTCTTCCCCCATCCACAACTAACCCACCTTGTTCAAACACCCCAATACCAATACCTGAACGCATACCTCGGTGTGTTAATTTTGCAATTTCTCGTGTTGTTAGACCTAAATCATAAAGTTCATTTAATACAGAACCAATGGCCAATGACATTTGAGTACCTGACCCCAGACCAACATGTTCAGGAATTGCAGCTTCAATATCAATTTTAACTTGATCGGAGACATTCAGAAGACTACATAAACGTTGAGTACATTTAATAGCCCTATCTGATGAAGGGCCGTTAACCTGTAATTCTGTTGCCTTCGCAATTGAAAGCCGAGTACTGATTTCATTAAGCGCAACCCCAATACTACCGAAGTGCCGCCCCAATGACCCACTTAAATCAATGAAACCCATATGTAATCTTGCTGGAGCAATAACGGAAATTTTTCTATCTGGCACGTTAAAATATTATGTCTAGGGAAAATAGCGACAAATTATACAGGATCAATATATACACTAAGGATAATTTCTGCCAATTCATCAAGATTGTTCATTAAATGATCTGCTTGCTTAGCTGCTACTTCATCAAAAGGTAATACTGAGGGAATAAATACAGAAGGTGCTGTAGCATTCACAGCGGCTTGAATACCTGTTGCAGAATCTTCTACAACTAAACATTTGGAAATAGGCATTTCCATTATTTTTGCGGCAAACAAAAATATATCAGCAGCCGGTTTGCCTTGTTTTACATCATCCCGTGTAACAATAGTTGAAAAAACATTACCAATATTTGCTAATTGTAAACATTCAAGGGCATTTACTCTTCTACTATTTGTTGCTAAACAGAATGCAATATTATTATCTTTAAGCTGGTTTGATAAATTAATAAAACCTTGTTTTACAGGGATTCCAAACTCATTGACATATTGTCGCCAGTGTTGCCCACTTAAGACACCAAAATGCGCAAGATCAAACTTATCTCCACCATGCTCAATAAGTTTTTTTCCGACATCTTCAGCATGTAAACCAGACATTGATAAACAAAATTCTTTAGAAAACTCACAGCCCATTTCTAAAGATGCTTTTTGCCATGCAATACAGTAGGTAAGTTCTGTATCAAGAACCAAACCATCCATATCGAAAATAACAGCTGAAAACTCAGGAAGTTTAAGCATTAGGGCAGTTCTATTAATTCTGGCTGAACAGATATGTGCTTAATTTATTTGAGAACAAGGCGAAGATCGCAGTTAATAGCAAGCTATTAACAAGATTTTCAACGAAGTTATCGAATAAATTAAGTGTGTAGATGCCAGTCATGAATAAATAGAGGTGTCCGTTATTACTTTTATATATTCACCATTAGCTTCACGACTAGAGCCAACTACAACTCTTTTTTCACCATCTGTTGCTTGCTCAATCATTCCAGACACTTCGACCCATTCCCCAGCTTTAGCTTGTCCTGTATATGTTGCTGTGTAACATATGATCGATTTTATTTCTGGGTGATTAATTATAAACCTAGCCGGATAATCAAATATAAAACCATCATCAACAACCTGAACATTTAACACTATCGGGGCAATTTTTTTATATTCTATATTTTGTTCAATACTAGCTTCATTGACTAAACTTAAATCAAACTTACGCTGATGAATCAATGCCTTATTGAATTTTCGTTTTTCATGCCAGACATATTCTTTATAACTTAAATCACCCTGCCGTCTATCATATGACTCAAGCCAGTCTTTCTCTCTTAGTTGAGCACACTTACTTTGCTCAATCAACTGTTTTGTAATCGTTCTTGCTTGGTTAAATACATCTCTAGAATAAAACACTAAATCAATATCTGAAGTTGATTTCTGTGCGTTGATAAGAACTGAGCCAGTAACTCCAAGCAAACTAATATCTAAACCTTGTTGCTGAAATAACAAACAAAGAGCAATACAATCTTGCTCGATAATGTCGCTACCACCAGATTCTAATAATTGTTGAACGCGTTCTTTAGGTTGATGATGCTTATAAATTTGATTTAAAGTTAAAGCATGGCAATGCGCTTGTTTAACAGGTGAATAATACAAATAATGAGGGTGGTTGTCTGCCAAGTATTGATTAGCTTGTTCGGTATTAACTTTTTTCCAATTACCATCTGCGTTTATATAACGCAAAAAACAAAGCACTTTGTCTTGCTCTAAACCACTCTCTACAACCGCAAAGACTAAACCTTCACTAGTTTCTATAAAATCTTTAGCTAAAATCATTAACAACTTTCAACACGATTACGACCATTTTCCTTAGCTCTATATAAAGCCTCATCAGCAGCTTTTAGAGCTTCATCTTGGCTATGAAACTGCCCTGTATATGTCGCTAATCCCAAACTTAAAGAAACACAATCAGCAACTTTGGATCCTTCATGCACAATATTTAAATCCAAAATAGATTGTCTTATTTTTTCCGCCAAAATCAACCCACCTTGCAAGTCTGTATCAGGCAGAACTAAAGTAAACTCTTCACCGCCATAACGACAAGCCTTATCGGTTGGGCGACCAGGAGCATCACCAATAACTTTTGCAACAGCGGCTAAACAAACATCACCTTCTTGATGACCATAAGTATCATTATAAATTTTAAAGAAATCAATATCACAAATAATAAGGCTTAAAGGGCTCTTATTTCGCTTTGCCAAATTAAACTGCCTCAATAAGGTGTCATCAAAATTTCTTCGGTTTGCCAACCCTGTCAACTGATCATACATGGCAAGATGTTCTAACTCTTCATTTGCTACAACTAAGTCTTTCTGAGCCTTTTGTAATTTTAACCGCATATTATAAATACGTTGCATCGCAGTTATTGTCAACTGTAAACGTAAAGGATTAATAGGTTTATTTAAATAAGCATCCCCACCTGATAATATGCCGCTAGTAAAAGAATCATCATCTTGTTTGGTAGTAAGGAAAATAATAGGAAACCAGTCATCAGCTTTTAAGTCCCTTATTGCCTTAGTTGTTTGAAATCCATTCAACCCCGGCATTTCCACATCCATTAAAACCAAATCTACTGAATTTCCTTCAATATAAGCTAAACATTCGCTCCCATCTTTAGCATGAATAACTTCATGTCCTAAAGAAGATATACATTCTGCAACAAGCATTCTAATAACTTTACTATCATCAACAACGAGTACTTTCATTTAATTTTAACCTGTGAATCCCTACCACAATACAATATAGAGTTTAGACTACTTTTTGCAAACTGATATTGCTTTCTGAATTATTACCTTAAAATACTTATTGATAAAATCTACTCTATCTCCTATCCTCCAATATAACATTATTAGATAAATAATTAGGGGGCATCATGCAAATTGGTATACCTAAAGAAATTCATACAGGTGAAAAACGGGTTGCAACCACACCTGCCATTGCAGAACAGATCATTAAACTTGGCTTTGATATTAGTGTTGAATCAGGTGCCGGCATAGAAGCTAATATTTCTGACGAGGCTTATAAAGAAGCTGGATGCACCATACGTAAAAGTGCAAAAACATTATGGAAAAATGCCGATATTGTTTTAAAGGTTCGTCCTCCAGAACAACATCCTGAATATGCAATTGATGAAACCGAACTTTTATCAAAAAATGGGCATTTAATTTGTTTTATCTGGCCAGCACAAAATGAAGTATTAATGCAAAAACTGGCTGATAAAAATGCCACTGTTTTAGCAATGGACAGTGTACCTCGCTTATCACGGTCTCAAAAACTTGATGCACTTAGCTCTATGGCAAATATTGCTGGCTACCGTGCAGTTATTGAAGCAGCTCAACATTTTGGGCGATTTTTTACAGGCCAAATTACCGCAGCAGGTAAAGTCCCACCTGCAAAGGTATTAGTTATTGGTGCCGGTGTTGCAGGACTTGCTGCCATTGGTGTTGCAAAAAGTATGGGAGCAGTTGTTCGAGCCTTTGACACTCGCCCCGAAGTAAAAGAACAAATCGAAAGCATGGATGCTGAATTTCTTATGTTAGAGTTTAAAGAAGAAGGCTCCGGACAAGGCGGTTATGCAAAAACCATGTCTAAAGAATTTATCGAAGCTGAAATGGCTTTATTCGCTAGACAAGCAATGGAAGTTGACATAATTATCACCACCGCTCTAATTCCTGGAAAACCAGCACCTAAATTGATTACAGAGGGTATGCTGGAGTCAATGAACGCAGGCAGTGTTATTGTTGATCTTGCCGCTGAACAAGGAGGTAATTGTGCCCTTACTAAAAAAGATAAAGTAATCAAAAAACATGGGGTAACAATCATTGGCTATACTGACTTACCCAGCCGTCTAGCGACGCAAGCCAGTCAGTTATACGCAACTAATTTAAAACATTTACTCACTGAATTAAGTCCTGATAAAAATGGAATAATTGATGTAAATATGGACGATGATGTTATTCGTGGCACTACTGTAATTAAAGAAGGAAAGATTACTTGGCCACCCCCCCCTCTTGCTGTTTCAGCTGCACCAAAACCTCTTACTGAAGCACCAAGCAGTGACCAAACCAAACCAAATAAGGTAAAAACTTCAATAATCCCTGAGCCACTCAAACACATATTAACGCTGTTAATTATTGGTGGTGGTTTATTTGCATTAGGTTCTGTGGCCCCAGCATCATTTATGTCCCACTTTACTGTTTTTGTATTAGCCTGTTTTATTGGCTATCAAGTCATCTGGAATGTTTCAGCATCATTACATACACCTCTAATGAGTGTAACCAATGCTATCAGCGGGATTATTATTATTGGTGCAGTGGTACAAATATCAGCACCCGGTTTTGTTATTAGCTTACTTTCAGGGTTAGCTGTTCTAATTGCATCCATTAATATCGCTGGTGGCTTTCTAGTCACTCGTCGAATGCTTGAAATGTTTAAAAGGTAGGAGGAAAAAAATGATATCTCAAGGTTTACTCATCATGTCCTATGTTGTTGCTTCCATACTTTTTATTTTAAGTTTAAGTGGATTAAGTCATCAGGAAACAGCGCGCCGTGGTAATTATTACGGCATGGCAGGTATGGCTATTGCCATAATTGCTACTATATTAAGTGATTCAGTTCATTCCTATGTCATCTTAATTACCGCCCTAGTAATTGGTGGCTTTATAGGTACTAAAGCCGCATCAAAAATTGAAATGACACAAATGCCCGAACTGGTTGCTATTATGCATAGTTTAGTGGGGCTAGCTGCTGTATTAGTGGGTTATGCTAACTTTATCGACCATTCAATTGGTTTGGAAGGCATAGAAAAAACTATTCACTTAATTGAAATCTATATTGGTATTTTTATTGGATCCGTCACCTTTTCAGGCTCAATCATTGCCTTTGGGAAATTATGTGGAAAAATAAAAGGCCAACCCGTTCTTTTGCCAGCCCGACATTGGCTTAACCTAGCTTTATTAATAATGACCATTTGGCTAGGTAGTGTGTTTCTATCTAATGCAGCAGTCGGTGGAGGTACTCTCCCTCTTATCATTATGACTTTAATTGCCTTAGCATTTGGAGTGCATATGGTAATGGCAATTGGTGGTGCTGATATGCCCGTTGTTGTATCAATGTTAAACAGTTATTCGGGTTGGGCCGCTGCCGCAACAGGGTTTATGTTAGGCAATGATTTACTTATTGTAACGGGGGCTTTGGTAGGTAGTAGTGGTGCTATTTTAAGCTACATTATGTGTCGCGCCATGAACCGTCATTTCCTTAGTGTAATAGCAGGAGGCTTTGGATCAACATCTGATGGAGACGCTGCAATTGTTGAAGGTGAAATAAACCCTATAGATGTAGCTGAAACCGTTCAACTATTAGCCGATGCAAAAAACATAATGATTATTCCTGGCTATGGAATGGCTGTTGCACAAGCTCAGCACACCGTAAATGAAATGACCAAATTGCTTAAAAACCAGGATAAAACAGTTCGTTTTGGTATACACCCCGTAGCAGGCAGAATGCCAGGTCATATGAATGTATTACTAGCAGAAGCCAAAATACCTTACGATATAGTTTATGAAATGGATGAAATTAATCAAGACTTTCCTGATGTAGATATTTCTATTGTTGTAGGGGCAAATGATATTGTTAATCCATCAGCTTTAGATGATCCTAATAGCCCTATTGCTGGTATGCCAGTATTGGAATGCTGGAAAAGCTCAACAACTATTGTCTTAAAGCGTAGTATGGCTGCGGGCTATGCTGGAGTTGGCAATCCCTTGTTTGTCCATGAGAATACTCGCATGTTATTTGGTGATGCTAATGAGAGTTTACAAAAGGTTCTTAAAGCTTTAAATAATTAAAAACTCAATAAATCTTGACGGCTAATTATGTTCAATTCTCATCAGCAGTCATCTAAAAGTAGAGACAAGGCATGCCTTGTCTCTACATCCCATCATTAAATTACTTTAAAACTATAACTCTCTAGTTGCACTAAAAACAATATCAGGCCAACGCTCTTCAGTCAGTTGTAGATTTACCCGACTATTAGCTAAATATACTAAATACCCACCACCATCTTCTGCTAAGTTATCAAATGCTTTGATTTTAAACTCTTCTAACTTTTTGGGATTATCAGAAGTAATCCAACGTACTGTATTAACAGCAATATTATCGTAAATACATTCAACATTATATTCACTCTTAAGTCGATGAGCTGTTACATCAAACTGCAATACACCAATTGCACCTAAAATTAAATTATTGTTTTTAAGTGGCTTAAATAACTGAGTTGCACCTTCTTCTGTTAATTGAACCAAACCTTTTTGCAAGGCTTTAGCACGTAAAGGATCTTTAAGTACAACACGGCGAAATAATTCAGGGGCAAAAAATGGAATACCGCCAAATTTTAAAGTTTCACCTTCAGTAAAAGTATCGCCTACTGTGATGGTGCCATGGTTATGTAAACCGATGATATCGCCAGGATAAGCAACTTCAACACTTTTACGTGAATCAGCCTGAAAGGTAATTGCATTACTTACCTGAATTTTTTTGCCTAATCGCACATGGTTTACTTTCATGCCCTTATCAAAGGTACCCGAGCAAACACGTAAAAAAGCAATCCTATCTCGATGAGAAGGATCCATATTGGCTTGAACTTTAAATATGAAACCAGTGAATGCTTCTTCTGTAGGAGAAACCTCACGTTGTTCAGCATTTCTAGGTTTTGGATAAGGTGCGTATTCAGCAAAGGCATCTAATAACTCAATAATTCCAAAGTTATTAATTGCTGAGCCAAAAAATACAGGGGTTAAATCACCTTTTAAATATTGGTCTAAATCAAACTCATGACTAGCACCTTGTACCAGTTCAATTTCTTCTCTTAATTCTTCTGCCTGATCACCCAATAGTTCATCTAGTTTAGGGTTATCAAGGCCTTTAATCACTTCAGCTTCAACAATTTTCCCTGCATGTTGTGCACTAAACAATAACACTTCATCTTTATAGAGGTGATAAACCCCTTTAAATCGTTTACCCATGCCTATAGGCCAAGTCATAGGAGCACATTTAATATCTAAAACAGATTCAACTTCGTCTAATAACTCAATAGGTTCTTTGCCTTCTCTATCAAGTTTGTTAATAAAGGTTAAAATAGGCGTTGTCCTTAATCGACAAACTTCCATTAGTTTAATAGTTCTATTTTCTACCCCTTTCGCGACATCAATGACCATTAATGCAGAATCAACCGCTGTTAATGTTCTGTAAGTATCTTCAGAAAAATCTTCATGCCCTGGTGTATCTAATAAGTTTAAAACACAATTGTTATGCTCAAACTGCATTACCGAGGTCGTTACAGAAATACCCCGTTCTTTTTCCATTTCCATCCAATCAGAGGTTGCATGACGCGCTGCTTTACGGCCTTTTACTGATCCAGCTAACTGGATAGCACCACCAAAAAGTAATAATTTTTCGGTAATTGTTGTTTTCCCGGCATCAGGATGCGAAATAATAGCAAACGATCTACGGCGCTGCATTTCTGAGAGTAATTCTGACATTCGTTGAATAATCTGTTGATCTAAAATAACCGCGAATTATAACTGATTATAATAATTAGAGTATTTCTAATATAATGCGTAAAAACCATACAACAAGGAATATTTATGACTTTTATTACGCGTAGTTTTTTAACTTTAGCCCTTTTATCCCTAACGGCTTGTTCTAGCATGTATTACAGCGCACTGGAAGGTGTTGGAATACCAAAAAGAGAGTTGATGATTCACCGAGTAGAAAAAGCACGTGATACTCAGGAAGACACCAAAGAACAGTTCAAATCAGCCTTAACGCAGTTTACTGAAGTTACCAACTTTAATGGTGGTGATTTAGAAGCTATTTACAATAAACTTAATGACGAATATGAAGATAGCGTTTCACAAGCAGAGCTAGTCAGAAAACGTATTTCTGATATTGAAGATGTTTCAGAAGCATTATTTGAAGAATGGGAAAACGAAATCACTCAATACAGCAGTACCTCATTAAAACGAAATAGTCAAAGCCAGCTCACTTCTACTAAGCGTCAATACAAACAACTTATTAGAGCGATGGAACGAGCAGAAACTAAATTAGAACCTGTTTTAGCTGTGTTTAAAGATCAAGTCCTTTACTTAAAACATAACCTTAATGCTAGAGCCATCTCTTCACTTAAAAATGAACTTAGTGGAATACAATCTGATGTTTCTAATTTAATAGATGCAATGGAAAAATCTATTAATGAAGCAAATACTTTTATTCGCTCAATGGAAAATAAATAGCTTACGGATATATTTATAAATAGAGATTAGCTGACGACAAAACTCTCTGTTGATATATTTTCAAAGAATTAACTTGTTAACTTTCGGCTTTTTGACAAAGCAGGCAACATAATAACGTTGCCTGCCTCTGGGTCAGAAACCTACTTTAAATTCATACAGTTTGCATAATACGTCACGGAAGCAGCCCAGTCCGAAAAGACACCTAAAACACCCACTTCTTTTGCTAATACATCAAGCAACTCCAATGCATTACCATCAGTATCGATAATGTCATTAGTTGTTTGATAGTACCAACCTCCGCCATTTTTTAATAATCCAGAACGTTCTAATGTCCAAGTAATAATATCCAGGCCTGCAGCCTTAGCATTCATTGCATAAGTAGAAGGTGCAATTTCTCCATCGCTAATTTCTACTAACATCCACATAGGAGGAGCAATAATTCTCACACCTTTAGAGACTAACTCTTCCATACTTGGCGACCAAGTTGAAGGATCCGTATGATCAAAATTTTCATCATCATAACGCCCATCTAAATAAACCGCCTGTTTAGCAAATTTTGGCTCATTCGCTATCCAGTATTTGACATCTTCAATATTGAATGACTGGGCAAATACATCAGAGGGTTTCACGCCCGCTTGTTTATATTCATCTAACATTTTTTGAGCGTAATCCTGTTGAGTAAAACCATCAAAAGGCATATCTACACTGGCAGACTTCAACTCAGGAGTCATCTTTACATTTAATTTTTTAAACAACTCAATACTTTCTTTATGTGTCAGCACTGTACCATTGGCTGAATATAAATCAGTACGAAATGCTGGTGTTGCATTCAAGTATTCTTCTAATGTTGCTGCCTTTGGGTTTGTAGCATCCATTTTGCCTTTTAAAGTTTTAAACTCAGCGACTGTAATATCGCTAGTACAACATTTCACATTGGCATAAGGTGTATCACTGTTAAAGTCTGGCTGAGTAGAACATTTCGCTGCCAGTTCTGGAACTTGCAAAATATTAGTTGTCGCATGCAAATCACATTGCGAATGACGACAAACTAATTCTTTATCTTTAGTAAAAGTGACATCACATTCAATAATACCTGCTCCCATACGAGCAGCTGCTTCATACGATTCTTTTGTATGTTCGGGGAATTGTAATGCAGCTCCGCGATGTCCGATTGAAAAATCAGATTTGTAAAAAGGACCTTTACTGCATGCTTTTAACTCCTCTTTTAAATCACTTTTTTCCATGTCATTGACTAGAAAAAAAGGTCTGGGACCAAGCTGAACAGAAACATCCGAATGTTTCGCTTTACCGTGATACTTTTCTGACTGATCTGCTGAAACAGCAAAGGACGATAAAGTAGTAGCAATAATAGCCACTAATGTTATTGGTTTTAATACTTGCATAAATAACTCCTAAGTTAACTGTTAATTAATATTATTTTTTGTAAAACAAAATGGCGAAGTAACGGACAGACTATTGTCTAAGTTGCCCGATACCTCAAACTTTTAAAATACTTATTTCATTGGTAGGAGCTGTTCTGCTACCACCTCTCCTTTTGCATTAATAATTTGTACGGTCATATCTCCA
>Ga0105355_10004672_pt1 | contig 11703 bp, 9 predicted proteins | sample GOMGulsemesocosm_2_FD_83508 | JGI IMG/M metagenome (GOLD analysis project Ga0105355, IMG submission 83508) | Methane-oxidizing microbial communities from mesocosms in the Gulf of Mexico - GOM9C Gulf of Mexico | ecosystem: Environmental > Aquatic > Marine > Cold seeps | place: Gulf of Mexico... | reverse complement strand
TGAAAAAGCAGATTTCACTATCTCGACTAAAAATGTTGATGATGAGGTTGCCCTTGTCGCGGGTCCTCAATTGGTAGTGCCCTTGATGAATGCACGATTCTCCCTTAATGCAGCAAACGCACGCTGGGGTAGTTTGTATGACGCTTTATATGGCACCGATGTTATTGGTGACGATAACGGTGCTAAACAAACCAAAGATTTCAACCCTGTTCGCGGACGCAGAGTTCAAGCGTACGCGCGCAGATTTTTAGACGAAACCTTACCGTTAACCCGGGGTAGCCATATTGATGCGGTGAAGTACCATATCGTTAAACAAAAATTGACTGTGACCCTGTTCACCGGTGAACAAGTACAGCTAAAAAATATTGAACAGTTTGTCGGTTATAACGGCTCTACGGCTGCTCCGTCCGCACTGCTGTGCCGTCATAATGGCTTGCATATTGAAATCCAAATAGATAAAGACAATGTTGTTGGCAAAACCGATGCAGCTTCAGTTAAAGATGTGGTATTAGAGTCGGCATTAAGTACTATTCAAGACTGTGAAGATTCCATTGCCGCGGTAGATGCCTCGGACAAGACCTCGGTTTATCGTAACTGGTTAGGCTTAATGAAAGGCGATCTTGCTGAGATTATTCAAAAAGGCAATAAAACCATCACCCGTACCCTAAACCATGATCGAAATTATTTATCTCCTAAGCAAGAAGAAATCACTCTGCCAGGTAGAAGCCTACAATTTATTCGTAACGTAGGTCACTTAATGACGACCGATGTTATCGTCACTGCAACGGATGAAAAAGTGCCTGAAGGCATTGTTGATGGCCTCATCACCAGCTTAATTTCACTGCATGATTTACAAGGTACCTCAAAATTTAAAAACTCCAAACAAGGCAGTATTTACATTGTAAAACCTAAAATGCATGGCCCTGAAGAAGTCACCTTTAGTCATGATTTATTTAGCGCTATTGAACGTCATTTAGGCTTAGTCCAAAACACCATAAAAATGGGCATCATGGATGAAGAACGTCGCACCTCCGCTAATTTAAAAGAATGTATCCGCGCAGCGCAAACTCGTCTTGCGTTCATTAATACTGGCTTTTTAGATCGCACAGGTGATGAGATTCATACCAGTATGCACGCGGGTGCTATGACACAAAAAGCCATGATGAAAGATGAACCTTGGATCACCGCTTATGAAAATAGAAATGTCAGAATTGGTTTGCAAGCAGGTCTGCAAGGTAAAGCACAAATAGGTAAAGGTATGTGGGCAATACCGGATCAAATGTCAGAAATGGTTAAAAGCAAAATAGCTCATCCAGAATCGGGAGCAAATTGCGCTTGGGTTCCCTCGCCTACCGCCGCCACTTTGCATGTCATGCATTATCATAAAGTCAATGTTCAAGACATTCAAAGTACCATGAAAGCTGAGTTCTCTTTGCCTGGAGCCATTGATGATTTAACTGAATTGTTAACAATTCCTTTGCTGAAAAATCAAACTGAATTATCAGCAACGACCATTCAAAAAGAATTAGACAACAACATTCAAGGTTTATTGGGTTATGTGGTTCGCTGGGTAAATCAAGGTATTGGCTGTTCGAAAGTACCTGATATCGACAATATTGCTCGCATGGAAGATAGAGCGACCTTACGAATATCGAGTCAGCATGTTTGTAACTGGCTTCATCATGGTGTGATCAGTGAAAGCCAAGTACTTGAATCACTGCACCGTATGGCTGAAGTTGTTGATCAACAAAATGCTACCGATAGCAGCTATATTGCTATCGGGACAAATTTTGATCAAAGTACTGCTTTTAAGGCTGCCGCAGATCTTATTTTCCACGGTAAAGAGCAGCCAAGCGGCTATACAGAACCGCTATTACATCAAAAACGTCAAGAAGTTAAAGCCATGAACTAGCTTTATTTATGACAACTTAATCACAATTCAACTTTAACACCAGCGTTTTTAAAGGCCGCATTACTGCAACATAAGTAATGTGGCTTTTTATTTATACCTTGGTGAAAAACCTCAACGCGAGCATTCAAGCATAACTTCGATTAAGTCAAAGTATTTGTCATGAATACTATGGCTGCCAGATAACATTTGTTATAAAATTATTTCCTGCATCGTCAATGAAGTTATGAGGTATTTGTGTCGGTAAAAAAAGAATCCGTAGGGCAAGTTCGCCAAAGGAATGTCGCGCTTATTTTAACGGCTGCCAAAACAGAGTTTGTGTCGCATGGTTTTAAAGGCGCGTCAATTAAACGCATTGCAGAACGCGCAAATATTCCCCGAGCAAATATTCATTATTATTTCAATGACAAAACCGATCTTTACCAACAATTGCTCACCGAAATAATTGTTAGCTGGAATACTAGTTTCGATACCTTAAGTATTGATGATGATCCAAAAACAATTCTTACTGCTTATATCCATGAAAAAATTATGCATGCTAAGCACGACCCTGATGGCTCAAAAATATTTGCCAGCGAAGTCATCCACGGGGCACCTATTCTTAAAGACTATTTGCATACCGAATTCAAACAATGGTTAGATGAAAAAATCACTGTCATTGAAACTTGGATTAAACAAGGCCAAATAGACGTGGTCAACCCACATCACTTGTTATTCCTTATTTGGAGTTCAACACAGCATTATGCTGATTTTAGTGTGCAGGTCTTAGCGGGTTTTGGTAAAGAAAAAATGAACGATGATGATTTTGATGATGTCGTTCAATCACTGACCTCAATTATTTTAAAAGGCTGTGGTTTAGCTTAAGTTGCATCACTAGGTTTCTTTCACAAAGCAAAAGAGTGCTTAACTACACTGACAACTTTACTGGCATTGTTGACATGATTTATTGAAAAGCATACTGTCATCTTAGTGTTGAAAGTTCTGCAGTCCCTAGAATACGTAATAGATACTAAAATATGAAAATTGAAGAGATAATGAGTGAAGAAGTCACTTGCATAAATTTAGATGACAGATTATCTGTTGTGAGAGAGCTATTTATTAAGCATAAATTTCATCATTTAATGGTTACAGATAGCAAAAATCAACTGATAGCCGTGATTTCTGAAAGAGATTATTTAAAAGCTACCAATTCGAACCTAGAACTCCCTGCCGCTAATGAGAAAGATTTAGCGATGTTAAACAAACGTGTTCATCAAATAGTATCGAAAAAATTAGTTGCCATTAAACAATTCAGTCCCTTTAGTGAAGCGATCAAGACTTTTCATGATACTGGTATGTCCTGCCTTCCGGTAATCAATAGTAATAATCAGCCTGTCGGAGTTATAACGTCTCGAGACATAATCAAGTGGCTTTATAGTAAAGTGAATTCATCTAAATCCTAGGCTTTATTGCAATGAAGCAAGTGGATTTTATCAGGTAATACCGTCGCTTTATCTAATCAATACCGACTCAACAGGGTGATTATTGCCATCAAAACTAGCATGCGATCGGTAGATCGATTATTTCAGCCCCTCAAAAAAGCAAAAATCTAACATCTCTTTCGGTAAAAGCATCCGATTCAACGCTTCAAAAAGCACTTTATGTTTCACATAATGAAAACTTAACGTGAAATTTTTCACAAAAAAGCGCTTTAACTTTCACTATGTGAAAAAAAAGACCATCGAAAGATGATCTTTTTTCATTAATAAAACGTCTTGCTAAGCTTTTATTGAGATAATGCATCCTTTAATGCTGTTAAACATAAGGCAACATTCTCACTTTTAGCCGCATGTCCCATAAGTCCAATACGCCATGCTTTACCGGCAAAAGCCCCTAAACCAGCGCCTATTTCAAGGTTGTAGTGCTCTAATAGGTATTCTCGTATTTTAGCATCATCTGCACCTTCAGGAATGTAGATAGCATTCAACTGAGGTAAGCGCTCTTCTTCAGGCACAATGAATTCAATACCTAATTCTTTCAGTCCCTTAGCTAATACTTCGTGTTGTTCTTTATGACGTGCCCAGCTGTTTTCTAAGCCTTCATCATGCAGCATTACTAAAGCTTCATGTAAGGCATATAAAGAGTTTACTGGGGCAGTATGGTGGTAGCTACGCTTGCCTTCACCGGACCAGTAGCCCATCACTAAGGTTTGATCTAAGAACCAACTTTGTATCTGCGTTTTACGGTTTTGCACTACCTCTACGGCCTTAGGGCTAAAGGATAGCGGCGATATACCAGGCACACAGGACATACATTTTTGCGTACCCGAATAGATAGCGTCTATACCCCATTCGTCCACTTTAAGCTCTACTCCTCCTAATGACGTCACGGCATCAACAATTGTCAAACAATCATGCTCTTGCGCCATTTGACATAGGGTTTTAGCATCTGACACGGCACCCGTTGAGGTTTCAGCATGAACAAAGGCTAAGAATTTGGCGTCTGGATGGTCATGTAATGCAGCTTTTACCTTGTGTGTTTCAACAGCACGTCCCCAAGGAGAGTCAACAACCACGGCCTCTGCGCCTATTCTGTTCACGTTTTGAATCATACGGTCACCAAAAACACCATTACGACAAACAATCACTTTGTCACCAGCTTCAACTAAGTTCACAAAACAGGCTTCCATTCCTGCTGAGCCTGGAGCTGATAAGGCAATAGTGAATTCATTTTTAGTTTGAAAAGCGTATTGTAATAATGTTTTTACTTCATCCATCATATTGATAAATAAAGGATCAAGGTGCCCAACTGTTGGTCTAGCCAGTGCAGAAAGAACACGGGCACTTACATCCGAAGGACCAGGGCCCATTAAAATTCTTTGTGGTGGGTTAAATGAGTTAAATGTCATAATTGCTCTACCTTCTATTTTAGTTTTAATTTTTAGTTGTGTTTATAAAACAACCTGATGTATCGTAGTAAATCGCAACCTGACACAAGTGTCAAGTTACGAAAGAATTGCTAAACAGAGACATATTGAAAAAAATTATAATTAAAATTAAAATTAACACTACATAACATTAAGAGAGACAATATGAAAATTTCAGCACCACTTACCGCCCTTGCATTAACCGCTGCGTTAAATGCGCCTATGGTTTCAGCAGAAATCTGGGGAAATACAGAAGTACAATTACAAGCACTAGGTGAATTAGAACGACCAGGTACTGGTGGCACCGCTGACACTACCATCATCACTTTCCAACATGCTGGTGGCTGGGAATATGGCGATAACTTCTTCTTCATAGATCATTTGCGTTACTCAGTGAATAACGATGCTAACTTCCCGGTAGCAGATTCAAGCGAGTTTTACGGCGAGTGGTATTCAAACTTTAGCTTAGGTGCAATTAGCGGTAATGATCTTAGCTTTGGCCCAGTAAAAGATATTGGTGTTGTTGCTGGCTTTAACTTTGCCCCAGAAGTGGACAGCGCTTGGGTATTACCTGGTGTTAGATTCGCCTTAGATTTACCCGGCTTTGCTTTTGCACAAATTGATGTGACTGGTTATATCCATCAAGGTGGTGGTAGTGCAGATTCTCCTGTCTTTACCGTCGTTGATGAAGACTCTAGTTTTATGGTTGATTTTGCTTGGGCATACCCATTTAAAATTGGTTCAACAAGCTGGAGCATCGAAGGTCACCTAGAATACATTGACGGTCGAACTCAAGTGAATAGCTTTGGCACCACAGAACTCGAGTCTTGGATTCTATTTCAACCACAAATTCGTTTAGATTTAGGTGAAGTATTAGGACAAAAAGCACAGCGTTTATTCGTTGGTGTTGAATACCAATACTGGAAAAACAAACTAGGTGAGAAAGGCACTGATGATAATGCCGCACAACTTCTTGCAGTATGGCGTTTCTAATAGGACATCACCCTATGTGTACCCTAGCTTCTTGAAAGCGCAAGCTTCAGCTAAAATTAGCAAGACGAAAGCTCAAGTAGCTAGGGTACAAGCTCGTTATCTTGGTAACGGGAATATTTAAATAAACTGCCGATTTCATTGTGTTTATTGGCAGTTATTATTATCCATATTGTTTGAAAGTGCTAAACTAAACCACGCTACTTTGATGCGGTATTTTGCACTATTCAACCCTACTTAAACTCTTATTAATAGGTAGTTCAGCTACTTTCTCGATGAAAGGTTCATTCCACTGATCTATCTGAATTTTATTAACGTAAAACCACCATATACATTTATCAATAACTAATACCATATGCATTGATTCTAGTATTCAACAAGCGACCGCAAAGGGCGCATTGATTACCGTCTTAACTTATCACCTTAACACTATAAAAGTAGGTCAAAAATGTCTGATTTTAAACAAGCAGCACTGGATTATCACGCCTTGCCAACCGCAGGTAAAATCGCCATTGCTATCACAACTTCCGCTGAAACAAGCAGCGATTTATCACTCGCTTATAGCCCTGGCGTCGCTGAGCCTTGTCGAGAAATTGCCAAAAATCCTGACGATGTTTATAAATACACCGGAAAAGGCAATACCGTTGCTGTTATTTCAAACGGTACTGCCGTCTTGGGTCTAGGTAATTTAGGTCCTATGGCATCAAAGCCAGTGATGGAGGGTAAAGCTTTACTATTTAAACGTTTTGCCAACATTAACTCATTTGATATTGAAGTAACGCATAGAACACCTGAAGATTTCATCAACACGGTTGCCGCTATCGCAGATAGTTTTGGTGGTATTAACCTAGAAGATATCAAAGCACCTGAGTGTTTTATTATCGAAAAAGCATTAAAAGAGCGTTGTAAAATACCGGTGTTTCATGATGATCAGCACGGTACTGCCATCGTGACAGCTGCTGCAATGATCAATGCTTTAGAGATTCAGAATAAGAAAATTGAACAAGCTGACATCGTTTGTTTAGGGGCCGGTGCTGCGGCTATTGCCTGTATGGAATTGCTGATTCAATGTGGCGCAATGCGTGAAAAAATTTACATGCTCGATACCAAAGGCGTTATCCATACACGCCGTGATGATTTATCTGAATATAAAACCCGCTTTGCAAATAACACAGATAAACGCACTTTAGATGATGTCATTGAAGGTGCTGATGTATTCTTGGGTGTTTCTGGTCCAAACTTACTTAGCGCTGAGCAGTTAAAGAAAATGGCTGACAACCCTGTTGTATTTGCTTGTTCTAACCCAGATCCGGAAATAAAACCTGAATTGGCACACAGTGTTAGAAGTGACTTAATTATGGCAACCGGTCGCTCAGATTATCCAAACCAAGTGAATAATGTTTTGTGTTTCCCTTTTATTTTCCGTGGTGCGTTAGATGTACGAGCGCGAAAAATTAATAACGAAATGAAAGTAGCTGCGGTGCATGCTCTTAGTGAATTAGCTAAAAAAGAGGTGCCAGAAAGTGTGTTAAAAGCGAGTAATGAAAAGCAGTTATCCTTTGGTAAAGGTTACATTATTCCTCGTCCAATGGATCCAAGGTTATTCAAAAATGTCGCCTTAGCGGTTGCTAAAGCTGCGGTTGATTCAGGTGTTGCTGCTTTACCTTTACCTGCTGACTATATGGATAATGTTTAAAATCTTTTGTCTCATTACAAAAAAGCCGCTTTTTTGCGGCTTATTTATTACAATTTTTTATAGCTAAATCATGAAAACAATAAAAGTAACATCTAATGACGAATGATTCGCATCCAATTATATTTTATTATTTAAAAATGTTTTACAATCCTCAAAATGTCACTTCAATTCTGACAAAGCTCCCTTATTAAATTACCTTATTTTTCAGTTCGGGGCTTTTCAGAGCTAGATCTAGGTAAATTCATGAATATAAGAAAAACGTTATTTTGGCTGCATTTAATCATAGGCTGTAGTGCTGCTATTTTTATTTTTTTAATGTCTATCACGGGCGTTGCATTAACCTATGAACGCCAGTTGATTCAAGCCGCCGAACGGAGTGATTACCCAACAGCGACAACGGCATCAAAAAACAAGTTAGCACTGTCACAGCTGTTAATTATTGCTAAACAGTACCCGAGTAAAAAAGTCGCTCACGTTGTGGTAGAAAATCAGCCCAATGCACCGATTATTATAAAGGATGGCAGAAAAACACTCGCTTATCTTAACCCTTATACCGGCGCTGAAATAGCCATACCTGGTCAAGGCACTAAAACCTTCTTCCGTAAATTAAGAGCATTTCATCGTTGGCTAACCTTCGATGGAAGTTTCAGTCAGTCAGGTCGAGAGGTCAATGGTATTGCTAATGTCATTTTTATTGTCTTAATTCTTTCAGGCCTTTATTTATGGCTACCTAAGCGCTTTAACAATAGAGCATTCAAACAAAGGTTAACCTTGTCTGGGAATTATCCTAACAAGAGTGCGAGAAATTACCGATGGCATAATGTTTTTGGCATTTATATAGCGCCAGTACTTTTTGTTGTGGCGTTTACTGCAATATTCTTTTCCTATAAATGGCCAGGACAAACGCTTAAAAGCTATGTCTCTACAGAGTCTACTTCGCTCACTAAACCTGTCGAAGTGTCTGCTCAACAAGGCGAGTCCCAACTGCCAATTGCTAAGCAATTGACCAAAATAAGACAATATTACCCACAATGGCAACGCATTCAGTTCTCATTAGATAATGCTCCAACGAACAGTAAAATTTACCGTGTTGATATGGGTAATGGTGGTGAGCCACAAAAACGTGTTTCGATATTAATAGATGCCTCTACAGGTGAGAGAATTCAGCAACAAAAATTTGACCAGCTCTCGACTTATAGCAAGCTACGTAGCTACATTAGATTTCTTCATACGGGTGAAGTTTTTGGACCATTTGGGCAAACTATAGCTGGTTTGGCCTCGCTGTTTGCATGTTTGTTGGTATATACCGGCGTAATGCTCTCTTGGAAACGTTGGAAAAATAGTAGAAAAGTAAGCGGCAATGTATCTGCACAAGTAAATTAATGAGAAATGAAGTAGAGCCTTAACTGGCTCTACTTAAAATGGCATTAGTCTCGTTTATATAAAGACTCTATTGTGCTTGTAGCGATAGTATTCGCATTAATCATATAACCCGTTAACGCGCCTGACGCCTCTTCTGGCAACTCAAGTTTATCTACTGATAGTGCATGAACAGTAAAGCGGTAATGATGAATTCCGTGGCCTTTTGGCGGACAAGCACCACCAAAGCCGCGGTAACCAAAATCATTTGCTATTTGCACACTGCCCTCAGGTGCTAAGCCTTTTTTAGCACTGCCAGCGCCTGTGGCTATTTCGTTCACATTATGAGGAATATTCACGATTTGCCAATGCCACCAACCACTGCCTGTTGGCGCATCAGGGTCATAGGCAGTAATCGCAAAACTTTTCGTACCTTTAGGCGCACCTGACCATGTTAGCTGTGGCGATAAATCACCTCCGCTACAACCAAAGCCATTAAATTCTTGGGCTTTAGCCATAAATTTTCCTTCTGCGATATCTTTGCTTGATAAGGTAAAAGTATCTGCCAAAGTAATTGAAGAAAAGCTGAGGGAGAGCAAGGTAACTAATGTGAGTGACTTAAACATAATGATGAACCTTATTTAATGAACTACTAAAAAGTGGTTAGCAATGGATGCTTAACTATAGCTAAGTATTCTAGTGAGATCCCACATAATTCATAGTATCAATACAGCCACATTTTGCACTGCTCTTTCTGTTTGGTAAATTTTATATAAACTTACACATGCCATGACCTAAAGAACTGCTAGGTCTTAAGGTGTAACCATAACGACTATAAAAGGCCTCTTTTCCCTGTGCAGCCAATAAACCGATGGTAGAGCCTTGGTGAGTAGCACTAGACAGGTAGTCTTCAATTTTAGCCATTAAAGCCGCGCCAATACCCTGCTTTTGGTAGCTTGGATCGACAATCACATCTTGAATGTAAAAATACATAACGCCATCACCAACGACCCTTCCCATACCAACAAGCTGTTCGCCATGCCAAATAACTATATGAAACAAGCTATTACTTAAGCTCTTTTCAGCGAGGCTCGCATCAAGATCGCCCCAACCTACTTTGCTGCGCAGTATCAAAAAGTCTGCAACCGACGGGCTTTCTAATTTTAAGCAAAATTTATCCGCTAACACTTTAATCTCCATTTATTCTAACGAGGTTAATAGCAAGACCAATCAAACAGTAGCACTGTGGTGAATATTTTTGAATAGCCATTTTAACGGCTCGATAAGAGGCTTAAAATATACTTCTAACTTAACTACTGGGATAAAAGGCATTATTTTATGACTATTTTTTTAACATTATGATGTTGGCTAGTTTAACTTTTAGAAAGCAAAAAATGACTGTTTAAAAGAATAAACAGTCATTGTGAATTGTTGCCCATGAAAGGACTTATTTATTAACTTAGTTAAAAAACAGTGTTAAAGAGTGAAATACGTTGCTTGCCCTTTAGCTTCAGCTAATTCAGCCGCGACAGAGGCTACGGCTAAATCTTGTAAGCCAACGCCAGTGCCATCGAACAAGGTGATTTCTTTTGCTGATGTTCGACCGGTTTTAGTACCGTTAATCACTTCACCGATTGGCACAATATCGCTTTGTTGAATGAGTTTTTTTGCAACCGCATGTTGTGCTTCACCCAAGGTAATTGATTGTGCTAATTCATCAGTAAAGACCTTTGCCACTGTCAGTAAATTTTCATCAACTTCTTGCTTACCTATAGTATCGGTTCCCATACACGCAATGTGTGTACCGGGCCTGATCCAGTCTTTTTTGATTAGCGCTTCAAATGCTGAAGTTATGGTAATAATAACGTCCGCTTGAGCGCAAAGCTCTTCACGCGTTACCGATTCAAACGGCAAACCTAGCTCTTCTGCCACTGCAGCTAGCTTAGGTATTTGCTCTGGGTGGAAATTCCAACAAACAACCTTTTCAAAGTCACGTTGCTCAACCGCAGCGCGTAATTGAAAAGTAGATTGATGACCAGCACCGACCATGCCTAGCACTTTAGAATCTTTACGCGCTAAATGCGCGATAGAAACAGCAGATGAGGCTGCTGTTCGCACAGCCGTTAAGTAGTTACCGCCAACAAGTGATTTTAACTGACCGGTATCGGGATCAAACAAAATGACTGTAGACTGGTGGTTAGTCAGGTCTTTTTGTATATTGCCAGGCCAGTAACCACCTGATTTTAAACCTAATACCATGCCATCACGGTCGAAGCCAGATTTAAATCCATAAAGAGCATCAGCATGACCAATGGCTTCACGTATTACAGGAAAATTGTAAGCGGTATTTTTCGCCATGGCAGAAAATACGTTTTCTACTGCGGTAAAAGCATCGGCTCTGCCCATAACTTCTTGGCAAACCGCTTCAGAAACAACGGATACGCCCTTGTTAACTGCTATGGAGTTTTTTTGTGAATGGTTTTCTTTTGAATCACTCATAATTAATGTCCTAAAAAAGGGAAAACTCTCAACAAAAGTTGAGAGCATAAAACTATATAAAACAGCTATTAGTAGGCTTTACCACGCGCAGACACTGGCCATAAGGTTTCTACCTTGCCATTACGTACGCCAACATAATAATCGTGCACGTTACACGTTGGATCACAATGCCCTGGTACGAGTTTTAGCTTTTCATTAATTTTAAGTGCGCCATTAGCATCTGAAATAACACCATGTTCATCAGAACATTTGATGTATTCAACATCGTCACGACCAAAGATGTACGGTAAACCACTATCTACTGATTGCGCTTTAAGACCCGCATCACAGATGGCTTTGTCAGCT
>Ga0105355_10004669_pt1 | contig 11707 bp, 6 predicted proteins | sample GOMGulsemesocosm_2_FD_83508 | JGI IMG/M metagenome (GOLD analysis project Ga0105355, IMG submission 83508) | Methane-oxidizing microbial communities from mesocosms in the Gulf of Mexico - GOM9C Gulf of Mexico | ecosystem: Environmental > Aquatic > Marine > Cold seeps | place: Gulf of Mexico... | reverse complement strand
TGATATTTTAGGGTATAAAGGCAATTCTTTTTGAGTCATAAAGCCATTTTAAATAAGCAGTAATAATGACACTATAGTGGGTTATTGCATTGTTTTAAATAAATGCTTTTAAAAACTGTCAAATATCAGGGGCTATTGTGCCAACTATTGTTAACGAATTACCTTTAAACCAAATAAATTCACAGGCCATTGTTTCAGTTATATCGCCTACGCAAGACAAAGGAAGCTTTCCATTCGCTTGCCAGATTTCAACAAAAACAATAGCGTTGGCAGATAATTGCCAACTGCTCAGTAATGCCTATACAGCAAGCCAGTTATCTTCTAGCAATGAATCATCGATTGAATTAGTAGTTTTTAGTGAGCTAACCTTCTCGCAACTCTCGAATATTATCGCTCAGTGCTCATTAACAGTATTAGCGGTTAATGCCATAAATCACCGTAACAATCTGATCAGCTATCGTTTTGCTGTGCAGTGTGATGATTTAAGCCAAGCACGTTCACAACTTGCCAGCTTATCTTTAGATCAGCAATTCGAAGTGGCTTTAATCGAAGAAGCACCACAATTGAATACTCCTGGTGTGCTTGTCATGGATATGGATTCAACCACCATTGAAATTGAGTGTATTGACGAAATTGCTGTATTAGCAGGGGTCGGTGAACAAGTTGCAGCAGTTACAGAACAAGCGATGCAAGGCGAGTTAGATTTTGCGCAAAGCCTACATCAGCGAGTAGCTACGCTAAACAATTCTCCTGAAAGCATCCTTGCTAGTGTCGCCGAAAACATCCCGTTAATGAATGGCTTAGAGAGTCTTGTGGCACAATTGAAGCAATACAATTGGAAAATAGCGATTGCTTCTGGCGGTTTCACCTATTTCGCAGATCACCTTAAGCAAATGCTTGATTTAGATGCTGCACATGCCAATGTATTAGAGATAATCGACGGGAAGTTAACAGGCAAAGTATTAGGTGATGTCGTTGATGCCCAAGCCAAAGCTGACTGTTTAATCGCGTTGCAGCAACAATATCAATTGCCGTTAACTCAAACAGTTGCCATGGGAGACGGAGCTAATGATTTAGTCATGATGAATGCAGCACATTTTGGTGTCGCCTTCCATGCTAAACCTATTGTTTTAAAACAAGCAGATAGCGCTATTAACTTCTCTGGCTTAGATTGTTTATTACATTGGTTAGCATAATACTCTCAAACGACTAGCGGTTCGTGAGATAAATAATCAATGCAATGGGTTTTAATCATGATGTTAAAACCCATTTACCCTTGTGATAACTGATACCTAATCATGGCTTCTGAGGTAATATCAAAAACTTGGACAAGGCCTGCAACACTCCAAATTTCTTGTTCCAACTGCTTTCCTCGATGAATAGCATAAGAACTGATATAACTTAATTCAGGGTTTAAATGTTCCATATCTGGCGCTTCTGCTCTTGAAACCAATACTTGCAAACAAAAGAAGTCTCCTCTAGTTAATGCTTCTTTAATAAAATCATTCTTCAATTCGTCAGTCGGTACCTCAGCTTCAAGCTTTGTTGTTACCGCTTTATCAACCATTTCGTTTTCGAGGTTAATGGCAACATATAAAATATCAACAATAGGTGCGTCTTTACTATTCATCTTCTTTAATGTTGAATTCATCAAACCCGTTGCTTGTAGATTATTCAGCATCGGATAAAGATTATAATGATGATTACGATCACTTAATTGCCGACAAAACGACAGTATTTTGGAGTTTTTATCATTGGTGGTTATTGATTCAACTTTATAACGACTGCCACTGGTTTGGATCATTAAGGTCAGCACTTTTAAACTACCGCTATAAATATTTCTTAATGCTTTTGCTAAGTCGGGACTTAGCATCGCATATTCGTCAGGTGTTAATTTATTTTGATTCTTATGAATAAGTGCTTTAAAAAATGAACGACCAATATGCTGATGTTGTTCTACAAAAACGCGTAAATTAATTAGCTGCTTCGAACTATTAACACGCATTACTTCATACGGCAGTCCTTTTAACTCAAAGGATGAGGTGATTTTTTGTAACATTGGAAAAGCAACATTTATAATATCGCCTTTTTTTAACACTGCAGGTTTAACTAATTCAATTTTTAATCCTGAGGTAGAAAAATCATGTGATGCGCCTTTCCAACTAACACCCTCTAAGCTAGCGACGATAGGTGTGACATATTTAAACCTTGGTTCTTGACGATGATTATTATAATTAATACCCACCTCATCAATGAATTCCGCTTTGCTTGAACGTTTATGACCGAAGTTTTTTAGCTTACTAGTATTGATATTTTCAAAAGACAAAGTTTGATAATAATTAAAAATGTCTTTACTGATAATGTTTTGTGCAACAACAATTCCACTTAAAGAAGTAAGTGACTCTATGACATCCGATGTTATTGGCTGATTTAAATGCTCATTTTTTGTTGTTATTGAATTAGCCAAAGTAAAATGAGATTCAGCCAACCCTCCATCAACCTCAATATATGAAAGTTGAGTAACAGCAAAAGACTTTTTAGAAGCTGCAAACCCGAGAAACTGAGTCATAAACAACTTATCTTCTTGTAATTGTTCAGCATCTGCTGTGTAAAAGTATATTTTGCCATTATTTGTATGAGAAAAACTAAAAACAAGTAATGTTTTCCCTAACTTATCAAGTTTTTTCAGTCTAGAGAATCGTTCAGCCGTCACTAAGTTATGTAAAGTAGATTTACGCTCTTCATCTTGCCAATATTGATATATATTTTGATTATTTTGACAGGTCAGGGCAAATTTTGGTGATGATTTACCTTCAACATCGCTAATAAAAATAGCCAATTCATTAGATTTAGGCACAACAAATTGTTCAAAAGAGCGCGATTGTAGGGCCGAAATTGAATTATCTAGATTAATTTTATAACGGCGCTTATTGCCTTGAATAAAACCTTTGAGAAACTTTCTAAAACCATCTTCCAATGTATCTGGTGGGTATACACGGCTTACCCCGACCAATTGAATATTATCAATAATCTGTATATTTCTAACTTCATAAGCAAAAATATCATCTTTACTAAATTGAAACTCACTTTCTAAGCCAGTAAAACTTATAGTGATTAATTGTTTCACCTTAATGTTTTCAATTTGATTAAATCGAAATTTACAGCCATCTACACTAATATCTGAGCTGGTCGCACCTTTGGAAGTATTTTCATCAAGATGAACATGAATAGTGATGGCAAAGTTCATTCGCTCTTCGTTGCGATTATAATAAGGACCAAAACTGAATAATTGGGCGGGATATTGAGTTTTGCCTAACGCTTTTGCAGGTACATCTTTGGTCTCAGGAACTAATATTTGCTTCTTTTCTTTCTGATAAATAACTCTAAAATTATTTTCTGTATTCATTACCGCTTCGTAGACACCGAAGGTGTAGCCTTGATAATTTGCGATAGCTTCTTCAAATACTTTTATCGCGACTTCATCTAGGTAATGCACACGCTCTTCATGCTCAAATGCACGGCATTCCCCATCGACATGGCCACGTAGGTCAATCAACCGCGTACAAGGGTTTGCTAACCTTTTCAATTCCATTTTCAACAAAAAACGTTCAGTTTTCGCTATATTTTTGGTCTTGGAAGTAAAACGAGATTCAAAATCATTTGACAATACTTGACCAGTAAAATCATCTATAATGTTTTGAAATTTTGAAAAATCTTTAGTCATTTACGCTTCTAAATTCTTACTAGGTGGATAAAAATAAATCGTATCTATAAGTAATAGCATTATAAGGTGATTATTTACAATGTTATACCGCTATCTTGCAAACTACCTAAAGCAATAATCATACCCATTAAAGGAAACTCATGGCAAAAACTAAAACAGCATTTGTTTGCACTGACTGCGGAGCTGAGTATTCACGCTGGTTAGGTCAATGTAATGAATGTAAAGCATGGAATACTATTTCGGAGTTTAGACAAGCAAAAACACCAATGAGAAATAGTAACTTGTCTGGTTTTTCAGGGATAATAGATGCAAAAGTTCAAACTCTTGACACTATTGATCTCGCTGAACTACCTAGGTTTTCTTCTGGATTTGCTGAGTTTGATCGAGTACTCGGTGGTGGCATTGTTCCTGGGAGTGCCATATTAATTGGTGGCGAACCTGGTGCAGGTAAAAGCACCCTGCTCTTACAAACCATGTGTGCACTGTCAACACAGATGTCCACTCTGTACATCACCGGAGAAGAGTCATTACAGCAAGTTGCAATGCGTGCAAAAAGATTAGGACTGGAAGCTGATACCTTAAAATTATTATCTGAAACCAGTGTCGAAAATATTTGTCACATTGCTGAAAAAGAAAAACCAAAAATAATGGTTATCGACTCAATTCAAGTCATGCACATGAGCGATATTCAATCGGCGCCAGGCAGTGTTTCCCAAGTAAGAGAAACCGCCGCATTTTTAACGCGTTTTGCCAAACAACACCATGTTGCCATGCTCCTCGTTGGCCATGTCACCAAAGATGGCAGTCTAGCTGGACCAAAAGTACTAGAACACTGCATTGACTGCTCAATCATGCTTGAAGGCAGTACAGATTCTCGTTATAGAACACTACGTGGGAACAAAAACCGTTTTGGCGCGGTCAATGAACTGGGTGTGTTTGCAATGACAGGAACGGGCCTGAAGGAAGTTAAAAATCCATCGGCAATATTTTTATCACGTAGCGAAGAAAATACCCCCGGCAGTATTGTTATGGTGTTGTGGGAAGGTACTCGCCCTCTCTTAGTAGAAATTCAAGCACTGGTTGATCATTCAGCACTGGGTAATCCACGACGTGTAGCCGTAGGAGCCGATCAAAATCGATTATCAATGCTTCTTGCTATTTTGCATCGCCATGGTGGTTTACAAATGAATGACCAAGATGTATTTGTTAACGTTGTTGGCGGGGTAAAAGTATCTGAGACTAGTGTTGATTTGGCGTTAATATTGGCGCTCGTTTCAAGCTTTCGCGACCGTGCATTACCGCAAGACTTAGTGGTTTTTGGTGAAGTGGGATTATCGGGAGAAATACGTCCTGTGCCCAGTGGTCAAGAACGTATCAATGAAGCGGCTAAACATGGCTTTACACGTGCCATTGTGCCTTTTAATAATATGCCAAAAAATAACATAGAGGGTATGGAAGTGATAGGTGTTAAAAAACTCAGTGATGCTTTAGAAGTTATTTAGTCCGTGCAGGTAAGGTGCTGACCATCTTACCTGCTTTACTGCTTGGATTATTCTGGTTCATAATCTAAGTTAGCGGACAACCACCTTTCCGCTTGTGGCATAGTCATCTCTTTACGAATAGCATAACTTTCCACTTGATCTTTTTTCACCTTAGCTACTGCAAAATATTTTGAATCAGGATGGGCAAAATACCACCCACTGACCGCTGCTCCCGGCCACATTGCAAAACTTGAAGTTAATTCCATGCCAATGTTTTCTTCTACATTCAGTAGCTCCCATAGCAATCCTTTCTCAGTATGCTCTGGGCAAGCAGGATAGCCAGGTGCAGGTCGAATACCTTGGTATTTCTCACGAATTAAATCATCATTTTCCAAGTTTTCTGCTGGTGAGTAGCCCCAATATTCTTTACGAATTTTTTCATGTAAATATTCTGCGCTTGCTTCAGCTAACCTATCTGCTACCGCTTTGATTAGAATACTATTGTAGTCATCATGCTCGGCATCAAACGCTTTAACTAACTCATCACAACCAAATCCTGCAGAAACAGCAAAAGCACCCATGTAATCTTTGATCCCTGAATCTTGGTCTGCAACATAATCCGCCAAACAACGATTAAATTGACCTGCAGGCTTTTTACTTTGCTGTCGTAGCTGATGTAATTTCATTAGTGGTTGCTGACGTTCATCGTTCTCAAAAATGACTAAGTCGTCTTGCTCTCGTTGTGCAGGAAATAAACCAAAAACAGCTTTCGCGCTTAGTTTTTTATTATTTATAACATCGTCTAACATGGCATTAGCGTCATTGAATAATTTTGTCGCCTCAACACCAACTACTTCATGTTTTAATATTAATGGATACTTTCCTGACAATTGCCAGGTCATAAAAAATGGTGTCCAATCGATATAATTACGTATAACCGACAGGTCTAATTCATCCAGCACCGTAACGCCTAATTTATTTGGCACTTTAGGTTGGTAATGTTCAAAACTGGTTGGGAAGGCATTTGCTCTAGCATCGTTTAATGATATTAAACTAGAACGAGGTCCTTTTTTATAATGACGTTCACGAACACGCACATATTCATCTTTTTGACGTTCAATAAAGGCTGCACGTTTTTCTTTATCTTCAGAAATTAAAGTACTGACTACCGAAACCGAACGTGATGCATTGGGTACGTATACAACAGGGTGCTGATATTGCGGCTCTATTTTAACTGCAGTATGCGCTTTTGATGTTGTCGCACCGCCAATAAGTAACGGTAAGTCCATTTCCAAGCGCTTCATTTCTTTAGCAACATGCACCATTTCATCGAGGGAAGGTGTTATCAAACCTGACAAACCAATAACGTCGACATTTTCTTCTTTAGCAACGCGTAAAATTTCGTCACAGGAAACCATCACGCCTAAATCAATGATGTCATAGTTATTACATTGTAGGACTACGCCAACAATATTTTTACCAATATCGTGAACATCACCCTTCACTGTCGCCAATAAAATTTTACCGTTAGATTTAATTTCTGTTTTTTCTGCTTCAATAAATGGGTTTAAATGGGCAACCGCTTGTTTCATTACCCGAGCCGACTTAACCACTTGTGGTAAAAACATCTCCCCAGCACCAAATAAATCACCGACCACGTTCATGCCATCCATGAGTGGCCCTTCAATCACATCAAGCGGACGTGCTGCTTCTAAACGCGCGGCTTCGGTATCCTCTATAATAAATTCATTGATCCCTTTAACCAATGAATGTTCAAGACGTTTAATAACCGGTAACTCTCGCCACGATAAATCGGCTTTATTGTTTTTACTGCCCGCTTGTCCACGGTAAGTCTCAGCAACATCTAATAGTCTTTCTGTAGCGCCATCATCACTATTTTGAATGACATCTTCTACGGCAAGTCTTAAAGCATCATCAATATCTGAATAAATAGCCAACTGGCCGGCATTAACAATCCCCATGTCCAAACCATTTTTTATTGCATGGTATAAAAACACAGCATGAATTGCTTCACGCACCGGATTATTGCCACGGAATGAGAATGATACGTTAGAGACACCACCAGAGATCATCGCATGCGGCAAGTTTTGTTTAATATCGGCAACTGCATCAATAAAATCCACAGCATAATTATTATGCTCTTCAATTCCCGTGGCGACGGCGAATATATTGGGGTCAAAAATAATATCTTCGGCTGGATAACCAATCTCATCAACAAGAATATGATAAGCACGCTTACAGATCTCATATTTACGTGCCCGTGTATCTGCCTGCCCTACTTCATCAAAGGCCATAACAATAACAGCGGCACCATAGCGACGAAGTAATTCGGCTTGCTGGCGGAAGTTTTCTTCACCTTCTTTAAGACTAATGGAGTTAACAATGCCTTTACCTTGAATACATTTCAGGCCTTCTTCGAGGATGTCCCATTTAGAAGAGTCGAGCATGATAGGTACTTTGGCTATATCTGGCTCACCGGCAATTAAATTCAAAAAACGGACCATCGCCGCTTTTGAATCAAGCATACCTTCATCCATATTAATATCGATGATTTGTGCGCCGTTTTCGACTTGTTGCAACGCTACAGCGATGGCTTGGTCATAATTTTCTTCGGTGATTAAACGTTTAAAAACGGCTGAGCCTGTGACATTAGTACGTTCACCGACGTTAACAAATAAGCTTTCATTTTCAATGGTAAGTGCTTCAAGGCCAGAGAGGCGGCAGGCGATTTTTTTTGCTTCAATAACACGAGGCGCAATGCTCGCTACAGCGTCTGCCATGCCCTTTATATGTTCTGGTGTGGTGCCACAACAACCACCGATGATATTTAAAAAACCCGATTGTGACCATTCTTCAACATGAGTATTCATGTCTTCAACGCTAAAGTCATACTCACCAAAAGCATTAGGTAAACCGGCATTTGGATGAGCAGAGACTGCACATTCTGAAATTCGGCTTAATTCTTCAACATATTGCCTTAGTTCGATAGGACCTAACGCACAGTTAAGGCCAAATGAAATGGGCTTTGCATGACGAAGTGAGTTATAGAAAGCTTCTGTTGTCTGTCCTGATAAAGTTCTGCCAGAGGCATCTGTTATGGTGCCCGAGATCATCACAGGTAATCTTATCTGTAAATCATCAAATACCGTTTCTACTGCAAACACTGCAGCTTTAGCATTAAGTGTATCAAAGATGGTTTCAATTAAAATGATATCTGAACCGCCTTCAATTAACGCTTTAGTCGATTCGATATAAGCGTCTTTTAATTCATCAAAGGTAACATTTCGAAAAGCGGGATCATTAACATCAGGAGAAATTGAACAGGTACGGTTTGTTGGCCCTAAAACCCCAGCAACAAAACGTGGTTTATCTGGATTTTTAGCCGTATATTCATCTGCAGCCTCACGTGCTATTTTCGCCGCTGCAAGGTTTATATCTGCACTGAACGATTCCATATCATAATCAGCCATGGCAATCGTAGTAGCATTAAAAGTATTAGTTTCAAGGATGTCAGCGCCGGCTTCTAGGTATTCATTATGAATTGCCTTAATCACTTCCGGTTGCGTTAAGACCAGCATGTCGTTATTACCCTTAACATCTATATGCCAATCAGCAAAACGTTCACCTCGATAATCTTGTTCTTCAAATTTATACGCTTGGATCATCGTGCCCATAGCGCCATCAAGAATAAGTATGCGTTTAGCTAATTGTTGTTCAAAAATTTCAAATGCTGGTGATTTTTTCATGGTGCTTCTCTATCTGTACTTGCTATATTTCTGTGTAATCAATCTAATTAGATTTGATTGTCGTGCATCGTTACGTTGGTATCTACTTACTGATCGGGATGTATTGCCTGAATATTACTGGCGTCTAACTGGTAAGGCGTTATTTGATAGACATAATAATTAAGCCAATTAGTAAATAATAAACTGCCATGACTTCGCCATGAACTATGTGGCTTTTGCGTTACATCATTATTTAGATAATAGTTTTCAGGCATTATCGCTTTTTCATCCACTTTTAAATCACGATGAAATTCTTCATCCAACGTTGATGCATCGTATTCAGGATGACCTGTGAGATAAACTTGTTGCTTGTTTTTACTGGCAACCACGTATACGCCAGCTTGCTCAGACTCAGCTATAATTTTCAATTCCGGTACTGATAAATAGTCGGCTTTATCAATATACCCAAAACGGGAATGCGGCACGTTAAAAAACGCTTCAAAGCCACGTGTTAGTGATTCCCTAGGATCAACAGGACTATGCTGATAGACACCCGCCAATTTCTTTTTTCTTAAATGACGGTTTAAGCCATAGTGATGATATAAAGCCGCGTGTGCTGCCCAGCAAGAAAACATCGTTGAAGTGACATTTTTTTCAGCCCAATCAAACACTTCACAAATTTTATCCCAAAAGGTAACTTTCTCATAAGCCATCAAAGCTAACGGCGCCCCCGTAATAATTAAACCATCATATTGGCTATGTTTAATATCATCAAATAAGCGATAAAAATTATCTAAGTGTTCTTTTGGGGTATGTTTCGATTCATTGGCATGAATTCGAATAAAGTCGACATTTATTTGTAATGGCGTATTCGATAACATCCGTAGAATTTGCACTTCGGTTGCTATTTTATTTGGCATCAAATTCAAGATTGCAACTTTCATCGGACGAATTTCTTGATTCGCAGCACGATGTTCAGACATCACAAAAATATTTTCTTTATCTAAAATAGATAAAGCAGGTAATTCATTGGGAATTTTAATGGGCATGCTTATTACCTACAAAACCGAAATAAAGCTTAAAATAGTACTGACAATACTATCTCCACACAGTATAGACTGTAATGTGCCTTGTAAGTTTAGCTATGTCAACATCTAAACGTATAGACGTCCAAATGATTTTGTTTCACCTTATATCTTTTTACACTTTCATATCTATGTGATCACGATTCTCCAATGTTTAAACATAAAAAGCCATTGCTTTAACAATGGCTTTTTATCATCAGTTTTTAATCAGTAAAAGAGCTAAATGTCCTACTTTTGCTTTCCACGTTTCTCGCTAACGATGAAGTTCTAATTACTCACTGCCATGTTTATAGTAATGCTGTACCTTTTTCTCCTTGGGCGTATAATGCCAGACTGACACTGATCAAATCCGCTTTTTCCTTTTTACTTACTGTTAAAGAAACAGGGTTTTCTGCTAATCTTGCAATCATCATTCTAATACTCATCAGAGGTGTCTTCGCTGCAGGCACTCTTAAACTAATAAAGCTAAACCATTCTTCATTCATATGGTGAAGTACTTTTTTCAGTACATCAGCATTATTAATGGTAAAAGTGTCAGCCCCTTCCTTAGCATCCCTCAATATATCGTAAATCACATGCTCTTTTTCTTTGGCCACTAGCATGCCAGAGGTATTTAACTGTAGTTCACCGATCATACCATTACGCATTTTTAAGAAAAACTTAATGTCTTTATAACCTGACTGTTGGGCACTTTTATTAAAGCGGCTTAATTTCGATAGTTTTGAGGCAAAAGCATAACGATCTTTTAAGGCTGCTTGATGATGCTGAACTTCTAAGAACTCATCCGTTCGGGTGATAAATAATTTTGCCGCCGCCATATCTTTTACATGTGTAAACTCTACAGTCATACGAGCGCAATCTTTTAAATCACCAATATCGTCTAATGGATTTCTATTGGTAATTTTATCTAACGCACCATTAAAACTTTTAATTCCACCATAGGCTCCAGGTGGAATAGATATTTTTCCGCTAAACAAAGCGACAATGTGCTTTGTGAACTCTTTTAATTCTTCTTGTGCTTTTATGATCTCTTGATACATCATAAACAGTTGTTTTCTTTTCAAATGTGCATTTGCTAATTGCATTTTCGACTTTAAGCTTGCTCCTTTGGTACTAATTACTGCTTTACCACCTTTAATGCTGACTCTACTTTTCATTTCATCGCTTAAATAGGTTTTAAAAGCCATGTCATCAGTTAAAATAGCATGCATTAACTTAGATACTTTCCCCTCTTCCGTGGCAAGGTAACTCTTACTTTTTAGCTTAGTTTTCAGCTCTGCTAATGCACTTCGATAGGATTTGTCATTTACCAACCTGATTCCTTGAGACAGTTGCATGCTTCGGTCAATAAGTTTTAAAGCAGTAGGTTTTCGCCTAGCTATTTCTTCTTTTAGCAGTTCCCATTCGCATTTCGAATGGCGAATGCCATCTTTTGGCATCATGGTAAATTCTGTGGTATTAGGCATAAAAGTTCCTATTCAATAAATCACTTGCTACATATTAGAAATGAATCGTCAAAGGTAAAATGCTCAAATTTTAAAGCGTTTGCCGATTTACAAACAGATAAGGTGGAGCATCACATAACCTTTAATACCAAACGGATTAATTAATTGACCAACTTAGAGCTTCAGTAGCAAACTTAGAACAAACGAAATGTGTTAAACATAGTTA
>Ga0105355_10004668_pt1 | contig 11709 bp, 13 predicted proteins | sample GOMGulsemesocosm_2_FD_83508 | JGI IMG/M metagenome (GOLD analysis project Ga0105355, IMG submission 83508) | Methane-oxidizing microbial communities from mesocosms in the Gulf of Mexico - GOM9C Gulf of Mexico | ecosystem: Environmental > Aquatic > Marine > Cold seeps | place: Gulf of Mexico... | reverse complement strand
TTTATTATTTATTATTTATTATTTATTATTTATTATTTATTATTTATTATTTATTTTCATGATAGCCACTAAAATTAAAAATAGACCTAATGAAGTACGTTATCAACTAAGTTAATTTTATCAAGTTGTAATTTTAATATTTTTGCAGCAGGATCTTTAGGACATTGCTCAACAAAGTAACGATAATCATCAACAGCAACATTAAAGCAATCTAGTTGATGTAATAAAAATCCTCTATCTCGACGTTGTAATGGATCATCAGGTGTTAACGATAAAATTATATCAATACACTTTAATGCTTTAGCAAAAGATTGCTCTCGCACTAAACTATTTTTTAATGACGTTAAATGTTCAACCAATAAAGCTTGGTTATCAACCGTTAATAATTCATGTTGTGATGGATCACCATCAAGTTCATCTAAGCGTAGTTCCAACTCATGCCAGTTAAGTGACTCCCCCGTCACCGCATCAAAAACGATAGCATATTCTTCATCACAACAAATCCTAACCATAATCTTATTAGGTACAAACACCAAATCAGCATCAAAACCACAGGAGAAAATAATTTCTTTGACTAAGGCAGCTTTCACTATAGGGGACATTAAACGATGGTTTAATCCTGAAATACTATAAGATTCCACTGGCCAAGTTGTTTGGTAACTATCAATAAACAAATGAGAAAAGTACAACTCATTTAATAAATTTTCAGCGCGCTCTAAAGGAGTTTCAATGTCCTCAATTACCGCTTGGCATTGATCTATAATGATTTCTAACGCTTCAAATGTTTTTGCTAAGTCACTCTTTATAGCTTTTTTTTCAAATAACTCTTCTTCAATTAATACTAACAGCTGCAGTAAATCTTTATCTACTGACTTTATTTCTGATAACAACAATTCATTCATAGAACACTTCATATATAAGATAACTAATTTGTGCCTGGGTCGTTCACACCTGACTTATTCATGCTTAACGTTAAGCTTTCAATATACTAAGTAAAAATATATTAAAAAAAGGAGAGTAAGTAGGCATTAAGAAAGAAACATCACCTCTCTAGTCATTACTAATTTAACCGCAAGCAATACCCAACCCATAGCACCTAAATAACCAATAATTTGCATCACTCTATTACGAGCTAATTTCAACGTGTAATAACCAGTAAAGATGTAAGCCGCTATTGCCAGTAATTTCTCAGCTAACCAAAGCTGTTCTAACGGATTAATATGAAGCTTTACTGCCATAACAATACCGACAGTAAGTAGTAAAGTATCGATGATATGAGGACTGATTTTTAACCATTTGCTACTGAGTTTTTTAGACTCAAGCAATAGTAAAATAAAACGTAGGGTAAATAAACCAATGCTGATCACAGCCAACATGATATGTAAGTGTTTCAATGAGCTATCCTTTTTTAGACTAAGTTAATTTTTATCAGGTGATTTTCACAGAAAAGTATTCTAGCGAGTTTTTGTTGCTAAAGCGTATCAATATGTAATCAAATTACCCGCAATATATTTTATGCAAATACTGCCCAAGTTATCCTCTCATGACGATTTAAATCTTTTACTGTCTTTGTTTGTTGGTAACCTAAATTTAATAATATTGTACGAACCGCAAAACCTTGTTCAAAGCCATGTTCGAAAAAAATAGCTCCTTGAACCTTTAAGTGATTTCGTGCGACATCAGCAATATGCTTAATATCAGCTAACCCTTCTTCGTTGGCGACTAAAGCTGATTTTGGCTCAAATCGGACATCACCTTGTTTCAAGTTTTCATCTTGGGCATCAATATACGGTGGATTAGAGACAATAACATCAAATTTTTTATTTTTGTCAACGGCACTAAACCAATCACTTTGGTAAATATTTACTTGGGTAAGCTTTAACTGTTGAGAATTTTTTATTGCTAGTCCAACCGCATCAAGACTAAAGTCAATGGCATCAATTTTCCAACTGGGTAATTCAGAGGCCAACGCAAGTGCAATAGCGCCAGTGCCAGTTCCTAAGTCCAAACATTGGTAACTAGTCTGTTCACCGAAGAGCTCAAGCACTAATTCAACCAAGGTTTCAGTATCAGGTCGTGGGATCAGTGTTGCAGGAGAAACATAAAATGGAAGAGACCAGAATTCTTTAATGCCGATAATATAAGCAATCGGTTCACCGTTTACCCGCCTTTCTAATAAGACAAGATAACGCTGTTCCGTTTGATTAGTCAGTTCGACTTCTGGCCAAGTAAGCAAGTAGCTTCGCTCTTTATCAAGCACAAAAGCGAGCAGAATTTGGGCATCGAGCTTAGCACTATCTGAACAGGAGGATAATTTATCCTGCCCATAGGCTACCCAACCGGCTATGGTATTATTTTCCATTGGTTTAGATGACAACACTACGATTAATGTTGTTCGGCTAATTCAGCTAACAAGTCTGCTTGGTTTTCTTGCATTATAGGTTCCATCACTAATTGCAAGCTCCCTTCCATAATTTCATTTAAACGATATAACGTTAAATTAATACGATGGTCACTCATACGTCCTTGAGGAAAGTTATATGTACGAATACGCTCAGAACGATCACCACTCGCGACTAGATTACGGCGTGATGATTCTTCTTCACTACGACGTTTCTCATCTTCGGCCTGTTGAAGGCGAGCTTGTAGTACAGACATTGCTTGCGCACGGTTTTTATGCTGAGAGCGTTGCTCTTGACACTCAACCACAACACCCGTTGGTATATGTGTAATACGAATAGCCGAATCTGTTTTGTTAACATGTTGACCACCTGCGCCTGAGGCACGGAAAGTATCAACTTTTAGATCAGCTTTATTAATTTCAATTGCATCTGCCTCAGGAATTTCAGGCATAACAACCACAGTACAGGCCGAGGTATGTACTCGACCTTGAGATTCAGTAGCTGGCACACGTTGTACGCGATGGCCACCTGACTCAAACTTCATATGACCGTAGACTCCTTCACCATTAATTTTCATGATCAGTTCTTTATAACCACCCTGCTCACTTTCATTGGTGTTCATCACTTCAATTTTCCAGCCTTTCTTTTCACAATAACGGCTGTACATTCTAAATAAATCTCCCGCAAAAATAGCTGCTTCGTCACCACCCGCTCCCGCACGAATTTCCACAAAACAATTATTATCATCGTTAGGATCGCGTGGCAGTAATAATATTTGCAATTCATCTGCAATATCTGCAACCGCTTTTTTGGCTTCTTTGTATTCGTCCTGCGCCATTTCTCGCATATCAGGATCGTCATCTTTGAGCATCATCTCTGCGGTAGAGAAATCATCTTCAGCACTTTTATAATTATTAAAAACTGAAGTCACAGCATCAAGCTGCTTAAACTCTTTAGATAAAGCACGAAATTTTTCTTGGTCGTTAATGGTTTCTGGGTCGGATAATAAGGCTTGTACTTCCTCAAAGCGTTCAACTAATACTTCAAGCTTTTGATAAACTGACGATTTCATTAAAATAATCTTATGTTTGTTGAGTGTAAAAAAAAAGAGGGAATTAAATTGTCGCCATTCTAACATAAAAAAGAATAAGCGACGATGTCAGATTGAAATACTGTAAACGAGGGATTAGTCTTGAGAGTCGATATTAAAAATATCGCGTAAATAAAGCAATTTATCTAACTCACCGCCTTGGGCAGCACTTTGTAATGCACTCGTTGGTGCATGCATAAATTTATTGGTTAATTTAGTCGCTAACTCACCAAGAACAGCATCAGCGTTTTTACCGTTTTTTAATTGTATTAAAGCTTTTTCAAGTAATATATCTCTATTGTCTAAACACTGCTTACGATAACTTATTACTGTATCTTGCGTATTTAAACCGCGTAACCAAGCCATAAAACTGTCAGACTGTGTATTAACTATACTTTCTGCCTGTACTGCCGCTTTACGGCGATTATCCATATTTTTAGCAATAATGCCCTGTAAGTCATCAACCGTATATAAGAAGACATCCGCAAGTTCAGATACTTGCTCTTCAATATCACGAGGTACAGCTAAATCAACCATAAATATTGGTCGATGTTTACGCTGTATTAGTGCTTGTTCAACCATGCCTTTACCTATTATAGGTAAAGTGGATCCTGTTGAACTAATCACAATATCTGCTTGGCATATGGCATCAGGAATTTGTGCAAGTGTAATAACATCGGCACCAATTTTATTTGCCATATCTTCAGCACGCGCAAGCGTACGGTTAGCAACAGTAATTTTACCAACATTATTTTCATATAGATGTTTAGCAACGAGTTCAATCGTTTCACCTGCACCGACAAGTAACACTTTAGTTTTCTCAAGGCTACCAAAAATATGTTTCGCTAAATTAACAGAAGCAAACGCTACTGAGACAGCACTGGCACCAATTTCAGTTTCAGTTCGAACTTGTTTGGCCACGCCAAAGGTACGCTGAAATAATCGGTCCATCACTAAAGACATAGAGCCCGCAGCTTTAGCTTGGCTATAAGCTTGTTTCATTTGCCCTAAAATTTGCGGTTCGCCTAAGACAAGAGAGTCAAGACCACAGGCAACACGCATCATGTGATTAACAGCTTGTTGATCTTTATGCCAGTACATACTGGGTAAAATAGTGGAGGCAGGTACATTATGATAGCTTTCCAACCAAGAAACTAACCTTTGTTGGGTAGCATCAAAATCGCCCTCTTGAACTAAATAAAGCTCAGTTCTATTACATGTGGATAAAATAGCCACTTCACGGCACTGTACCGAAGTCAACATTTCTTGCAAAGCAACAGAAAGTTTATCTGGATTAAAAGATATTTTTTCTCTTACCGCAACAGGAGCAGTTTTATGATTAATTCCAACAGCAACTATAGACAAAGTAATAAACCTTTTCTTACATACGACCCTTTATTATAACCGCTTTTATAAAGAGTATTCTAATTTCATAACAAGTGTATAAACTTGTATTATCTAATGTAGCTAAGTATACATCATGGATCTGCATTAAAATATGATCTGGGATAAAAGTCCCTAAAAATATTGCGGTAAAGGGAATAAAGATGAGTTAATTTGGTTAAATATTGAATTGCCATAACGGCTATGTTCCAATAACAGAGTTATTTTCCCTTTTATTTCATCGTATACAACCACATATGAGACGCTAATGAATCGCAACTTTTTTGCTCCTATTATTTTACTAATACTCTATAGTATTGTTTTATCAGGTTGTACTAGCACTAAGCAAAATTCGCCTATTTCATTGAAACAACAAAGCTCATCCGAGCGAGCTAAGCAGTTAGAAAAAATCACGCAATGGCAAGTTAATGGAAAAATTGCCTTTATTAAAAAGGATGAGCGTGAAAGTGCCAGTCTTAACTGGCAGGTAAATGAGAAAAATAAAAGCCAACAACTTAACCTCACGAGTTATTTAGGTATTAATGTACTTCAACTAACATCGAATCAAGGAAAACATAAGCTAAAGTTTGATGGAAAAGATTATCAAGGCAATGACTTAACTACGCTTATTTATTCATTAACCGGTTTAACACTGCCAACGCAGGCATTAAGCGATTGGATAAAAGGTGCATCATTTCAGCCAAATGATCATATTATTTATGATCATTTAAACTTACCGCTCAATTTGACTAGTTTTTATAATAACCAGCAATGGCTAATAACATATCACAGCTATGAACAAGTTAATCATTACACCCTCCCTACAAAACTTACGATAAAAAAAGGTGATTTATTAATAAAAATCGTCATAAATCAATGGAAAAACATTAAATAATAATTTATAAAATCACTAAAGCGGGATACCTCATGAGCGACAATCAATACCTACACAAAAGCATTAGCTTTCCCTGCCCTGCTAAGTTAAACCTTTTTTTGCACATAGTTGGACAACGAAATGATGGTTATCATGAATTAGAGACCTTATTTCAATTTCTTGATTATAGTGACACGATTACGATTACCACAACGGACAAAAAAAATATCAACTTACTAACGCCTATTGAGGGTGTTGAAAATAATGACAATCTCATTATCAAAGCAGCACGCTTACTTCAAGATGAGATACTTAAAGAAAAACCAGCCTTTGCTTTTGGTGCCGATATTAAATTAAAGAAAATTTTACCTATGGGTGGTGGTCTAGGTGGTGGTTCATCGAATGCGGCAACAGTTTTACTCGCATTAAATAAGTTGTGGCAGTGTAATCTTCCTATAGTTATGCTGGCTAAGCTTGGTTTAAAACTTGGCGCTGACGTGCCTATTTTTGTTCATGGCTTCGCTGCTTTCGCTCAAGGGATCGGTGAGCAACTTATACCTGCAACACCACAAGAGTACTGGTATTTAGTAACAAAACCCCATTGCAGCATTTCAACTAAAGAAGTTTTTACTGCCAAAGATTTACCGCGTAACACAAAAAAAATATCTCCTGAAACATACACTACACAGGGATTTAATAATGATTTGTTCAGTGATTTATTTCATAATGATTGCCAAACTCTCGTAATAAAACACTATCCTGAGGTTGCCAAGCTATTAGCTTGGTTGCTAGAATACGCGCCGTCTAGAATGACTGGTACTGGCGCGTGTATTTTTTCTCGTTTTACTAGTCAAACGCAAGCGCATGAATTACAAAAAAAGCTACCTGAGGGTACTTATTCGTTTATTGCGAGAGGGTTGAATAGATCACCTCTTTTAAACATAACTCATGCTTTGTAAAGGAAGACAAAAACAATATTAAATAATTTATTATACTAACAATAAATCTATTAAGTGCTATAGAATAAACCCTGCGCTAATAAATAAAAGTTAGTTTAGTTTTATACTGCTTAGAACCTATACTAGTAAGTTCTAAGTCTACTATTAATTTCAAAAGTTTCTGAGGAATCGACAGTGCCTGACATGAAGATTTTTGCGGGTAATGCTACCCCTGAATTGGCCAAGCAAATTGCTAATCGCTTATATATGCCTTTAGGTAATGCCAAAGTGGGTAGTTTTAGTGATGGTGAAATTAGTGTTGAGATTAATGAAAATGTGCGTGGTGCCGATGTTTTCATTATTCAATCAACTTGTGCCCCTACTAATAATAATCTAATGGAATTAATTGTAATGATTGACGCTCTGCGTCGTGCCTCAGCAGGCAGAATCACAGCAGTTATTCCATATTTTGGTTACGCTCGTCAAGACAGACGTGTGCGTAGTGCTCGCGTGCCAATTACGGCAAAAGTTGTTGCTGACTTTTTATCAAGTGTTGGTGTTGATCGTGTATTAACTGTTGACCTACACGCAGAGCAAATTCAAGGTTTCTTTGACGTACCTGTTGATAATGCTTTTGGTACACCAATTTTGTTAGAAGATATGCAGAATCGCGACTTAAATAATCCTGTTGTTGTTTCACCTGACATTGGTGGTGTAGTCCGAGCCAGAGCTGTAGCGAAATTACTTGATGATGCAGACCTTGCTATCATCGACAAACGTCGCCCAAAAGCCAATGTTGCGCAAGTAATGCATATTATTGGTGATGTTGAAGGCCGTGACTGTATTATCGTAGATGATATGATTGATACTGGCGGTACATTAGCAAAAGCGGCTGAAGCTTTAAAAGAGCACGGTGCTAAACGTGTTATAGCTTATGCGACTCACCCGGTATTATCAGGCAACGCTGCTGAAAACCTTCAAAATTCAGTGCTAGACGAAGTGGTAGTAACAGATTCAATCCCACTGTCTCCGGCAATTAAAAAACTTAATATGGTTCGTCAATTAACGCTAAGTGGTATGTTAAGTGAAGCCATACGTCGTGTAAGTAATGAAGAATCTATTTCAGCAATGTTTGATTAATTTCAGCTGATTACTTAACGGTTAGTTTAGTGAAAAAACCTATCAAAGCAGCTTATTACTCTTACTCGAGTTAATAAGCTGCTTTTTTTATTCTTTTCACAACAGTTTCATTATTAAATAGCATTTGATTTAACTAAGTGTTATTATGCCGCGCCTTTTTTATCCAACGAACTGTCTTCAAATGCTTCGTTTGCTTACAAAAGTGTGTCTCCTTGTTTTTGGTCGCAAAAAACAAGATTAAATTTTTAAGTTTTACAACTTATATAACAGAAGAGTATTAAAATGACTGATTTTTTAACATTAGAAGCTGAAGTACGTACAGATTTAGGGAAAGGTGCGAGCCGCCGCCTACGTCACGCGAACAAAGTTCCTGCTATCCTTTACGGTGAAAACCAAGAACCTATCTCTTTAACTTTAGAGCACAAAAATGTTTTCCGTGCTCAACAAGAAGAAGCGTTCTACTCGCAAGTATTAACATTGAACATCGCTGGTGAGCCAGTTGAATGTTTAATTAAAGACATGCAACGTCACCCGTTCAAACAACTTGTAATGCATTTAGATTTTTTACGTATTGACGCAAATCATGCTGTTCATTCAAACGCAGCTATTCATTTCATTAATGAAGATGAAGCGGCTAAAACTGGTGCGAACATTTCTCACCACATGAATGAAATCGCTATTACTTGTTTACCAAAAGACCTACCTGAGTTTATCGAAATTGACTTAGCAGGCCTAGAACTTGGTCAAACATTGCATTTATCAGATGTTACATTCCCTGCGGGCGTAACTTGTGATGAATTAGCTAAAGGCGAAGATCACGATCTAGCTGTTGTTTCTGCTAATGCACCTAAAGCTGCTAAAGCAACTGAAGACGACGCTGCTCCTGCAGAAGAAGCTCCTGCTGCTGAATAATTAAACTTTTTCATATAGCTATTTAACTTTAAGATGTATCGTTCTATTAAAAGAAAAAGCACGGAGTTGATGACTATCAATGAGTACTTTTGACGTCTTAATTGAGCGATACAACGACAAGGTAAATAGTGATGACAATTAAGTTAATTGCGGGGCTAGGTAATCCTGGCTCCGAATATAGTAAAACTCGCCACAATGCAGGTGTTTGGTTCGTTGAAGAACTAGCACGTAGCCACAACATTTCTCTCCGTCCCGAAAAAAAATACTCAGGCCTTTACGGTAAAGGTATGATTGCGGGAAACCTAGTCCACTTATTAATCCCTACTACCTTTATGAACCTTAGCGGTCAAGCGGTTGCTCCACTCGCTAATTTTTATAAAATATCAGTAGATGAATTATTAGTTGCCCATGACGAATTAGACATGCAACCTGGTATTTGTAAGATTAAAAAAGGTGGCGGACACGGTGGACACAATGGCTTGCGTGATATTATCGCTCGCATGGCCAACAATAAAGATTTCTACCGGTTACGTATTGGCATTGACCACCCAGGTCATCGCGAGAAAGTAACGGGTCATGTTTTGGGTAAAGCGCCCAAAGCAGAACAAGAAAAAATAGAACAAGCAATCGACGAAGCTAGTCGATGTTTTGATATTTGGCTAAAAGACGACTTAAAAAAAGCACAAAATCGCTTACACTCTTTTAAAGCCGAATAAATATAAACAAGTAAATACACGCAGATTACATATATAAATACGTAACCTTAACTCTGTTTATGGGCTCAGGTTAACTAATCAATAGGTAGAAAATTATGGGTTTTAAATGTGGTATCGTTGGCTTGCCTAACGTCGGTAAATCAACACTCTTCAATGCACTTACCAAAGCAGGTATAGATGCAGCAAATTTCCCGTTCTGTACTATTGAGCCAAATACTGGCGTAGTACCAGTGCCAGATCCTCGCTTAGATAAATTAACAGCCATAGTAAAACCTGAGCGTGTATTAGCCACCACCATGGAATTTGTTGATATTGCCGGCTTAGTTGCTGGTGCTTCAAAAGGTGAAGGTTTAGGAAATAAATTCCTTGCTAACATTCGCGAAACTGATGCTATTGGCCATGTAGTTCGCTGCTTTGATAATGACAATATTATTCATGTTGCTAATAAAGTCAGCCCTATTGATGATATTGATGTAATCAATACTGAATTAGCCTTATCAGATATGGACACAGCAGAACGTGCCATTTTTCGTTTAGCTAAGAAAGCTAAAGGCGGAGATAAAGACGCTAAATTCGAAATGCCAGTATTAGAAAAAATATTAAAGCATGTTGAAGAAGGTCACATGGTGCGTTCTTTAGAGTTATCTAAAGAAGAAAAATCCGCTGTTGACTACCTAAACTTCTTAACAATCAAACCAACTATGTATATAGCTAATGTCAATGATGATGGTTTTGAAAATAATCCTTACCTTGATGAAGTACAAAAAATAGCGGATGCAGAGGGTGCTATCGTTGTTGCTGTTTGTGCTGAAATTGAAAGCGAATTATCTGAAATGGATGATGACGACCGTATTGAGTTTATGGCTGACTTAGGTTTAGAAGAACCCGGTCTTAATCGTGTTATCAATGCTGGGTACTCATTACTTCACTTACAAACTTACTTTACCGCTGGTGTTAAAGAAGTGCGTGCATGGACAGTTAAGCAAAATGCTACCGCACCACAAGCAGCTGGTGTTATTCATACCGACTTTGAAAAAGGCTTTATTCGCGCTGAAATCGTTGGCTATGATGACTTTATTGAATTTAATGGCGAATCTGGCGCTAAAGAAGCAGGCAAGTGGCGTCTAGAGGGTAAAGAGTACCGAGTAAAAGATGGCGATGTGATTCACTTCCGCTTTAATGTTTAAGCCTTAATGTTAACAACTAAAAATTACGGTACTACATTTGTCATTAAATAGCAGAAACGACTTTAATGATTAAAAAGGCTCTATTGCTCTAAGAGGAATAGAGCCTTTTACTTTCTACAACTATCAAAAAACAAGCAATAATGTTACATGAAAGTTAACTATTGGTTATGAGATTGAAATACCGAAACAACAATAACTAATCCCTTGTTTTAATTACCTTTATCAATACAATACACCTTGTCACAGCCACTAACCTTGCAGATACATATTCACTGAATAACTATAATGAACCTGTCTTTAGACAATTTATAAATTATTCTAGGAAGTGGACTACACTTGGTTAGTCGGAATAAAAAAATTCATTTATTAAATTAAAGAAACAAAGGAAAAATAATGAAAAAAATTATTTTACTCTCCGCTTTATTAACTACTGGCTATTTTATTGCACCAACAGCAAAGGCAGATAATATTTCATTGCGTATTTGTGAGTATGTACAGGCCAATGATAAAAACCGCCTAAGATCTTACTTAAAGCAGAATAAGCTTAAAATACGCAACATATACACAGGATTGTTATGTAACGGCGATACTCTATTAATTTTTGCAGCTAAAGCAAATGCGTTAGAAGTGGGAGAGTTCATTATCGGCAAACTGCCTTCTAAGAAGGTTTCTCCTGAAATAGACAACCTTGCAAAACATTCGGCTCACTTGGCTGAAGAAGCACGAGAAAGAGTAAACTAAATTTGGATACAAGTGTTAACTTCAGTTAAAGTTATCGATAACGCATTATTGTCTGAGATATTCAGGTCAATAATGCGTTTTTCACTTTTAGCTAACAAGTAGGTCATTTAAATCAATGTTAATTGCATAGTTATACGACAATTTGAACACGCATTGAGCAAACGATAAAAAAGTACAAGTTTTTTGCAAAAAACGGTTGACGCAAGGCAAGTAGATTAGCATAATACGCCGCACTTGCTACAGAGCAGGTTGGTAAAGGCTACATAGCTCAGTTGGTTAGAGCACATCACTCATAATGATGGGGTCCCAGGTTCGAGTCCCGGTGT
>Ga0105355_10004650_pt1 | contig 11748 bp, 8 predicted proteins | sample GOMGulsemesocosm_2_FD_83508 | JGI IMG/M metagenome (GOLD analysis project Ga0105355, IMG submission 83508) | Methane-oxidizing microbial communities from mesocosms in the Gulf of Mexico - GOM9C Gulf of Mexico | ecosystem: Environmental > Aquatic > Marine > Cold seeps | place: Gulf of Mexico... | reverse complement strand
TGCGGTACGCGATAATCAACATTTTGTGAAAGATGAAGTGCTGTTAAAGCAGGTGAAAGGTTTTATTAAACAAGAAGCCATTCATGGACATGAGCACGCTCAATTTAATAAGTATCTTGATGGCTTGGGTTATCCCGCCAGTAAAGTAGAAGCGTTTGAGAAAAAAGAAAAAATATTAATGAAGAAGTATCTGCCTGCGATTAGCCGTCTAGCGATCACCACCGCAGTAGAGCACTTTACCGCCATTATGGCTCACGATATATTAACCAATCCGAAAAATTCAGAAGGAATGGACGAAAAATTTAAAGCGCTTTGGAAATGGCATGCCGTAGAAGAGACTGAACATAAAGCGGTTGCGTTTGATGTTTATAAACAAGCAGGTGGTGGTTATTTTAACCGAATCATTGCAATGATGATTGTCACAATTACATTTTGTATTCGAGTAAGCTCCGTGCAAGCTATTTTTTTATGGAAAGATGGCAAACTTTTCAGCCCGAAAGTATGGATGCAGGGCATTCGAATGTATTTCGGAAAGAATGGTTTAGTCAAAAATATTTGGAAAGACTATATTGATTATTATCGCCCAAGCTTTCATCCTTGGGATCATGATAATCGTGAACTGTTACAAGAGTGGATTGCTCAAGGTCAAAGCTATAAAGCGGTATAGCCTCTTCTGTCGATGGTAGGGATTAATCGTAAGATTAATTCCTACCGTAATATCGAGGTCGCTGAAATCGATAAAACCCACTCGTTTCTTCGCGTTCAATCGTTAATGCACTATTGCCAAAAAACTGATGACGTAATGCATTGAACTGGCTTGCTGATGGTTGCTCATTACTTGCCATTAACTGATCTCTAGATTCCATGTAGGCATAACCATTACTCCAGCGTTGTTCCCGCTTTCTATCGGTAGTAGACATCTTAATTATACTGTCTTCGTCATAACCTAAATCACGACGAGCAGCATCAATTTCAAGTTGACGATGTTCAGCATCTAAATTTCTCAATTCTTCTTGCACACTGCTCAAACCGAATAAAACGGATGCGATTGTATTTTTATGAATACCACTTTGCTGCCCTAAAGTGCGAGTAAACGCATTGTCTGCTTGTTGAAATGAAGTTTGTAAGCGTTGGATTCTTTCATTCATAGGCACATCATGAGACTTATCGAGCTGGTCAATCGTGCTATGGAAATTGAGCTGAGCGGTTTCGTAATTATCTTGTTCTTCATTCCATATATCGCTAGCGGCAATAGGGAATAGTTCATTACGCTGCTGCCACAGCATGCCACTGCGACTTAACGTATTTAATTCCATCAGCGTACGGTTCTGAGTCGTTAGCCACTTCTGGTATTCATCCATACGAGACCAAACGTTGAGTATGCTGTTCTCATGGCTAGGGAATGCGGTTGCTAAAACGGCCTTCAATTCTTTTTCAATTGGAGCATCGAGTAGATTTATTAAAGGCTCCCTAATGGTGATGAGTTTTGCCTGAATATGAATGTGATGAATCTGACTGGAATATTGATCTTTTAAATCTCGTATTATGTCTTGAATCTCAATTGACCAACGGCTAGTCGTCGTAATGTATTTTGAATCGTTACTATTATCCTGCTGAGGTTCTAAGGTAATGTATTCAGTGTTGGCAGAAAGTGATGCTGAATAATACTGGTAGCCAGATAAAGCTAACGTTAGAAAAATACTCGTCGATATAATTATTTTTATAAACATGAATACTCCTAAATTAATACGCCTAAATTAATATCAAGGTATTCACTAAACCTTAGCTTAGTGAATACGTAGAATACTTACAGCAGTGGTTCTAAGTGTGGCCAAACTAAATCGGCTAACTTACGCGACCCTGAACTTGCAGGGTGAATACCATCGAGAATGATATCGCTGTTAACAATCGAAGATCTAGGATCTACAAAAGTACAATCGGCAGTCGAATTCTGACAGGCTCTGGCTAACGTATCATTACCATAATCAACCGCTTGCTTCAGGCTCTTTAAAGAGAGTAGAGCATTTTTGGTATAGTAATAACCCAGATAAATGATATTTTCGACACCATCATTATCCATGTCATTTAAGATATCGACACCTTCCACATACAAGTCATCAATGAAGTTTTGGCACTTAGAGCTAAGCTGGCCAAACTGATACCAGCGGGTCTTACAGCGGTAAGGGTCAAACTGAGCGACAACGGGAATTAATATATCATTACCGCCACCGTTCATAACAATGGTACGGATATCTGCATTATCAGATTTTGCTTGAGCATACTGCTCAACAACAGGGGTGACACCAATACCACTATTAGACAGCTGAGCGCCACTTAAGGTGTATTTTCTAAAAGTTTGACCAGCATAACTTTCTAAATTTCCTTGCAGTTCATCCGACAAGTCAAAAATAGAATCTCCTAGAGTCACTACCTGATTATTATCGGCTTCACTGGTATATGAGCTACCGCCACAAGCGGTTAATAATCCTGATAGTACAAGCAACATAATTTGCATGGGTTTAGACATAATTAATCCTTTACTATTTTGTTGTTATTCATGAGTTGTAAATCACACCGTGTGACTTACGAACTGAGTGTAGGAACGAATAAAATAATGAAGGTGTTGCTTTACGACAAAGTACAGGTTGGGTTACAACTTTAAGAACTAGTTGTATCAATATTTACAAAAAATTTAGTAAGTTAAAATATAGGTCTAATGTCAAGGTATGAGGATTAATAGAATGCGCCAATATAGGTTATTGTCTTATCTCTAAGTGGCGATGAAGGTGTGGTTTTATCAACATTGTAAAAATAGATTTATTTCATTAATAAACTGATGCTCATAATAATACAGACGGCAACAGTCATGTAGCGAATGAAATCAGTGCCTTGCTTAATGGCCGTAGCAGCACCAATACGCGCCCCAATAACTTGGCCAAGCGCCATCGCAAGACCAATCTGCCATAGAATTTGATCTGATAAAATGAAAATTAAGAGTGAAATTATATTGGTGGTGAAATTCATCAGCTTGGCATGAGCCGTTGCTTGAATCAGATTCAACGCTCGCATCTTACAATAGCTTAAGGTGAAAAATGTCCCTGTTCCTGGGCCAAAAAAACCATCGTAAAATCCAATTCCCGTAATAAAAGAAGCATTGAACTTTTTTTCATTCATTTTGGGTTTATCGGAAGACTGGCCAAAATTCTTTGCCAGTACTAAATAGACAGCGATCAAAATCAAGGCGAAAGGCAATAGAGTAATCAACAGTCGAGAATCAAATAGCTGAATAGCAATAGCACCCAAGATGGCACCGATTGATGCGGCTAAAATGGCCCATAGCTGTTTTCTAGGAGAGACTAAGTTTTGTTTTATGAAATATCGGGTCGCGGTAAAACTGCCAAAGCAGGCCTGAAGTTTATTGGTAGCGATAGCTTGTACTGGAGACATGCCAGTAAAAAGAAGGGCGGGTATGGTTAGTAAGCCACCACCACCGGCGATGGCATCTATAAAACCTGCAACGATAGCGACTAAAGATAGAATCGCTAATAATTCAAAACTAAAATCCATAAGGCTAACGATCAACTGTTATTGATAATCAGCTGATGATAACCCATCTTCAAACGTAATTCATATTACAAATTAAAGTGTCAGTAATATCAATCATGCGACGAAGTTGACTTCATATTAGACAATAAATTGTCCTAATATACTTTCTTGATCCCCAACTTGCTTCACTTGATTTATCATTGTCTTATTCGTCTGGCTGGCATTATCCATCACTTGTTGAGAGAGGTCGCGAATATTAGAAGTATTACGGTTCATCTCTTCGGCTACCTGACTTTGTTCTTCAGCAGCACTCGCAATTTGCAGGTTCATATCGGTAATTTGACGAATACTCTCACTAATTAATTCATTAGTTTCGTTGGCTTGCTGCGATTTTTCTACCGTTAGAATCGTGGTTTGTTTACTGTTGTCCATGACATTAACAACAGCGGTAACTCCGGTTTGTAATTTCTCAATTTTCTCACGAATTTCAGAGGTTGATTCTTGAGTTCTAGCCGCTAGATTACGAACTTCATCAGCAACCACCGCAAATCCTCGACCCATTTCACCGGCTCTAGCGGCTTCGATGGCTGCATTCAATGCCAATAGATTGGTTTGTTCTGCTATGCCGGTAATAACCCCTAAAATAGACTCAATACTTGCGGTATCGCTTTCTAGCTCTTGCACCGCTACGACAGCTTCGTCAATCTGGCCTGAAAGCTGGGTAATAATTTGAGTTGTTTCATTAATGGCATCGACACCTTGCACCACAGCGTCATCAGCTTTCTGCACAGCACTGGCGGCACCTTGAGCATTGTTGGCTACTTCTGAGGCTGTGCTCGCCATTTCATTCATAGCGGTTGCTAGCTGTTCAACTTCTTCGTTTTGCTGCTCCATCGCAGTGGTCGCAATACTGGCACCTTGAGCAGTTTGCTCTGTGCTGAGCATCATCGAGGTACCAATTATCTTCACTTCTTTAATCATGATTTGCAGTTTTTCAGCAAAACTATTAAAGCTTTTCGCAAGGCTAGAGAATTCGGCATCGGTATTGGTATTCAGTCGACGTGTAAGGTCACCTTCACCACAAGCAACATCACGCATGGCGTCATTAAGTACTTTCAGTGGCAGCATAAGGCGAGTAATAATGCCGCCCAATACAAATACCGCGATGATCAAAGCAAGTAAGGAATACATGATGGCATCTCTGCGTAATTTGTTTACCGGAGCAAACACAATATCTTCATTTAATGCGACCCCAAGATGCCAATCGAGTTTTTCTAAAGGTGAAAAGACCATTAGGTGGTCGTTATTATCTAATACCGTATGAGACATTGCATTTGAAGGAGATACATCACTACTGAATACTTCAGAGATCGGCTTGCCATTGTATTTGGCTTCGGGGTGAGCAATGAAGTTACCATTCTTACTGACGATAAATGCATAACCCGCGCCGAATAAATTAACGCTATTACTAATATCAGCTAAACCTTCTAGGCTAACATCGGTGAAAAGGGCGCCTTTAAACTCACCGTTGACTTTTAATGGTGCTGCTACAGATACCATAATTTCGCCTGAAGCGGCATCAGCATAGGGCGGAGTAAACAACATGCGATTTTGTCTTTTAGCTTCTTGGTACCACATACGTTTTCTTGGATCATAATTGGAAGGACTCCAGCTTGGGTCATTGCCAATGAAATGCCCGTTTTCTAAGCCAACTCCCGCGAGCAAGAAATGTTTTTTTATGATGGGCTGGGAGAGCACATTTACGAAATGTTCGTCTGATAAATCATTGCCAATCAACGAGATAGCATAGGCCGTTATGTCGGCTTTTGTCTCCATCACAGCCTCAATGTTATTACTAAGAGAAGTAACAATTTCTTCAGTACTGGCATTAACCTGATTATTAATTTCAGTTTTAACTTGATAGTACTGATAACTTGATAGTAACCCCAAAGAAAGGATCAAAATTAAGCTAGCGGCAATAATTATTTTGTGAGAAAACTTCATGATTTATAAATCCAATCCCATGTCAGTAAATTTTAGTATAGAAGAGGACAGTGAATTTTGCTTTGTAACGGAGTTAACTAGGCCTATTAGTGAACAGAATATTGAGCATGCTTATAGAAACAGGTCTAATAGATGGTCGTTTTGTCAGTAATGACAGGAGTGTCGCTAATGGAAAATAAAACCATTGATTAGCTGACCTAAAATTATGGGGCTAATCAAAGGAAGAAAATAAGTTAAATAATACAATAAAAGTTATATGCACTGATCTTCTTTTAGTTCGACAATCTGCTCATCGGTATATCCAATTGTTTTCAGTACTGACTGAGTATCAGCTCCCAGTACTTTTCCGATGGCATGAGGCTCTTGTCTTTTAAAAGGTAAAGCAGAACTGATTTGCTTTATTGGATTACCCTGTTCGTCTGAAGCCTCTGTAACCATACCGCGGGCAACAAAGTGGGGATGTTTAAATGCCTCGTTCATGGTTAATACGGGCTCGACACACGCATCAACTTCAGCAAACGCAGCCTGCCAATGTTCCAGCGAATGGGCTTTAACCTTTTCACTAATTGCAGCTTTTAATTGTTGTTGCATACTATGACTTTGGTCAGCTAACTTATTCATCCATTCTTCTAGTTCCAGCAGCGTTAGCAGTGCGACTGCAAAATTAGGTTCTAGGCTACCAATAGAAATGTGACGATTGTCTGAAGTTTGGTAGTAATCGTAAAACAATCCACCATTAAGCATTTCATGGCCATAATCAGGGTCTTCACCACTGGTTAAAGCATTAGAGCCGAACATCGTCGTCAACGCCATTGCAGCATCGCTCATACTGATATCGAGGTATTGGCCTTCACCTGTTGCAGAGCGTTGAATCACGGCGGCCATAATCGCCATCGTCGCATGATGAGATCCGCCAGCGATATCTGCGATTTGGGTACCTGATAGCACAGGGCCAGATTTATCTCGGCCAGAAAAACTAGCAAGACCAGATAGTGCCAAGTAATTAATATCATGGCCTGCACGATCTTTCAGCGGACCCGTTTGGCCATAGCCGGTAATCGAGCAATAAATTAGTTTTGGTTGAATTTTTTGCAGAGAAGAGAAATCTAATCCCAAGCGTTTCATAACTCCGGGTCTGAACTGTTCAATCACAATATCGTATTCAGGAAGTAACTTATGAATGATCTCTTTTGCATCGGCATGCTTTAAATCGATGGCCATACTTTGCTTATTTCGATTCAAAGTAGCGTGTGCTGCAGAGACTTTGCCTTTTCCATTTTTATCACCGCCAACAAAAGGAGGCATCAATTTAACCAAATCAGGACGAGTAGGGGATTCTATTCGTAAAACCTCGGCTCCCATATCCGCAAGCAGTTGAGTTGCATACGGTCCAGGTAATAAGGTAGTAAAATCAAGAACTTTTAAACCTGATAAAGGCAAAGACATAAGTGCAGTATCCGAAGATGAATAGGTGATTGAAATAAGATTTGAAAAATAAAAACGCTAGCCAGAATGACTCTGAATAGCGTTTTACTTAAACAGTTATGTCACTGCTATTTTATGATGTCGCGACCAATAATCAATTTCATAATTTCGTTAGTGCCGGCATAGATTTTTTGCACACGAGCATCAGCATAGGCACGAGCTACAGGGTATTCCCACATGTAACCGTAACCACCATGCAGCTGTAAGCACTCATCGACAACATCACACTGAATATCAGTTGTCAGTAGCTTTAGCTTTGCCGCAGTAATAGGATCTAGTTCCTTCTCTAAGTGCAGCTCTAAACACTTGTCAATAAATACTCGGGCCATGGTCACTGTAGAGGACATTTCAGCTAGCTTAAACTGCGTATTTTGGAACGAGGCGATTGAGGTGCCAAAGGCTTTACGATCTTTCACATAAGTAACAGTCTGCTCTAAAATAGACTCGGCACAAGCGACAGCTGATAGAGAAACTGATAAACGCTCTTGTGGCAGTTCTTGCATTAGATAAATAAAGCCCATGCCTTTTTCACCTAAAAGATTTTCTTTAGGCACTTTCACATCTTGGAAAAATAACTCTGAAGTATCCTGAGCTTTCATACCAATTTTATGCAAATTCTGACCTTTCACAAAACCTTCTGTGCCGGCTTCAACTAAGAACAAACTAGTACCTTTTGAACCTGCATTCGGATCCGTTTTAGCAACAACAATCACAAGGTCAGCAAGTTGGCCATTGGTGATAAAGGTTTTTGAACCATTAAGAATATAATGTTCACCATCATCACTTAATACGGCATTGGTTTTAACGCCCTGCAAATCGGAACCCGTTCCTGGCTCAGTCATAGCGATAGCAGTAACAATGTCGCCGTTAACACAGCCAGGTAGGTATTTTTGCTTTTGCTCTTCGCTGCCATAGGCCATGATATAAGGCACGGCGATATCAGAGTGCAAACCAAAACCAATGCCCGTTAAGCCAAAGTTAGCGACTTCTTCTGCCACTACGGCGTTATAACGAAAATCAACTTCTACACCACCATAAGCTTCAGGCACGGTCGGGCTTAAATAACCCATAGCCCCTGCCTTACGCCAAAAATCACGGCTAACCTGACCGTCTTTTTCCCACTGCTCATGATAAGGAACCGCTTCTTCTAATAGAAACTTGCGGAAGCTATCGCGAAACATCTCATGCTCAGATTCAAATGCTGTACGTTTAATCATTTTAATTTCCTATGTCGTAATTATTTTTATTAAATCGGCTCGTGAAAAAATCACTTATCTTCAAAAATCATTTGGTCTTTCGCCATTTCTTTCAATAACGTTGGCACACGGAAGCGTTCACCGCATGTTGCATGCAAATGCTCAGCACGCTCAATAAAAGCAGGTAAGCCTGTTTGGTTAATAAACTGCAAAATACCTCCAGTCCATACCGGATAACCAATACCCATAATAGAACCAATATTGGCATCACGTACACTGGTTAATACTTTTTCTTCTAGGCAGCGAACGGTTTCAATGGCTTGAATATAAAGTAGGCGGTCTTTAATTTCTTGTAGGTCAATGGCCTTGTCAGCTTGTTCGAATGTATCTTTAAGACCCGCCCAAAGCTGCTTCTTTGATCCTTTAGCTAGCTCTTTATCAGCGTAAGAATAAAAACCAGCCCCTGCGAGTTTACCTTCACGTTGCAGTGAAATCATTTTATCTACAGTAGCTTCAGCAGGGTGGTGTATATACTCTTTACCCTCGCTTTCTAAATCCAATACGGTTTGTTTACGGATTTTTTCGACCAATGTTAAGCTAACTTCATCGGTAACGGCCAATGGGCCTACAGGGAAACCGGATAGGAAAGCAGCATTCTCAATCGCTGCGGCAGAGAACCCTTCACCTAACATGGCAATACCTTCGTTAGCGAAAGTAGAAAAAACACGGGACGTATAAAAACCACGGCTATCGTTCACGACAATTGGCGTCTTGCCAATTTGTTGAACGTAGTCATAAGCCAAAGCTAGGGTTTCATCAGAGGTTTTTTCTCCGCAAATGATTTCAACTAACGGCATTTTGTCGACAGGAGAAAAGAAGTGCAGCCCAATATAATTTTCAGGACGTTTTGATGCTTGTGCTAAACCTGTAATCGGTAAAGTCGACGTATTAGATGCAAAGACTGCTTGAGTAGATAATTGAGCTTCGGCTTCTTGTGTCACGGCCGCTTTTAATTCACGGCTTTCAAATACCGCTTCAATCACCAAATCACAACCCGCTAAATCTTCCGCTTTATCAGTCGGTAAAATCGCATTTAATAATGCGTTACGCTTATCTTGTGATAGGTGACCTTTACTTAATTTTTTGTCCACAATATTTTGTGAATACGCTTTACCTTTTTCTGCACTTTCAAGACTGACATCTTTTAAAACGACCTCAATGCCTTTCAGTGCCGATGAATATGCAATACCCGCACCCATCATGCCTGCACCTAATACACCGAGTTTTGTAACTTTTTTACGCTCAATGTTTTTTGGACGAGCAGCACCGGCTTTAATCTCGTTCATTTGATACCAGAAGGTACCAATCATATTCTTAGCGACTTGGCTGCATACCAGCTCTACGAAATAACGCGACTCAATACGCATCGCCGTATCAATATCAACTTCTAAACCTTCAACCATAACCGCAAGAATAGATTCTGGCGCAGGCAATGTGCCTTTTGTTTTCGCGCGAATCATGGCAGGGGCAATCGGTAGCATTTTTGCTAACCCTGGGTGCTTAGGTTTGCCACCAGGAACCTTGTTGCCTTTAACATCATAAGGTTGAGTTGCAGTAGGATTTTCTTTAATCCAGTTAACCGCCGATTCAAGCATGGCTTCTGGTGAATCAACAACCTCGTTAATTAAGCCAAGCTCTAAACCTTTCTCCGGTTTAAACTGTTTACCTTCTAATAAATAAGGCATCGCAGCTTGCACGCCTAATAAACGAGTCATGCGAATAACACCGCCACCACCGGGCAATAAACCTAAGGTGACTTCAGGTAACCCTAAAATGACGCCTTTATTTAATGCCACACGATAATGAGCCGATAACGCAAGTTCCCAACCACCGCCTAAAGCCGCACCATTAATGCAGGCAACTACAGGCTTGCCCTGAGTTTCGATTTCACGCATAGCGAGTTTTAAACGATTAACCATATCGTATAATTGGGCAGCGTTTTCTTTTTCTGTAGTAAACAAATCATCAAGATTACCACCGGCAAAAAATGTCGATTTAGCCGAGCGGAAAATGACTCCGGCATAATCGTCTTGGCGAAGTTGTTCAACCGCTGCGGATAATGAATCGGTAAATTCATTGTCCATCAAGTTGGCACCGGCATTGGGTTTATCAAGAATTAGGTGAACAATGTTGTCTTGATCTTTTTCATAAATCACTGAACTCATGGTCATATCCTTACACTCTCTCAATAATCGTTGCGATGCCCATACCGCCACCAACGCATAGCGTCACTAGGCCAGTCTTTAAATCTCTCGCTTCTAACTCATCTAACAAGGTGCCTAAAATCATTGCGCCCGTCGCACCTAAAGGATGTCCCATCGCAATCGAGCCACCATTAACGTTAACAATGTCTTCACTGATTCCCATCTCATCAATGAAGCGCATAACAACAGAAGCAAACGCTTCATTCACTTCAAATAAATCAATATCAGAAACATCCATTCCCGCAACTTTTAATACTTTACGTGCCGCAGGGCCAGGGCCCGTTAACATAATGGTCGGTTCAGAACCAACAACCGCCGTCGCTACAATACGTGCGCGCGGTGTCATATTAAATTGCTTACCAGCTTCTGCACTGCCAATCAAAACAGCCGCTGCACCATCAACAATGCCAGAAGAATTACCTGGGCTATGAATGTGATTAATCGACTCAACTTGTGGATACGCTTCTTTGGCAACGCCATCAAAACCCATGTCGCCCATCATCTGAAAAGATGCTTTCAATTTGCCCAAAGTTTCAACGGTACTATCAGGACGAATCAATTCGTCATGATCTAATAGGGTTAAGCCATTACGATCTGTCACCGGAATAATCGATTTACTAAAAGCCGATTTTTCCCAAGCAGCAGCTGCTTTTTGATGTGAACGCATGGCAAAAGCATCAACGTCTTCACGAGAATAGCCTCCTAAAGTGCCGATCAAATCAGCGCCAATACCTTGTGGCATAAATCCAGTACCGATGTTGGTTTCAGGATCCATCGCCCAAGCGCCACCATCACTGCCCATAGGCACACGTGACATTGATTCAACACCACCGGCAACCACTAAGTGTTCCCAACCAGAACGTACTTTCATCGCGGCGGTATTCACAGCTTCTAAACCCGATGCACAAAAGCGATTCAAAACGACGCCAGCGACGTCATTATCCCAACCCGCGGTCAGTGCTGCAGTTTTTGCAATCACAGCGCCTTGATCACCGACGGCGGTTACGCAACCCATGACAATGTCATCGACCGCAGCGGTATCGAACTGGTTACGCTCCTGCAAGCTAACCAGCAAGTCACTCAGTAACGTAATCGGTTTTACTTCGTGCAATGCACCACTGGCTTTGCCACGTCCACGAGGCGTGCGAATAGCATCGAAAATATAAGCTTCAGTTGTCATGGGTATTTCCTTCTATCTATTTCGGGCTATTACTTTGGAGCCATGCGTAATGCGGAGTCGATTCGAATAACTT
>Ga0105355_10004638_pt1 | contig 11756 bp, 11 predicted proteins | sample GOMGulsemesocosm_2_FD_83508 | JGI IMG/M metagenome (GOLD analysis project Ga0105355, IMG submission 83508) | Methane-oxidizing microbial communities from mesocosms in the Gulf of Mexico - GOM9C Gulf of Mexico | ecosystem: Environmental > Aquatic > Marine > Cold seeps | place: Gulf of Mexico... | reverse complement strand
CTGCAAAAGACTGAGCTGCGAACACTAAAGAGAAGAGGCCTGTCACCCCTATTCGTATCAACTTACCGAAACCAAACATGATATCCCACCTTTATTTTAGTTATTGTTGTTCAACTATAACACAGTATTATAGTTCGTCAATAATAGAGCTGCTATTTTTATGAGTCTTTAAGAGAGTTAACAGCGCCCAGGATGCCCCTCAGCATTACTGTAATTCATGTATTACGGGACTATTTTAGTTTCGAAACTGGTCGCTGATTATCGAATATCATTGAGTTCGATTTATCACCCGGTAGTGGCCCAAGCCGATCGGCATTGTGCTCAAATAACCGCTTCGAGCTAAGCTTACAAATGTCAATTGGCATAACCCGCGATCACACTACTGCCACCAACAAACAAAATCTTCACCCACCAGTCTCTTCAATCACCCTTGCCCCACCAACAAGGTGGGCATCAACGGTATGATCGACACGTGAAGGAGGCGACACAAAACGCACATTCCGGTTAATCTGATGCCGGGTTGGGTTATCACTAAAGACAGAAGCAGTGTCATCTTGAAACACAAGGCGACCATCGCCCAGGGCCTTGTCATCCATGACGCGAAGTGACGCCTCATTTTTGCAAGCATTCACATCCTCAGGAGTCATTTCAGGCACGATCAGACCACGCCAATGTCTTGCGACATCTGCATGATAAGTAAGACCTATCATGGGACGAATGACATCTGACGTATTCGCTACTCCGCGATGCCACATGCGAGGATCTCGAAAACAGATGCCACCTGCCGGGATGGCCATCCGTCCGGGGGGACCCCATTTCTCAATCAATTCAGGGTGATTAGACAGCCTTTCCCCAAGCGGCCAACTGGCAACCTCGGTTTCGTTGTGAGATCCCGGGTAAATTTCTGTCGCACCGTTGTCCACCGTGATATCTACCAGTGCAACCGAACATGACAGCGTGATGGTTCTAGGCGGCCAATTCTCTCCTGCGGCCCTCGCTGCACCCTCCGTTCGCCAGCCGTACGGACGATCAAAGTGCAGCGGCTGATTCACACTGCCCGGCAAGTTGACGTTCCCGTTGTAGAAGCCAAGCCAGGCGTTTTCACCAAGAATCGATGCCACAATACATTCTATTAAAGGGTTCGCTAGCAGGTCAGCGCGCACATAGGGCGCATTTCGAGGCAACCCTAGTTGCAGATGCCCTTGACCTGTGTGCTTTTCGTGCATGGTTTTCTCACCAGCATCTCGAATTCGCTCTGCGTCTTCTACCACTGCTTGTGATAAGCGCTCACAGGACTCCTTCGAGATCAGATTCTCTACTACGACATATCCGACGGTTGAAAATTCCTCCATAGCTTTTGCAAGGGTCGATTCCTCAAACCTCCCTTCAAGCCGTTCATTCTCACTCGGTGTAATCATGACATTATTCCTTTCCTTTGATTCTATTTTGTTGCCATCGATGAGGCCGATCTATCGGCCACAGCTGGATCATTGCTGCTTGTTCGTCTGCAGATTGAACGAATACTCGGTCAGTCCCCTCGCCAATAATGTCGGCACCACTTACCTTCAGCATCGCGACAGCACTTTCAAGGTCAGCGACTTTCATGGCTAAAACGTAAAGTCCGTCCCCTTTTTTCTCTAATAATTGACGTACCGGCGAATCTTCGCCGAGCGGTGCAATCAGCTCAACAAAAGTGCCATCAGGTAGCGGTAAAAACACCTGATGAACACCCGCTTCTTCAAGTATCACTTCATGGATGTCTAGAAATCCCAACGCTGATGTCCAATAAGCCAAGGCGTCATCCATGTTCTGTGCAAGAAAAACTAAATGATCAAACCCAAGATACGGCACTAGGAAGTCGCCTGCCGATAAATCGCCGATCTGGTCTTCACCTGATCCAACGACGACCAATCGCTCTGTTCCAAATCATAGCCTTCAGGAAAAGGCGCCCCAGGCTGGCGCCCGTGGACCGCCTGGACAGGATGACCCTCGTAAAAAGATTGCAATAAAAGAGGCAACCAACTCGTCATAAACACTTTCTCGGATACCGGACAAAGTCTGGGGGCAGACGCACCTGCGCCAACTATCAAGACATCAACGTCTTCCATACCGCCTTGTCCTTTTACCCGATATTTCCCTAAAACTGATTCATCAAGTTCCGCTCCGGAACCGAACGCGAGTTTGCTGCCAAAGCTGAAGCGCGCTGCGCCTGTGGAATTTTTAGTTTGCATTATAGGTCGTGAACCCTTAATTCTATTATTGTTTAACTATAATAGGCTTCAAGACAGATAGCCACGCTTTTTTCGTCTTACAACTAGTGCTCGATCAGGAGAGAATCTCAATACCCATACTTAAGGGTGTTCGAACTTGTGTGATAAAGACCGCGCCGCCTTATAAACGGGGTTCCCGCTGGTTCTTCCTTAAACTTTAAACCGATGACGGTTTAGAAGGTCGGGGCGGCACAGCTGTACTCTCCAGCTTTTATGGTCTGGAGAAGGGTTACGAGGCACTGGTGAAGGATATATTCGAGCCCCACCTCAAGGGTGAGGAAGCACTGGACAGGGAACGGCTCTACCAGAAGTTGTACCAGTAACTGACCCACCTGCACCCGATTACTCGATATTCGGGGTGATCAGTGCCTTCGACGGTACTGGCAAATAAACTTCCAGAGCCTTCAATAAATCAGCCCCAACATTCAAGCAGCCGCCCTTTCACAATATGTAAACGCACTTGCCCTAAGATTTCGATAGTTCTCTGCCCCAACAAGATGACGCTGCAGCTTGAATAGATTTGAAACCGCAGCATGAGCACCTACATTGGTATGAGGAGCATACAATGAAATAAAGTCCTGCAACTGTTGATAATAAATGGAGTATAAGAAGAACAAACGCCCCATTCAAGCGCTAACATACTCTACATGGCAGGCTAGAAGGGGCCCGCTTATCGAGATGAAGTGCGTAGCTTGTTGGATTTGTCAGTTTAACAACACCTTCACCCTCGCACCACGACTACCGAATTTTGCTTCATATCTTTGGCCGAGATAAAGCGGCTATGCTTGCTTTCAGCGGCTCTTTGCTAGCTATTCAAGTCACGCACTTCGATTTGAAGCCGCGACCGTCAAAATGTTTAAGGCTGCCCGGACTTTAGCTTGATAGTCAGTGTATAATACTGCCTAAGCATACTCCCTAAGAAAGCTTGCAATCACCATTATCGTCCACGCTATTCCCCAGGTATGCCACCCCTAAAAGGCCAGTTCTTTCGCTATGACAGAATCTAAGAAAACACGCACCAGGCTTTCACCAGAAGTTAGGAAAAATTTAATCCTCGATCACGCTGCCGATCTTGTTGCTGCTGAAGGTGTATCAGCATTAAGTATGGAAAGATTGGGGCAGGAAGCTGGGATCAGCAAATCACTGGTCTACGCCTACTACCCTAGCATGAAGGAGTTGCTGCAAACCTTACTAAAACGGGAGTATAGAAACTTAAGATTGCGCCAAATTGAGGCAACAGAAGATGCTGAAACATTTGAGCAATTAGCCCGACAAAGCACTAAAGCCTATTTGAGTTATATAGATGAAAGAGGGCTGATTTTAGACCGGCTGGCTGCAGAGCCTAGTTTGTCTGAGCACGGAGATCCCACCGAATATAGCCGCGAAGCAGCAGTGCAATACGTAGCCCAGATTGTCCATGACCACTTTGGTATTGACATGAATATCGCGCTACCGGCCATTGACATTTCTTTTGGTATGCCAGCTGCTGCGGGGCATTATCTTACTAGACACCAGCTTAGCCGCCAAACGATTGAAGATATAACCGTCGCCATGATGGTTGGCAGTATAGAAGGCTTGAGACGCAACTACGAGACGGCGCTGAAACCACTTATTAAGAAAAAAAATAAGCGATAACGCATTGACGGAACCTTTGATTAGCCGATGAAACCGCGCCTTATTGAATCGGGAATCAGATCCGAGCTGAGCCCAACCTCGCCACAGAGTCGCCAGAGCCACAGTAATAAACCCTTGATATAGTTAAGAATTAGTTCTTCTTGCTGCCCTCCCCAAAACAGCCATCGCCCTCCTGTGCAAAATAGATAGCGCCCATGGAGGTAGACAGAGCTTGTGAATAGTTTATTATACAATTAGTCAATAACAGTTTATGCACTAACACCTGCGCTGTAAACATCGAACAGCTCCCTATATATTTCACTTGCAAGAGAAAGTCATTATGGATCTAGGATTAAAAGGTAAACGTGTCATCGTTACCGGTGGTAGCCGAGGCATTGGAAAAGCCATTATCGAGACTCTGTTAGCTGAAGGTGCCGACGTAGCGACTTGTGCTAGGGGCGCGGATACGCTAAATGCCACACTAGCGATATGGCGCTCTCAAGGCGCAAGAGTATATGGTGAAGCTATAGATGTCACTCACACTTCCGACTATGCACAATGGTTTGACAATGCTGTGGATTTTCTCGGCGGACTTGATATTTTCATCAGCAATGTGTCGACGCGTATTCAGAGCACCGGTGATCAACGATGGCTTGACAACTTTGATGTCGATTTTATGCAGCATGTTCGAGCCAGCGAAATGGCGATTTCACATTTACAAAAAGGAAGCGAACCCGCCTTTGTATTTGTCTCTACCATTGCCGCCCAGATGGCCAATATCATACCTATGGAGCGCGAATATGGTGCCATGAAAGCAGCGCTCAATGCCTATGCTTCACAACTCGCCCATCGCCTTGCCGCTGACGGCGTTCGATCAAACATTGTATCACCCGGTCCAATCGACTTTAAGGGAGGCTTTTGGGATCAAGTCAAACAGGCAAACCCTGAGCTTTATAAGCGAGCCAGCGAAATTTCGGCCTTACAGCGACACGGTACGGCACAGGAAGTAGCTAATGCGGTGGTATTCTTAGCATCTCCCGCGGCCTCCTATATTACCGGGGCAAATTTACGAATCGACGGCGGCGCACTAAAGCAGGTTAACTAATAATACGCTTAAGACCCGGAGAATATTATGGTACAAAAAAGCATTTTTATTACCGGCGCAGCCAGTGGCATAGGCCGCGCTACTGCCGTCTTCTTTCATCAGCAAGGCTGGGCCATTGGTGCCTATGATTTAGATGGGGAAAAACTTGATGAATTGAAAGCGCAGCTTCATTCAAGCATCATAACAGGTGTCTTAGACGTAACCGATAAAGCCGCCTTTGATGTCGCTATGACTCGCTTTGGCGAACAAAGCAATGGCCGCCTGGACATCATTTTTAACAATGCCGGCATTGCCATTGCAGGCAATCTCGAATCTATCCCCTTTGATAAGGTGATTAGCACGGTTAATGTCAATCTAATTGGGGTATTAAACGGCATTCACGCAGCAATTCCATTATTAAAAGCGACGGACAATTCATTGTGTTTTAGCACCTCATCTTCGGCCGCAACATACGGCACGCCCGGCATGGCAACTTATTCTGCCACCAAGTATGCTATCAAAGGATTAACAGAAGCATTAAGCGTTGAGTTCGCCAGATTTGGCTCACGGGCAGCAGATGTTTCACCGGGCATTATCGATACACCACTGTGGGAGGGAAAATCTTTCGTAAGAGGTGAAGAACGAAGTATCACCAATTTTGCAAAATTAAACACTGAACGCACTGATGCCAGTCGCACCATAGGCCCTGAAGTAGTGGCACAATGTGTATGGGATGCTTATCACAGCGATATCCTGCACTGGTATATTCCTAGTGAACTGGTAGAACGTGATCGCGCGAAATCTGCAACGCCTGAGAAATTAAGGGATGAGCTGATTGCCCAGCAATCTATATAGCGTACATATGAGACAGGCGTACTCTTGATCACTGCCTAGAATTAGGCGATATAAAACGCCATAGGTAGAGAGGCCGAAAAAGCCTGACGAAGTTAATCAGGCGTTTGGGTGGGATCGATATTTTTGTCGCCAATGTCAACCCCATGCTGGGTAAATGGGACGAGGCAGCGGATCAACAAGCCAGAAGCATTCAAGCATGTATTGAAAAGAAATCCTAGGGGCTGTCTCGGTACTCCAGAGGGAATTGCTAAAGTTGTTACATTTCTCTCCAGCCCTATGGCAAGCTTGGTCAATGGCGCGCATCTCATAGTCGATGGTGGCAGTACTGGCCACGTACACTTCTAACATAGTATAGGTGTTAACTAATCTTAGTATAGGTGTTAGTTGAAAGCAGCATAGTTTTCTGCAATGACAGGAAGACTTAAGGAAGCAAAAAATGCGATTGGAAAATATTGGCCATTTGCGCACATCAATACGGCTAGCTTGGAGCACCATGCTTTTGCTGGCTGGACTGTGCCAGCCTATCGACGTGGTATATGCTGAGGATATTATCTCGAGAGGTTATCTGCTCTATGAGAAAAATTGCGCTAGCTGCCATAGTGGAGGCGTTGGCGAAGCCCCGCATAAAGCTGCTCTAAAACGCCTTACTGTCAATCATATTTTCACCAGCCTTGATAAAGGCATTATGGCCGGGCAAGCCGCCCACCTGCGCAAAGATGAACGAGCGTCGATCGCCTCATTTCTTGGGGTGAAGCCGGTAGTGGTCAAAGCAGACTCTTATTACTGTAGTGATAGCCCTGATGAGAGCCACGAGAAAGTTCCCGCAAACACACTAAGCTGGGGATTTGGGCTGTCTAACGAGCGCATGCTCAGCGATACTGTTATCAACGAAAAGAATGTCTCGACCTTAACGCTGGATTGGATATTTGCCTTCCCCAATGTTACCCGTGTTCGCTCACAGCCCGCCGTTGTTGGCAACACTATCTATATCGGTACAGCAGACGCATCGATAAAGGCGATTGACTTAGAGCGAGGGTGTCTTGAGTGGGAATTTCCAGTTGAAGCTGAAGTCAGGCAGGCCATTGCCGCCGATGTAGACGATTCTGGCAAGGCCACCCATCTGTATTTTGGCGATCTCGACGGGAATATTTACGGTTTTGATATCGCCTCACAGCAGTTGCTGTGGAAGCGCGAAGCCGACCCTCATCCAGCTGCGACTATGACCGGCTCTATGGTATTGCACGCTGATAAACTTTTTGTACCGGTATCGTCACTTGAAATTATTTTGGCAGCTAATCCGAATTACGAATGCTGTGTTTTCAGAGGCTCGATGATTGCGGTGGACAAAAACACCGGGGCCACACTGTGGCAAACCTTCACCACGGAAAAACCCGAACCTCAGGGTGAAAACAGTGCCGGAGCCAAAAGATATGGCCCCTCAGGTGCGCCCATCTGGTCTAGCCCCACGATCGATAGCAGCCGTGGCGCCCTCTATGTAGGAACAGGCGAAAACTATACTAACCCAACATCTGGTACCAGCGACGCTATCATAGCGATGTCACTTGAAACCGGTGCAATACAATGGGTTAGCCAGGTAACGGCTGGCGATGCCTGGAACGGCTCCTGCGGACGAGCTGATAACGCAAATTGCCCTGAGAACCCCGGCCCAGACTTTGATTTTGGCGCGCCACCGATATTGACGGTAGCTGCAAACGGCAAAGAGTTAATCTTAGCAGGACAAAAATCTGGCCGAGTGTACGCATTTGACCCAGATAACGGCGGCAAGATGCTGTGGCAAAAACAAGTGGGCCGTGGGGGCATCATGGGCGGCGTGCACTGGGGCATGGCAACCGACCGCAAGCGCCTTTATGTGCCTGTCTCCGATGTGTCTGCTTACAAGCGCGATGCCCACAAAGCCGCGAAATCGGGTTTGCATGCGGTTGATATCCTCACTGGCGATCCTCTTTGGAGCACGCTCACTGAAAATATCTGCGGTGATCTGAAGTGGAATTGCTCGCCTGGCTTATCGGCGGCAGCAACCGTTGTGCCGGGCGTTGTTTTCGCGGGCGGTCTTGATGGTATGTTGAGGGCTTTTTCTGCAGACACCGGTGCGGTGCTGTGGGAGTTTAATGCCAGACAAAATTTTGGCAAGGTGAATGGCATCGAGGCCTTTGGCGGATCATTTGATTCCGACGGTCCGGTTATTGTCGGAGACCGTCTCTTGGTGACCCCAGGATACGATAAATGGGGTTCGGCGCCGGGTAATGTACTGCTGTCATTCAAACTGAGTCCTGCTTCGCTTGCTAGCGCCAAGAAAAAATAGCATGAACTCACAACTTTTATCCTACTGGCTTTGTTCTCCCAGATACTGCGGTACGCGGTACGATGGGCTTGCACAGCGATGCACGGCAATGATCTGCGGGTATGCCCCATCGACGAAGAATTCAGTATTGACTCCTGACTCACTAAAAACTGGAACTAAAATGAAGATAATACGGATTTTCTCGGCACTAGTGGTTTCATGTATTTCCTGGCAGCTTAGCGCCATTGAAATAGATAAAAAAGCCTCGATAAAAGACACCACCACTACCATGCTCGGCGTTAACCATATTGCGCTGTCGGTGAAAGACTTGGATAAAACGTTGGCGTTTTATCAGCAAGCTAGCGGTTATGAACTGCTAAGCAGGGAACAAGTAAGCGACAATGAAAACGCTGACGCCCTATTCGGAAAAACAGGCATTGTCTATGAGGTCGCGGTGTTAAAGGCCCCCAATATGTTGTTTGAACTCACCGAGTTTAAACACAATCAAAACACCACAATACAGACCATGCCACCACAGGGACCCGGCATGACCCACACCTGCTTTCAGTCTCCCGCTAGCACATCGGGCTGGGATAAGTTTGCTGCCGCCGGTGCTACTCCTCTGTCCAGAGGCGGTAAACCTATTGACCTGGGCGGTTATGGGGTCACCTACGGCTACGCCTATGATCCCGAAGGCAATATGGTAGAGCTTGAGCAATTGGATGACGATTTACTAGCCAAATCCAGTAGTGGCGAATGGGCCCAGAAGCATAAGCTGTGGATGACCCAAGTAGCACTGGCGACTCATGATATCGAAGCACTGATGGGGTTTTATCAACAGGTACTGGGTTTTATGCCCAATCGCGTCGCGCCGCTGAAGGACAAAATTAGAGCTGACGAAATAGTCGATATCGAAAATGTACATATGTTGGGGGGCTGGTTCAAAATGAGTGAATACTCAAAGACCCTAGAATTTTGGCAGTTTGTTAACCCTGTCACGCCAAAACCTAGCGGCCAGCGCGATGTTACGGCGCTGGGCTATTCTTTTTCACTAGAGGTTGGAGACATACAACAAGAATACCGTCGTCTAAGTGAATTGGGGCTGACGTTTGTTAGCAAGCCGATTAAGCTAGGTGAGTTTTGGCGTGTCTACACACACGACATCGATGGCAATGTTTTTTCTCTGCGTCAAGTTGTTAATAGCGAATCTGCGCTTTCAGTGCAAAAGCTCGACAGGCGGTAAAATAGAAACGCCTGCTGCAGGTTTTTCCGCAGCAGGTTGTCCGTCATCCAAATTTTTTGTAAAACTCAATGCCCTTCTAAATCGACTCGAAGACAGCAGCAAATCTAGTCGTACTTGCCTTTATATACTCGCACAGAGCTGTTCAATCAATAATTTCACTTTCGAGCGCCACTCAATTTGTACTTAACTTTATACTTACCGGACCCTTGTACTATTTACCCTCGTGCAAACTCAACCACGCTTTTATCATATTGCTAACTTGCTCAGGTCTCTCTCGATGAGGCCAGTGACCAACTCCGGGAATAGTCACCAGAGTGTAATCTTTTTCCAGATAGTCCCAGGTATTGTTGAGCCCTTCTGATAAAAGCGCCGTATCATTTAAACCATGAAACTGCAGCACAGGAGCCTGAACCACCGGCAGCTCAGCAAAAGCTCCCGACGTGTAAGGCTCACGTGGATAATTTGCGCGATAGTAGTTCATCATCGCTTCTGGACTGGAACGACTAAAAGCTTGGTGGTATTTCTCATACAAAGCCTCGTCCTCACCCGCCAGCCCTTTTGCCAAGCGTTCAACCGTTATTTTTTCATGAGAGTCTGGCAACTGGAAATTTCGGGCATACTGAGAGTTTTTATGTTGCTGCTCAAACTTAGCCAACTCTCTAACAAGACTTTTAGGGTGCGGTAAATTTAGCGTGATTAAGTGCTTGGTCAAATCAGGACGGTGAGCAGCAAAGGTCCAAGCGATGCCGCCACCCCAGTCGTGACCAACAATCGTCGCACTCGCTGCTTTTTCGGCATCTATCACCGCAGCTACATCTGCGACTAACAGTGTAAGATCATAGTTTTCGACACCCTCCGGCTGGTCGCTGAGATTGTAGCCACGTGTATCCATGGCCGCCACAGTGTAATGCTCAGACAAAACCTGCATTTGGTGGCGCCAGGTGTACCAATAATCTGGAAAGCCATGAATCATCACAATCAATGGCCCACTACCCATTCGAGCATAGTGTATGCGCACGCCATTATTGTCAGCATATCGATGCTCCACCAGCTCAGCAATATCTTGAGCGCTGGTCTGTACGCCACCAACAGCAAGCAGTGCGCCTATAAAAATACGAGTCGCTTTGTATATTTTTTTAAACATAACATGCCTTTTGCTTAACTATTTACTGCGCCGAGCTTGCCAACTAGTTTACTTATCAAGTGCGACTACCGAGTATCGCGAGCCCGCATCGACCCACTGGCGCAAGGCGAAGACATTGCCATCGATATCGTGGGCGTATACCTGCCAGCAGTCGTCCAGTAGCACTGGCTCGCTAACAAATTCCACCCCAAGGCCCTTCATTCGTGTGTATTCGTCCTGAATATTACCTACTTCAATGGAATAGGAGTAGCCAAAACCGGTGACCTCCCGCTTACCCGAATAAGCTTGGGTTTGCGGTGTAAGGTACTGCCAGAGCTCCAGCGTTTTAGTTGTTCCGCCCATTTGAAACCACGATCCCTTGAGTGAAGCGTCGTCTTCATCAGCAATTTCAACCAAGCGCGGATTATCATTAATTCTAGCCTTTCGATTGGGGGAAAAAGCCATAATATTTTCATACCATAGCGTTAGTTGCTCAATATCGTGAGTCACGAGTGCAACTTGGGTCATCCACATGCTGTGCCCTTGGCTGATCCAACGGCCTTTTGTGGGATCGTGAGACATAGGACCGGCATCCAATTGCTCCATCTCGAACATGTTGCCTTCGCCGTCATAGGCATAGGCGTAAGTGACGCCGTAACCACCGAGATCCACAGGGCCATCACCGCGGGACAAAATGTCGGCACCGGCATCGCGAAATCTGTCATAGCCCGAATCATTTGAAGCAGTCTGAAAGCAGGTATGTGTCATGCCAGGTCCTTCGACCGGCATACGCACTGCTTCTTCGCTGGCATTATGTTTGAATTCAACAAACTCAAACAACATGTTAGGCCCCTGTAACACCGCGACTTCGTATTCAATACCCGCATATCCAAACAGGGTGTCGGCTGATGCGTTATTGCGAATAACTTCGCGACGAATAAGCTTAAATCCGGTGACGTTTTGGTAAAGCGCCAGAACGCTGTCGAGGTCCTTTACCGAGAGCCCGATATGATTCACTCCCATCAGGGTGGTCGGCGAATCGTTTATTGTTGCCTTCGGATTAACTTTCATAATCAGCTCCCATTTTGATAATCCCAGAGACTAACAAGAAATCTAAAAGTAACCCATTTATCGACTAGCGCATTCAAAGCGGCCACGACAATTTTGTAGGGCTATTTCAGTAAATGTAATATCTGGACATAAAACTTCTTCAAATAGATTACAACACTGTAAAAATCGAATCGCCTATTCTCTTCCCAATGCTG
>Ga0105355_10004634_pt1 | contig 11762 bp, 10 predicted proteins | sample GOMGulsemesocosm_2_FD_83508 | JGI IMG/M metagenome (GOLD analysis project Ga0105355, IMG submission 83508) | Methane-oxidizing microbial communities from mesocosms in the Gulf of Mexico - GOM9C Gulf of Mexico | ecosystem: Environmental > Aquatic > Marine > Cold seeps | place: Gulf of Mexico... | reverse complement strand
TGAGTTTTTTATATAAAATAACAAAATAAACAATGCATTAAAGATTCTAACTATGTTAGCTTATTACGGAGTCTTCACCTTTAAATTGAACGATTTCTAATAGTTCTCGAACATAAAAAGGATTAAGCTTTAATGAGTAAAAGAACCATTGAAAAATTCAGGCCATCAATTTTAATTGTCGATGATATTGCTGCCAATAGGCTAGCATTACGGCGGTTACTCAAATCAATCAATGCAGACCTTATTGAAGCTGCTTCTGGCGAAGAAGCCTTAGTAAAAGCCATTGAATTAGATAATTTGGCTTTGATTTTACTCGACGTACAAATGCCGATCATGGATGGTTACGAAACAGCTGAGTTACTTAGAGAAGAAGAGCAAACACTTCATATACCTATCATTTTTGTTACCGCAGTACACCGAGATGAACAACATATACTGCAAGGCTATTCATCTGGGGCCATTGACTATATTACGAAACCAATCCAACCAGATATTATTGCCGCAAAAATATCGCTTTTTATGGAGTTATGGCGATTGAGGTTCGGATTAGAACGAGAAATAGTTAATCGAAATAAACTCGAAGATAAAAACAAGTTTCTTGCTGATCATGACATGCTAACGGGTTTACCTAATAGACGGCGATTATTTCTAGAAATTGAACGAGCCGTAGCACGTTCGGATAGGGATAACCTTGCATTTGCATTGTTGTTTATTGATTTAGATGGTTTTAAATTAGTTAACGATACACTTGGCCACAGGGTAGGCGATGCTGTACTCATTCAAATTGCTGATCGATTCAGCGAATTAGTGAGAAAAACAGATACCGTTGCGCGATTTGGAGGGGATGAATTCGTTATTCTATTATCCGATATGAATGATACACAGTTCTTGAGCAGTCGAATAATGGAAATATTGGAAGTTGGAAGGCAACCAATTTTTATTGAAAATGAAGAAATTAGATTAAGCGTTAGCATTGGCGTATGCATGTACCCCAATCAAATAGACGATCCTGATAAGTTAGTTGATTATGCCGATATTGCGATGTATAAATCAAAAGAACGAGGTAAAAATACCTTTAGCTTTTATTCTAACGATATGGATCAAGCCGCTCATCGGCGCCTAGCGGTCGAAAAAGAATTACGCCATGCAAGTATAAACAACGAATTTTCCATTCATTACCAACCAGTCGTTAATTGTAATACGGGTCAACCAGTCGGCGTAGAAGCATTAGTACGCTGGACTAATCCTAATTTGGGTAATATACCTCCAGACTATTTTATCCCCATTGCTGAATCTAGTGGCTTAATACATGAACTTGGTGCGTGGGTGTTTGAACAATCAATTGAAAAAATTAATGAAATAAACACAAATGTTTCATCAATGCCTATGCGGTTGAGAGTGGCTGTTAATGCATCAACTCTACAATTTAAAAATTCAACATGGTTTAAAACCATACAAAAAGCAATCAAGACAAAAAAAATAGCGCCAGAAGATATCGAAATTGAAATTACTGAAGGCCTATTGCTTGAAGATTCTTCTAAAGTAAATAACCAATTAGCAGACATAAGGGCATTAGGCATTAGTATATCGGTCGACGATTTTGGGACTGGCTATTCAGCGTTAAGCTACTTAAAACGTTGTCCAATCAATACTGTGAAAATTGATAGAAGTTTTGTAAAAGGTATTCCAGAGGACAAAGAGGATATGGTCTTAATCCACGCAATCATAGCGATGGCACATGGCCTAGGATTAACAGTTATTGCCGAAGGTATCGAGACAAAAGAGCAATGGGACTTCCTAAAATCGGAGAATTGCGACTTTGCACAGGGGTATTATTTTAGTAAGCCTCTACCTTCTCAAGAGCTTGAAGTTTGGTTAACGAAGCAGTTTAGTAATGAATGACTGAAGCATTCCTCGTTGACAATTTGAACATTCATTTATTCATCAAGACTATTAATATAATTTGTGGAGCAGAAGGTTAATGTCAATCAAAGATAAAATTAATTTTTTTGAAAAACTCAGTACGCGCATATTTACGCCTTTAATTGTAATTTTTGTGTTTGTCATTTTGATTCTTATGATGTATCTGCCTTCTGTCACCAAAGAGCACACCATTAATTCAGCAATTACGACAGCAGAAAACACGGTCAAACAATATAAAGCCATTAGAGGTTATTACACCAAAAATGTCATCAAAAAAGTACTGACTAATTCTGACCTTGGGGTCAATTTTGACCACAAAAATAAAGGTAAAGTCATTCCACTTCCTGCGACATTCATTCACGAAATAAGTGAAGAATTTACAAAGCAAGGCATTATCACTCTAAAGCTATACAGTCCTTACCCTTTTCCCAACCGAGAGAATAGAGAGCTAGATAGTTTTGCAAATGAGGCTTGGTCTGTATTAAGTAACAATAGCCTTAATAGCTTTTCACAATTAGATACGATTAATGGAAAGGAAGTCGTGCGCGTAGCAATTGCCGATACTATGACAGAGCAAGCTTGCGTGAATTGTCATAATACTCACCCCGATACACCAAAAGTTGGTTGGCAACTTAAAAAGATTAGAGGCGTATTGGAAGTTCAAATTCCTATTGAGGATCAGTTGATTAACACTGCTTCACTCAATCGGGTTATTACCCTTATTCAGCTCATAGCAGTCTCTTCTACAGTCATATTATTGTTTTTTATGTTTAGGCGGTTAGTGTCGACTCGTTTAGAAAGTATTCATGATGCGTTGCAAAATATTGCGGCTGGGGATGACGGTTTAAACCAAAAATTAATAGAAACGCCCAAAGATGAAATAGGTCAATTAGCCCAAGGTTATAACCTTATGCTACAGAGCATTAATGACAATAAGGATAAGACACGAGCCAGGGAATGGTTCGAAAATGGTATTTTAGAGATAAATAATATTATTCGTAAATTGAAAGATAAAACCCAAGTCTCTGATCAATTACTCGATTATTTAGTGCACTATCTTGATGGCCACCTTGGAGCCTTATATTGGCAAGAAGATGATAAATTAATTCCTTATGCTACGTATGCGTTAGAAAAACAACTCACCAAATTAAAAGCAATTGATTTGGGAGAAGGACTGGTAGGTCAAGTCGCTTTAAATAAAAAAGCGCTACATATAACGAGAGTTCCTGATAATTACTATGAAATTACCAGCAGCTTTGGCGATACAAAACCTCAATCACTCGTCATTTTTCCGGTTATTTATGACGAGCAAGTTATCGCTATCATTGAATTAGCTTGGTTAGAAAAAATGCCAGATAAGGCATTAATATTCTTAGAGATGGCCAGTGAAGTGCTAGCTGTGTCTCTTATTAACATAAACCAAAATGAAAATGTTTTGACTATGTTAAAAGAGAGTCAAGTGCAATCAGAAGAGCTGCAAACCCAACAAGAAGAATTACGTGTAACCAATGAAGCGTTATCGGTCAAAAGCAATGCGTTAAAAGATCAACAAATTATTTTAGAAAACGCGAATCAAGTCATGGAAGAAAAGACAACAGCACTTGAAGAAGCGAGTAAATATAAAAGTGAATTTTTAGCCAATATGTCCCACGAATTGCGTACTCCATTAAATAGCTTACTTATTTTATCGAGATCATTAGCGCAAAATGATGATGATAACTTATCTGATGATGAAGTAGAGTCCGCCGAGGTTATACAAGAAAGTGGTCGTAATCTGTTGGAGTTGATCAATGAGATTCTAGACTTATCGAAAGTGGAAGCGGGTCAAATGAAAGTGATAGCTGACACGCTCAGTGTTAATGATTTTGCTAGCACACTCAAGCGTAAATTCGCTCATATGGCCGAAGATAAGAATATTAGTTTTAACATAAACTTAGAAGACAATTTACCAGACTATTTTATTGTTGACGGCGCTAAGCTCAACCAAATAATCACTAACTTACTGAGTAATGCGTTGAAGTTTACTGAGCAAGGAGAAGTGACGTTAGATATATCTTTTAATAAACAAGAGCCGGGCGAATTTGATTCAAGGGATCAACTATTATTTTGTGTTACTGATTCTGGGATAGGCATCGCCAAAGATAAACACAAAGCAATATTTGAAGCTTTTCAACAAGCCGATGGAACAACGAGCAGAATCTATGGCGGGACTGGGTTAGGTTTATCGATTGCTTTAAGTTTCGCCAAGTTACTTGACGGCGATATTGTATTGGAAAGTGCTGTTGGCAAAGGCAGTCGGTTTACTTTAAATATACCTTATATCCCTGAAACGAAGGATTTTGATCACGTTGAATCCGTTCCAGTACCCACGACTGCGATACAGCAAAATTTTGTGTGTCTTCCCCCTCCATTTGAAGATGATAGAGATAATCTTGATAAATCTAAAAAACTCATTTTAATTATTGAAGACGATATACCTTTTGCACGTATTGTTTTTCATGCATGTCATCAACAACATTGTCAGGCCATTGTAGCTACTGACGGTGAAAGTGGCTTAATGTTAGCCAATCAATATCCCATTGACGGTATAGTACTTGATTATATGTTGCCCAAATTAGACGGCGGCGAAGTTGCAAAGTACATACGCGCGAATCCGCAATTAGCACATATTCAAATCCACTTAGTTAGTGCTTTGGATAATATAAACACAATTGATATTGCTGGCATTAATGATAAATCAACGAAACCCATTGCTCACCACCGATTAGTAGAAATTGTTGAATCATTCTCTGCGGAAAATAAAAGCCTTAACATTCTAATTATTGAAAATGACAAGAACGCTTTGTATGCAATAAATAAACTATTAGCGAAAGAAAAGGTGAGCACCAGTGGCGTAGATAATGCAGAAAAAGCGTTGGCGTTGCTAAAAGAAAATACATATGATGCCATTATTTTAGATCTGGATTTGCCTGAAATATCAGGCTTTGAATTTTTGGAAATGGCCTCATCTATTCCGGGGCTGTCTTTACCTACCGTATTTATTTATTCAGGGCGTGATATGTCTGAAGACGATTTATCTCGCTTATCACCTTTTACGGGTAACGTAATTGTCAAATCGGAGAGATCGCCAGAGAGATTACTGGATGAAATTCACTTATTTGCTAATCAAATAGCAAATTTACCCGATGAAAAAGAATTCGATTTTCCAGTAATTGATAGCACAAAAGCGCCAATGGCTCCGACTCATCAACAGAATTTTGATTTTGTTGATCGAACAATTTTGTTAGTTGATGACGACATGCGAAATACCTTTGCACTAGCTAAAGTACTTAGAAAAGAAAAATTAAAAGTTAGAATTGCATCAAGTGGCCAACAATCTATTGATATGCTTAATGAGCACGCCGATATTGACTTGGTATTAATGGATATTATGATGCCAGGCATGGATGGCTATCAAACAATGAATAAGATTAGAGAGTTCGACAAGTTTGAAGATCTAACAATTATCGCTGTGACCGCTAATGCTATGCCAGGTGATAAAGACAAGTGTTTAACGGCAGGCGCCAATGATTATATGTCGAAACCTGTTGATGTAGGTCAACTATTGACCATGATGAAACTATGGTTATAAATTCAACCAAAGGAGTATTCAATTTTGGATGAAAATAAAACGACTGAAGCTCTGCGTATTGAAAACCTTGAAATTAATTTATTAATGGCTGCTATCAAAGGAACAATAGGTTATGACCTAAGTGGGTATGCCAAGGCATCAATAAAAAGACGTATTGAACAGTTAGTTATTGACGAGAATGTGCAATGTATTGCTGATCTAATCCCTAGGTTAATACATTCACCTGAATGCCAATCTAATTTTATTAACCGCCTGACCGTTAATGTGTCTGAGCTATTCAGACATCCTCTATCATTTTTAAGCCTTCGAGAGTCTGTCTTACCCTATTTAGCCAGCTTTCCTCGTCGTGATATATGGATAGCAGGGTGTGCTACGGGGGAAGAAGCCTATTCAATGGCAATACTGCTTGAGGAAGTAGGTTTATTAAATAACACACAAATTCACGCTACTGATATTAATACAGAAGTACTCAAACAAGCTAAAACAGGAATTTTAACTAAAGCACTTAATAAAGAAGACGCCGCACGCTACCAAGAAAGTGGCGGAACATCGAGTTTAAGTAACTATTTTTCAGCAGCTTACGGTAAAAATAAACTTTCTCAAAACTTACTCGATCATATAAGCTTTAGCCATCATAACCTTTTACAAGATAGCGCTTTTTGCTCTGCCCAACTTATTATGTGCAGAAATGTGATGATTTACTTTGATATAAATACACAAAATAATGCATTAACGCTATTTAATAATTCTCTCGTCCAACATGGTTATTTAATTATTGGTGAAAAAGAAAGCCTATTAAGCTCTCCATTTAACAGTTTACTTCAAGCCATAGATGAGCCGGCAAAAATATACCAACGAAAAGGCATATAAAATGCCTGATTTTAAAGTGTTTATTGGCGGTTCGGCTGGCTCGATTGCCCCCATTTTAACCATATTATCAAGCTTGCCTCCTGATTTTAATTTAATCATCACACTGGTTATTCACTCAGGTACCAACAGCACGACACCAATGTCAGAAGTATTAGCGACTAAGTGCGCCTTAACGGTTAGTGAAATTAGTGATAAGGATAAACTTTTACCACATACTGTTTATGTCGCACCTTCTGATTACCATGTCTACGTAGAAAATAAAAAACACTTCTCACTTTCTGTCGACAAAAAAGTACATTTCAGTCGACCAGCAATTGATTTACTTTTTACGTCAGCGGCAGAAGTGTTTGGTAAGCATTGCATTGCAATTTTATTAAGTGGTGCTAATCAAGACGGCGCTGAAGGCCTCTTAAATATAAAACGCCATGGTGGGCTAACTATCGTTCAATCCCCTGAGTCATCACAAATGAGTATTATGCCGCAAAGTGCTATTGATAATAGTGCAGCGATTAAGGTTTTATCCCCCCTAGAAATCAGTCAATTGCTCTTAGAATATAACGATTTAATTAATACCTAATAAACGCACATTTTCACTGTCTTTCAATAAATGACGATACTCTTTGTCGACGTTATACGAAGAAGTAACTTTAATCTTAATCATATTTTCATGCCTGTCCCAAATTGCTTCAGAAAGTCCATGTTTTTGTAAGTTCTTGACTTTAAGGGCTTTAGAGTCAAACAACTGCCAACAAACTTTTCTATTCTCTATTTCTACAATGCTGGTAATTCCCTAGCAGTGTAAAGTGGAAACAGCGATTGTTTTGGAATTTAATCTGTTGATTTATCTGATTTTTTCAACTAGATTATGTTCATAATTTAAATGATTTAGGTCGGATTTATAAATTTATCCGTCTAATGTACTGTTAGCTTTTTGGGAGGGAGTGTGCACCATCTATTGATAATCCTTTTATGCATAATTAATTTAGCATCTTGTGTAGAAAGTGACATTGAAAAACAAAGAGATCCTCTTGTTGAAGAGCTTCGGCAGAAAATGGATGCTATTGAGTGGTATCAAAATCTGGATGCTGAACTTGCATGGTTGAAGGAAATGCCTCCGCTAGACCGTCTGGCAGATGACTTACGTAAAAATAATGCGCGTTTTTTAACTATATTTACCGGATGGGGGAATGAGATTCCCGGATTAAAAGAAGAGCTCACTTGTTTGGCACCATATACATCGAGACATTATTTTATGATAGGTGATTACATTCAGAAACCAGGTGGTGAACTCTTAGAATATCGAGAGACATTTATGGCTAAGTATAACGATGCATTAGCTCGGTATTTGATTGATCTTGGCTTAGATTGCAAAAGCTAACAAACGCTTGAAATCGGATTCAAAATTCTGTCGCACTTTTTGCAAAGATCCGCAAAAATAAGCGCTATTAATTTTTCCTCATTTAAGCGGACGTTGAGGCCCTAGAAGTTATCAAAACTAAATTCTACAGTCTAAAACTATGCAATTTAGAGTGACTGTTGTAAAAAATTGCTATAAACAGCACTAGTTTTACGTAGAAACGTGTTTTTAGTGTAAATAAATCAAAAATAATGGCTGTTTTTCTTTAATGATTAATTCTACAGCTGCGTTATATCGCTAGGAGTTCATATTGAATGTAGTGGAAACTGAAAGGTTATGTATTCGTAAAATAACTGATGCAGATGCAAAAGAGCTTTCGCACGTATTGGCTGATCCTACAGTAATGAAATATTCAACTGTAGGAGTTCATTCAGAACAGCAGATTCATGAGTATATTGCTAACTGCCAGAAGCAGTACGACCTAAATGGTTATGGACACTGGGCTATTTTTGATTCCAGTACTTTTGAATTTATAGGTGTTTGTGGGCTAAATAAACATGAAATAGATTCAGGTGAAGTTATACATATCAACTATCGTTTAGCTGCTAACCAACAAGGTAAGGGTTATGCTGTTGAATCTACCCTTGGTGTTTTAGACTTTGCAAAGCACTCATTAAAACTTGATGCAGTACATGCACTTATCGATCCTGAGAATATTAGCTCTGTTAAAATAGTAAACCGAACAGGCTTTGAGTTTATTGAGACTTCATCATTTCGTGGTTTTAAAGTAGATGTATATCAAGTCGTCCTATAAAAACGAGATATAGCAAGTCACTAAAGCAGGAGTCATTACAGCGGGTTCGGTTCCTGTTTGCTACACATTTTAGCCAACAATTACTCGCCTCTTAGTGAGGCGTTTCGGCTGTAGAATTAATAAAAATTAAATTCTACAGTCTGAAACTATGCAAATTAGAGTGATTTTTGAAAAAATTGCTATAAACAGCGCTAAATTCATGTAGAAAGTGTTTTTTGCGTAAATCAATCAAAAAAAAATGGCTGTTTTACTTTAATGATTAATTCAACAGCCTCGTTATGTGAGACTAAGGTTTATGGATAAATTTCAGGTACATGTCGAAAGGGATAGTGTTTGTATGGGAGATGATGTTAAAGCTCCTCACTCTTATAAATTTAACCTTCCGCTTAATGCATCATTACTAGATTTGTTTGAGTATTTAGAGAAGAAGCACTATTTAGCTTCTGTATCAGGTGTAAATCATAGTTGGGATTCAATCATTAATGGTGAATGCGTAGCGACTTTTATGGGTAATAATAATCAGCCTGAAGCAAGTACAAATTTAGCTAATGAATTATCAAACTATACAAAAGATGGTATTTTAACTATCTGGTTTAATTACAATAGTTCTGTCACATAACAAGTCATTAAAGCAGGGAAATTTACAGTAGGCTGTTTTCACTGCATTCAACATATTAACCAATTATCATGTTTGAAGGATATTTTATAAGTGAAATATATATTATTTGTTTTATCACTTTGCTTTTATGGTGAAGTTCAGGCTGATGATCACTACGTATCATTGAAAAGCCCAAATTTTGAATTGGTTGAAGAAGTGTTTTTTAGTCAGCGTTTATCTTTTGATACGCTGCCAAAGAACAAAATAGTTAATCTAACTTATTGGGGAAACCCGCCAAAAGCAGAAATTAGATATAGCGGAAAAAGTTTATTCATTACAGCCCATGGTAATGAAGTGGAGCGAGTGCATTTAAAATTTGGTCAAAAAATCAAAATAATAACATTCAATATACAGGCTGAACCTGCTCATTATAATAAAGACTATATTAAAGAACACCTCGGGAAAGTCAGCGTTGAAACGCCAGAAGTATATGAACTTAACAACATTTTATTGGCTCTATCGGATAAGTATCATCAAACTAATTATCGGATGTACTCTAAAGGAGCATATTACTCGGATGTTATAAAATGGTTTGCACCTTTTAAAGGACATGAAATATTTAATAAACTGAATGATGTCGACTACTACGCTTTTGTTGAAAACGGACCTTCCTATATTTTCAACGGAGATAAAATAGTTAAGTCTAAGGTATATCAAGGCTTTAGGGCAGTTGATGATATTAGGGATAACATTGGCTTATTAGAAGATTTTGCAAAAAAGAGTGGTTTTAAGAAATTTTATCAACAACATCAAAGCTATTATTTAAAGTTGAGTAACTTATTCCAATTAGGTGCTCAGCCAAAAAACATTTGGCAATGGTTAGAGTCTCATTTCACGGCAAGGTACCAAAGCTATAAGGTTTTTTTCTCTCCCTTGGGACCGGGTAACAATAGTTCTCGGATGTTTACCAATAATGATTTTAATGAATCAATAATGTTTATCAGCGCACCTAATCGCTATGAAAACGAGCTTGAACCTTTTTCAATTCAATCGATGAAGTTCACTCGTTCATTTTTCACTGAAATCGACCATACTTACGTTAATCCAACGTCTGATAAATATATTGACGATATTAATGCTGCTCTTGTGGATTTACCACACTGGTATAAAGGCGGCGGCTATAATAAGCCTTATTTAATATTTAATGAGTATATGACATGGTCAATAGTCTCTTTATACGCAATGGAAAACTATTCTGAGCAAGAATATCTATTTATAAAGGAATATACCGAAAACTTCATGGTAAACAAGAAGGGCTTTTATCAATTTAAAGCCTTTAATAAAGAGCTAATTCGTTTGTATAATAACAAATCAGCTGAAGAAAAAATCACTGACCTCTATCCGCCAATAATCAATTGGATAAAAAACAATTCAAAGGCAGATACCGCGAAATTAAATCTGGACTAAATTTTCTATTCTCTCTTTTTACAGTGCCGGTAATTCCCCCGCACTGCAAAAAGTGGGAACAGAGATTACTTGGGGTTTTAATCTATTGATTTATATTAGTTATTCAACTAAGTTATGTTCTTAATTTAAATTGTTTCGGGCGGGTTTATACATTTATCCGTCTAATCTACTGTGATGTTTTGAATCAAAAGGTGGAGTATATGGATAAAGCGCTACAAACAATGATTGAAAATATGCCTGAGAAAACAGGTAAAAAGTTAGAAGAATGGATTCAAATATTGAATGATGGGAATTTTGTAAAGCATTCAATAGCTGTAAACTATTTAAAAACAGAACATGGAGTGACACACGGGTTTGCAAATACGATTGTCACTTTATCGAAGGAAAAAAATGAAACCCCAGATGATTTGGTCTTCAAACAATATGCTGGTAAAGAGTTGCTCAAACCTATTTATGAATTACTGCTCTCGGAAATAAACAAATTAGGCGAAGATATTGTAATTACACCAAAAAAAGGAAGTGTAAGTTTAATTAGAAAAAAACAGTTTGCTTTAATTAAACCTGCAACTAAAACAAGGATAGATTTGGGCTTGAAATTAAAGGGCGTTGAAGTTCAAGGTCGCTTAGAAGATTCTGGTCCATTTGGCACCATGTGTTCTCATAGAATACAGCTTAAGAGTATATCTGACGTTGATAACGAAGTTATCGAATGGTTATCAAAAGCTTACGATAGCTCGGTGTAGTCAAAACATAACAAACTACTTAAGACGGGACACGCAACAGCTTGCTAGGCTTTGCTTCGCTTCGCATTTTAGCAAGCTTTCACCTCAAGTTATGGCTGGCTTTTCACAATGGTCATCCAATGATCAGCAAGAGCATTAATCAGGATTCCGAAGCCAAGATCATTCAAAGCCGTTTCTTAATGTAAAATCTATGGCTGATTATAAAAATGAATTTACAGAGATAAATACTACCTATCTATGCATTATCAATTCAACGAATACTATTTTAGGCTATTTCATTTTAGTAAAAAATGCACAAAAAAATGACATACAACTTAAGCGAGGCTTGAAGCTGTAGGATATATCAAAAAATAACGATC
>Ga0105355_10004633_pt1 | contig 11763 bp, 9 predicted proteins | sample GOMGulsemesocosm_2_FD_83508 | JGI IMG/M metagenome (GOLD analysis project Ga0105355, IMG submission 83508) | Methane-oxidizing microbial communities from mesocosms in the Gulf of Mexico - GOM9C Gulf of Mexico | ecosystem: Environmental > Aquatic > Marine > Cold seeps | place: Gulf of Mexico... | reverse complement strand
TGTTAAATATCGTGATGCATCAAAATCTCAACAAACCATTGATGGCTTAACTTATTTTGATGATACCGATATTGATGTAGTTATTGAGTGGACTGCTACAGGTTACTCTGTGTCAATTGATGGCGGAACAACGTTCTACGGCCCTTATCTTGCAATTAATACAGGGACAGCGACAGAAACATATCAAATCCGTATTGGTAGCTCTTCGAAAGAGTCAGCAAAAGAATTACTAGCTGATGATATCGTCATTGCTGATGAAACAGATTCGACAGTTCTGTCTGAGGACTTTGAAACTTATGCTGTGGATGACGACCTAAGTACTACTTACTCTAGTTCTGCCGAAGCAACAGTTCAAGAAGACTAATCATCTTGTAGTTGTAGATTAATGTTTTAAACATTGTGTTAAAAATGCCGCTTACTAATAGCGGCATTTTTTTATTTTTACTTTGTAGACCAGGGCGTGCTATTTGAGTGAGACTTTCGCTCTTTTTTTATAGTGATAAATAGTAAAGTATCTATTTGTTAGTCTTTTATCTTTTTCGTGTTTAGCGAGTTTTTTAAATATCTAGCTGTAAGTATTTGAACAAATAGGTGAATGAAAATAACAGACCTTAGATCAAGATTTTAATTAAATTGTAAGCGCGTAATTAGCCCCACATACCAATATCAATCAAGATTTCGCATAAATATCTCAGCACATTAACCTGAGGTAATCATACGTGCACTTGAAATAACAGAGGAAGAATATGGTGCATTCACCTTTGAAACCATTGATGTTGACATGACACCCAGTATGGCGCTGTTATCAATGAAAACAGGTAATATTATTAACATCTTTATTGCCCCTGCCAGTGAAATTTGGGAAGAGAATGCAATTCCCATCAAAGTTCCTATCAGGCAAGGATTACTAAGTTATCTTTTGTTATTAGTTAATAAGAAAGATTTACATAAGTTCAAACAGGTTAAAACATTTGATGATTTGAAAAAATTTAGAGTTGGTCTACAGACTGACTGGATCACGACAAAAATTTTTAAAGAGTTAGGAATGAATGTCGTTACTGCTCATAATTTTGAAAGCTTATTCTTAATGCTAAATAAGCAGCGCTCTGATTATATTCCACGGGCAATTTATGAAATTTATGATGAGTTTACTAACAGAAAAACTAAATTAAACAATGTTGTGATAGAGCCTACATTAGCTTTATATTTACCTATGGTTTCTTATGTTTATGTTTCAACTAATGAGCCAAATATTGCAAAAAGAGTTAAGTCTGGCTTACATAAATTAGCGGCTACTGGCGAGTTAAAGAAAATTTTTAATAAGTACTACGAGGAAGACATCAAAAAAGCAAATATACAAAACCGACGATTGATAAAAATTAAAAACCCTTACTTCAATGACAAAAGCATATTAAGTGATAAAGATTTATTTTACCACCTCTAAAAAAATAGTGGGCTGTTTATATTAGCCTCCGCTGACTTTACCAATTATTTTTACAATCGTTTCTTAGCCTTTTTACAAGGCATTACCTATGTTATTTAGTCATTAGGCCCTATATAGCTAAAAGCAAAGGTGTACTTGAAGTGGTAGAAAAATTTTTATCTACTGAGTCAATTTTCGGTCAAGGATTCAAAGATAATACTCAAGAAAGTAAGTAAATAAATAAAAACGCAATTAGTTAATAGCTTAACTGCGTTTCGCCTTGGTAAAATTAACAAGATTAATTCAATTATCGAGCAGTTATGAAGGCTCTGAGGGTGTTAATGGCATCAAAAAGGAATTATTCCCTCAGATGATATCGATACCTAGCTCAAAGTATGTTATTCGAGCTAATTTGTTCTACTGAACGAGAATTCCCACTATTTGGTTTTGCTATTTTACTCAGCTGAAATTTTTCGCTTTAATCTATTTCCCGATGTCTTTAAATTCACAAACTGGGTAGAACTCAGTTTTGAATGCCCCCCAATAAACCTAAGACATGCTACTAAGCGCCTTAATAACACCTCTTATTTCAGATAAACCTTTCAAGCGACCAATACAAGAATAGCCAGGATTGCCCTGTTTGTTGATATCATCTAAAATTTGATGACCATGATCAGGTCTAATAAATATTTCATTATCATTATGTTTTTCACCACGGTTTTTTTCTTCCTTTAATAAGGCAGAAATCACCCCGACCATATCAACATCACTTGATAGATGTTCAGCTTCATAAAATGAGCGTTGTTCATTCTCATCTCTGCTAACACCACGCAGGTGAGCAAAATGAATACGTGAACCATATTCTTTCGCCATTACCGGTAAGTTATTATCTGGACGACTACCGTAGGTTCCTGCACATAATGTAATGCCATTAGCAGGGCTTGGTAGTGCAGCAAACAAAAGATCTAAATCTTCAGATGTACAAATAATGCGTGGTAAACCTAACATATCCCTTGGTGGATCATCAGGGTGAATCGCTAACTTAACGCCTAATTGCTCTGCTTTTGGTAATACTTGGGATAAAAAAGAAAATAGGTTTTTTCTTAGCGTTTCTTTATTAACTCCTTTATATGTTTCTAAGGCAGTACGAAAATTTTCTATGGTATAAGCATCGGTCATTTTACCCGGTAAACCCGCGATAATATTATTAGTTAATAACGCTTTATCTTCTGCAGACATTGCTAAAAATATAGCTTTTGCTTGTCTTAACTCTTCATGCGAATAATCAGCTTCCGCATTTTCACGCTGTAAAATAAATAAATCAAAGGCAGCAAACTTGTATTGGTCAAATCTCAGAGCGTAAGCACCATTGGGTAATTGAAATTTCAAATCCGTGCGAGTCCAATCGATTACTGGCATAAAGTTATAACAAATTGTTTTAATACCACATTTTGCTAGGTTTTCCATTGATTCAATCCAAGCATCGACATAAGGTTGATTATCTTCGCGCCCTAGTTTGATATCTTCATGTACAGGAATGCTCTCAACAACAGACCAAACAAGAGAAGATTGACTATTATTATCTTTTTCAATTAACGCTTTATGAGCTTGAATTTCTTCTGTGGGCCATACTTCGCCGGTAGATATAGCGTGTAAAGCACTAACAATATCTGTCGCTCCAGTTTGTCTAATATCGGTAATTGATACGGGGTCGCTGGGACCAAACCATCTCCATGCTTCACGCATTTAAAATCTCCACATTGTTATGACTGTATTTGTATTTATTCAAGACATTTAAGTTTAGGTTATTGTTTGTAAGCTGGGATATTTTTGCTTTTATTACGCCAACAAACGACAAATAATGGATATAACCCCTCCACATACCGCCTGCCAAACACCTTACCAACTACCTTACCAACCAAAGCGTAACAGAAGTCATATTGGCAAGTCCAGATTAAATATTGGTAAGTCCAAAGAAATAACGATAAACTGGTAATTTGAATTAGCATAATTGGTCAGTTAGATCTCCTTAATTTCAAGTGAATAAAACTTTATGAAATCTTCTACAGAAAAATCCCCACGTCTTTATCAACAAGTGGCTGAAAAACTAGTCGCGCTAATTGAAACCGAAAAATATACGGTCGGTATGCGTCTGCCTGCGGAGCGTGACTTAGCTGCAATGTTTAATGTCAGTCGACCAACAATTCGAGAAGCTGTTGTTGCCCTCGAATTAGAGAGCCTTGTCGAAGTGCGTATGGGATCTGGTGTTTATATCACAGAAAATATTAAAGAAAAAAGCCGTTTTTCTAATAATGATGTTGGGCCATTTGAGTTAACTGAAGCAAGAGTCTTAATTGAAGGTGAAGCTGCTGCCCTCGCTGCCACTATGATAACAGATGAAGAATTAGCTCAACTTGCCGAGACTTTAAATGAGATGGCTTGTGAAAACAATAATGATATGGATACACATGAAATGGCTGATAAAAAATTTCATATGATTATTGCAAGAGCGACCAACAATAGTGCTATTAGCTCAATTATTGAAGAGCTCTGGGACGAGCGGGAAAGGTCAACACTGACTAGACGTATGTATCAAATAGTGCGGGACAGTGGCGTAAAACCATCGATTGATGAACATAAAAAAGTTTATGAAGCACTAAAAGTACGTGATGCTCAAGCAGCCCGTGCATTGATGCGAGCACATTTGATGCGAGTCATTGATAGTATTTTACAAGCAACTGAGGTTGAGGCAGTTGAGGCTGCTCGCAAACAAGTGCTGAAGAGTCGAGAAAGATTTAGTCGAACACGCACGATAACTTAAACACTGCCGTCCAATTTCTCTTTGCTTTATCTGTTTTTATTTCGTATCTATCGCTAGATAAGCTGCTTTCGCTGAATTTTCTTTACCTTTTAATCGCTATTCGAAAGACTCAGTTTGGTGCTTCTTTCGCCTTAGTAGCGACTAAGGCTTAGCCTGAGTTTACATGGATACTTGTCATGCTAGCGGGAGCTGAAGTCATCAAGTTGAGCAGTGCCTCTTTCTTTCACCTTTTGGTAAAGACATTATTCTACAAAAAACAACTAAAATTAACAAAACCGGACCTGTCGCCGGGGCAACCTAACCTACCAATAAACACAAAAAGACAACCAATATTAAAAATTGGTTGACCAAAGCACTGTATCTTTATAGTCTGGTACTAGTTAATTCTATCATTAAGGTTAAAAATGATGATATTTAGCAAATATATTAAGAAACTGTAACAGCTACATTGGTAAGTAATGCATTTGCATCACCTGTAAGTATTACCAAACTCTAGTATGTACGATGGTCACCCTAACTTCTGGTACGAACTAAAATGAATAAAAGTAATAAAATGAAGACGTTTGTTAAATCGCTACTGCCTGGAATATTTTTGTTTGGCTTTACCGTCGGTACTGGCAGCGTTACCGCCATGGCTAAAGCCGGAGCAGATTATGGCATGTCTTTGTTATGGACTATCTTTATTTCCTGTGCCATCACCTACTTTTTAATTCAATTATTTGGCAAGTTTACTCTGGTTACAGGCCAGACTGCCCTGCAATCTTTTAGAAAACATATTCACCCAGCAGTTGCCATGCTTTTTATAATCGCGCTTACCACACAGGTTTGTGGAAGTGTTATTGGTGTGATGGGTATTTTAGCTGATGTCTGTTATGAGTGGTCAAAAAACTTTATTGACGGTGGTATATCACCACTGTATTTCGCCATCTTTTTCATCAGCTTTGTCTATGCTATTTTTCTGATTGGCAAAACGGAAGTATTTGAAAAGGTATTGGCCATTTTTGTCGCTATTATGTCGGTCTGTTTTTTGATTAACTTTATTATTCTAATGCCTCCTGCAATGGAAATTTTAAAAGGCATGGTGCCTAATGTGCCTGATACCGGCGCGGATAAAAATGCATTTTTGGTGATTGCCTCCATGGTGGGTACCACTGTTTTTTCAGGGCTATTTATCTTACGGACCATCCTAGTAAAAGAAGCGGGTTGGACAATGGCTGACATAAAAACTCAAAACAGAGATGCGTTGTTTTCAGCATTTCTGATGTTTATCGTCAGCACCTCGATCATGGCGGCAGCGGCTGGCTCTTTGTTTATTCAGGGAGTCACCCTAGAAAATGTTACCCAAATGATTTACTTACTCGAGCCCTTAGCTGGCTCCGCTGCTGTCGCCATATTTACTATCGGACTGATAGCCGCAGGCGTATCATCTCAGTTTCCCAATGTGGCGTTGCTACCATGGCTTTTGGACGATTTTCACCAGAGAAAACCCAATCTTAAGAGACCGAGTTACCGAATTATAGCTTTAGTCATATCCTTACTAGGGTTAATCGTGCCCATTTTTAATGCCAAACCTATTGCCATAATGGTTGGCTCGCAAGCTTTTGGTGCCTTGCTTCTACCTGCCACTGTGGCGTGTATCAGCTTTGTAGGCAATAAAGTAACACTGATGGGAGAAGATAAATTTTCAACCATGACCAATGTTATATTATCTATGATATTCGTATTTTCCTTGGTGATGAGTTACATGAGCTTCAATGGCATTCTCTCGACGTTACAGACGCTTTAATGTAACAAATATGGCTATGCTTACCGGTCGCGATTTTCTGCTACATGAACAAGTTTTTATTGCGAAAATAACGACACCAGATGCTCGATAGACAACATTTAGCTGCTCAATTTAAATAGATGGAATAATGATGAATTACACCAACAAACTTGTCCGTTTTACCGCAAACCGTGTATGGCGCAGTTATACCGGTGGTAAAATCCTTGATCAACTGGAGCAAAAGTCGCTACCGCAAGACACGCACTTTCCTGAAGACTGGATTGGCTCAACCACACAGGCGGTCAATCCAGACAGAAAAGATATCGTTGAAGGAATTTCCCACGCTATCATAGGCAATGAAGCTATACGTTTTGATGAATTAATTGCTTTAGACCCAAGTTACTTCCTGGGCGAACAACACACCAAGGCATTTGATTTAAACCCTATGCTACTGGTGAAATTTTTAGACTCCTCCGTTCGTTTACATTTTCAGGCACATCCATCAGCTGAATTTGCTCGTGAACATCTCAACAGCAATCACGGTAAGGCTGAAGGTTATTACATTCTAGATGTTCGTGAAGGCACGACTGATCCCTACGTATACGTTGGCTTTCAACATCCACCATCTCGCAGTGAGTTTAAAGAGATGATAGCAACGCAAAACATTAGCGCAATAGAAGCATGTTTTGAGAAAGTTCCGGTTAAAGCCGGTGATTGTTTGTTTATACCTGGTGGCTCGCCCCATGCGATTGGCGAAGGCATTTTGATGGTTGAAATTATGGAGCCTTCTGACTGGGCAGTGCGATTTGAATTTACTAAATCTGGCTACACCATGCCAGAAGAAGCACGCTTTATGAAGCGAGATCTCGATTTTTGTATGGATGTCTTTGACTTCAGCCAATTATCGGTAGCAGACGCAATTGAGAAGTTCTTTCAGCCCCCAAAAATCAGCCATCACTACGACGATAATTCATTTCAACAAACCTTGATACATAAGAATATTACCGACAAATTCAGAGTGAAAAAGTCGACTATCTTTGACTCCATTGACAAGAAAGAGCAAGGTTTTTACATCGGCATTGTTGTTAACGGCGAGTGCAGTATTAAAATTGGCGAAGAAACCATTCATCTAAAAAAACTCGATCGATTTTTCTGCCCTGCAGGTATTGATGCGGTAACCATAAGTACAGCATCAAGTGTTGAAATTTTAGAGTGTTATCCGCCAGAAGTTAACTAACACTGAGGGTTAAAGCTCTCCCCTACTTCTAGCGTGATAAAGTAAAGCAGATAAGAGAACCGTATGAACTTAGCTCAAAAACAACTGAAACAAGAAAATTTAGCGCAACTAGCCACTAATCAAAAAATCCTAATACCAAAATACGATAGAGAAAACACAGCAATTGCTATTGTTCATCTTGGCCCTGGTGCTTTTCATCGCGCTCATCAAGCTGTTTATACCGAAAACGCCATGAATTTATCAGGTGGTGACTGGGGTATTTGTGGCGTTTCATTGCGTAGTGCCACCGCACGAGATATTTTAGCCGAGCAGGATAATTTATATACCTTAGCAATTTTAGATAAAAAAGTTAGCTATCAAGTTATTGGCGCAATAAAAGAAGTTTTAGTGGCCAGTGAGCAATGCGATAAAGTTATCGCTCGTATGTCCTCAATAAACACTAAACTTGTTACTTTAACCATTACCGAAAAAGGCTATTGTTTAGCCGCTGACGGCTCTTTAGATTTAAATCATCAAGATATTAAGCATGATTTAGCAAAACCAACAAAACCCGTCAGTGCTATTGGTTTTATCGTAGAGTCACTTAAACAAAGAAAACTAAAGGGTGTTAATGCCTTTAATGTACTTAGTTGTGATAACGTTTCCGGCAATGGTGACAAACTGCGCCGCGCTGTTTTAGATTATGCCGGACAATTTGATGCAAACTTGCAAGCATGGATAAGTGAAAATGTCGCTTTTCCCAATGCCATGGTTGATAGCATTACCCCTAAAACTGAAAGCTATACTATTGAGTCCGTATCACAAGCCATTAATTTACAAGATAACTGGCCAATACAAAGAGAAGAGTTTAGCCAATGGGTTATCGATAATAACTGGCAAGGTGAACGTCCTGACTGGCACAAGGTAGGTGTGATATTTACCGATGATGTCGAAGGGTTTGAACAGGCTAAACTAAGATTACTGAACTGCTTGCATTCAACACTCGCCTACGCCGGCTCTCTCGCCGGTTTTGAAACCGTATTTGATGTCACTAGCGATAAAGGTTTTTATCAATTTATTACTAAACTGGCCTCAGATGAAATTATTGGCTCATTTGTGCCACCAAAAGAATTAGATGTCACATCGTATGCTGATGAAATTATTCAGCGCTTTTTAAACCCTGCCATTCGTCATTTATTAGCTCAAATAGCTTTTGATGGCTCACAAAAATTACAAATGCGAGTATTGCCAATCATTGAAGATAACTTAGCACTCGGCCGGCCAACTACGTTGCTTTCTTTGTCATTGGCTTGCTGGTTTGAATTTATTTGCCGCGCCTTAAAATCAGGTACCGTAATTAATGATCCACTGGCGAAGCACTTTGCCAATATGCCGAAATTACTCAGCGAAGATGTACTTGAAGTGGTAGAGGCCTTTTTATCTATTAAATCAATTTTCGGTAAAACATTTAAAGATAATACTCAAGCAAGTACGCAAATAAAAACGCAATTAGTTAACAGTTTAACTGCGTTGCGCCTTGGTGAAGTTAATAACATTAAGTCAATTGTCGAGCAGTTATGATGTCGCTGATGGTGCTACTGGCCATCAATAAGAGCATTATTCATCCCAAGGTGAGACGATAATAAGACTATCTACACCTAGCTCAAGCTATATTGCTTGAGCTAGTTTATTCTACTGTGTCACTATTTAGTTTTGCTATTTTGTTCAGCAGCTATTTTTTTCGCTTTAATCGATTTCGCGATTTCTTTAAATTCATAAGTTGGATAGAACTCGGTTTTAAATGCTCCCCAAGCGGATTTTTCTACCGCTAAATTTAATCGACGTAAATCTTTTGGTTGAATTTTTAAAGTGATCACCTGCCCTAAGCCCATAGCGACATACCAAGACTCTATTTCCATACCTTCAGGTGGAAATGATTGCCAAAATCGAGTTTCATCCATTTTAGCTTGTAACTCAGATAAGCTCTTATCTTGTTGATGCTTTAATATTATAGTCACCAATATTTTATCGCTATCTATTTGGTATTTTTCTTTGGCTAGTGATGATTGTGAAAGTGTTAAAGCCAAAAGTAAGAAACCAAAAGATAATGTGGTTAATAATAATTTTTTCAGTTGTGTCATGCTATATTTCCTTGGATAAGTTCGAGAGAGGTTTAAAGCGATTTTTTAATAATACTGATAAAAAAAAAGGGGTTACTGCACCGCAGTAAACCTCTTTTTTTTACATAAAACACATTACAATACGGTTACAACAACCACTAACTATCAGTAAAGTGATAAGCGCCTGTCCAACGGTACAACTTACCATCGACTGTCAACTGGTGCTTTTGAGAAGCTGATGTGTTTATATTGGCTAGAATGAATACGTTCACTGTTCCTTTTAAGTCTTTAATTGAAACTGCGGTGTAGTTTTCATCATCGTGCACTACCTTTAGTTCAGCAATGTTGCTGTTAGAATTCACCGATGACTCTGAAACCGGGCTATAACTACCATGTGGCTCTATAACCGAAGAAAAAACCGTATTACCACTTTCTTTCCTACGAATCATTAAAGCGGCATCTCTTCGTAGATTAAAGTCAGGATCATTTGCACCTATACGTGTTAGTAGTAATTCATCGCTTGGATTGGTTGCAGTTGTTAAAGTGTAGAATTTACTATTACCCAACCATGAGAATTGTGTGGTGTCGGAAGAAGGTTTTCCTTGACCTTCTAAATACAAATGTTGATAACCGTTTGCAGGCCCTAAAGTACTTAAACTGGATGGGCTGTCGTAGGAGAAATTCATTTCCATCACTTGCCCCATAAAATAGAAAGGGAAATCATATTGATTTTTGTTAGCAGAGGTCACTTTCATAATATCGAGTAAGAAAGATTTCTCGAAGTTTTTAAGCTTTATCATCGCCATGGTTCTATGCATTTCTGTACCAGGGTAAGCATTAGTTTCTTTGGCGCTAATTACTTGAATATTTGGCTTGGTATCATCATAGAGATATAAGTCTGAGTGTTTTGTGCTCGCAGTTGCATACTCGCCATCAAAGTGCATTTCTGTGTTTTGAGATAGGGTATTATGTGCAATCGTTGTTTTGGCCCAGGTTTTATTTTCTTTTAAATAATTACCACCACCTTTTTGACCAATGTTAACAAAACGAGCAAGGCCGTAATCCTGAATGACTTCATCGCCTTTTTCATACAAAGAATAAGACAGTTTGTCATAATGACCATGGCTTAAACCTTGTGCAGCATATTTAAATACTAAGCTTAACTCCTCATTACCATAACGAAGTACAGCAACGCCACCTTGTTTACCATTTATGCCATCACTCAAGTTAATCGACTTTTTGGTAAACGGTTGTGCTTTGCCATCACGAATACCAATGGCAACATTTAGCCCAGACTCGTCTAATAAAACCTCATTTTGTTTGTCGGCAATACTAAGTAATTGTGGGTTTTTCGTGCCGTAATGGTAGGCAATATTAACTGTGCTTACTAAAGACGCAGTATAATAAGACATGCCTTTTTGACCATCATTTAATGGAAAAAACTCGCCATCGGCATCAGATAAATTAAGCAGTGCATTGACGCCTTTGAGAAGTACATTCTCTTTGTGCTGTAATACTTTTAACTCGGGCCTTTCATTGTGCATTGCCAAAGCAAAAATCAAAAATGGATACATGGCATAACGTTGATAGTATGGACCTTCGGTGTAATAACCATCGGGAGAGAAAGGTTCATCAAGGTTAGCCAAGAAACCTTTCTTCTGTCCCACTACCTTTATTATGCCGCCATCATTGTCTCTGCCACCGACTGGCAGGCCATCGTCTGCTATGCCGTATAATGCTCTTTGAATGAGCTCTTCATCGTCCATAACCAAACCAATCATACCCACAGCCGCATTGCCCCAAGTACTATGATTATGTACACGATTATAAAATTTTGGATTTTCTAAAGAGATATAGTCGGCAAAGGGACGAAATAAGTTATTCTCTAATGTAGAGCGTTCAGCTGCTGACAGAAAATTATAAATGGTATCGTAGGCTTGGCTCATATAAACCAGCCAATTACTGTCATTTAAACATTGCCAAAACAGTTTACCTCGTGCATAAGATCTTTTCTGCGGGTGAGCGGGAAGATTCTTATACATGGCTTCATATTGGAAGAGCATATCGCGGACATAAACCGCGTATTTATCATCTTGTAAAATTTGATACAAGGCACCCGCTTTTTGAGCAAACTTGAAGTTTTGTTTATGCCTAAAATGGGTATAACCCCCGGAAAAATCTTTTGGAATGGGGGTATCAATACCAAAGGCGATTTCGGCATCAACTTCTTCTTTAACACTTTTTAACGTTACGTCGAACAAAGGCACTTGGCCTAAACTCTTTCTAATTTTTTCTACTCCGGACTTGGTCATAATCAAGTTTGGATGTTCTTGTGACTGCACACATAGGGGGATAGACAGTGTAGTTACCATGAGTAACAAGGCAGTGACGCTAATTTTGTTCATCGCCATTTTCTCC
>Ga0105355_10004629_pt1 | contig 11773 bp, 14 predicted proteins | sample GOMGulsemesocosm_2_FD_83508 | JGI IMG/M metagenome (GOLD analysis project Ga0105355, IMG submission 83508) | Methane-oxidizing microbial communities from mesocosms in the Gulf of Mexico - GOM9C Gulf of Mexico | ecosystem: Environmental > Aquatic > Marine > Cold seeps | place: Gulf of Mexico... | reverse complement strand
TCATCTCTGCGTATCTCTAGCTTATCGGCAATAGGGATGGCAAACATAGTCGCTAACATAGAGCCGTAGAGGGTGGTCAACAAGGCGACCGCCATCGCCGGCCCGATTGACTTAGGGTCCCTCATGTTAGAGAGCATTTGTACCAGCCCCACCAGCGTTCCTATCATGCCCATCGCCGGCCCCACATCACCTATCGCTTTAAATATATTGATCGCGGCGGTATGCCTATCGGTCATTAAACTCTTTTCTTTATTGAGCAGCGTTTTAACGACATCCGGGTCGTGGCCATCAACCAATAATTGAATGCCACGGTTCATAAATTCAGTACTGACAGTTTTTTCTTCCAGGGAGAGTAATCCACCTTTGCGGGCGGCATCGGCCATGTCCACTGTTTCGGCAATGATGTCTTCGACTTTAACCGACTTAAACATGAAAGCTTTGCTGATTATTTTACCTATGCCGAGAAACTGCGCCAGAGTGAACTTAATCAACACCACAAAAACGGCACCACCCATTACAATCAATAGGGAAGGCGTGTTAACAAAGACCCCTACGTCGCCCCCGGATGCCATGGCAGCGATAACTATACCAAAAGCACCTAACAAACCTACGATCGTGGCTATATCCACATGTATCTCCTAATAAACGACAGTTCACGCTGTAAAACTAATGCAATGTTTAACTTTATGTCGGGCTATGTACTAAGTAAAAGTGACTATATCAGCCAACTCTGGGCAGTTATCAAATGTCAGTCAATAAAAAAATTCGATAACTTCTGGGGCTATTATGGCCGAGTGCAATCACACAGTGTATTCAACTCAACCTAGAGGCTGCTAAATGCTGTGTTCCTCCCCTGGGCCTAAAAAACGCCAACCAAGCACAAAACATTTCAACCCTTTAAAAAGTATACGAAAAAAAACTAGATGTGCAACATTTAGCTCAGCTATTCGAGCACTGCACAGCAGTACTGAGACACTCAAAGCAAATGAAATTTTAACTATTACTTTGCTAACTTAATGTTATGTCGGCAGATATAGTCAGTTATTGAGCAATAGAGTGACAAACAGAGTAAATATAGCCTGTTCAGCAACAGCTGCATAGTTTAGCATTGACATTAAATCTATAAATAGAGCGGCGAGTCGCCCCTTATTGATACAGGTAATACAATGACCACTAAGAAAAAAGCCGCTTCTTTTGAAAAATCTCTGTCTGATCTGGAAACCTTGGTCAATAAAATGGAGCACGGAGACTTAAGCTTAGATGAATCTTTAAGTGCTTTCGAAGCAGGGGTTAAATTGACCAGAGAATGCCAAATGATGCTCGATGAAGCCGAGCAAAAAGTACAAATACTGACCGAAAAAAACGGCGAATTAATCAGCAGTGCTTTTACTAGTGAGAAATAGTCAGTGTCAATAGAGCAACAATTAGCCGATTACCAACACAGAGTAACCGAACAGTTACAGCGACGGCTGCAGCATCATTCTATTCAAGCTTCCCTACAGCAGGCCATGCGCTACAGCCTTTTTAATGGCGGCAAACGCATCCGACCGACATTGGTTTATTTGGTCAACAATGCACTCCAGGGGCAGTTGAGCGATGCGGACGATGCCGCCTGCGCTATTGAAGCTGTACACAGCTATTCGCTGGTGCACGATGATCTACCGGCCATGGATGATGATAACTTACGCCGCGGCCAACCCACTTGTCACGTACGCTTTGATGAGGCCAGTGCTATTCTGGCAGGGGATGCTCTGCAGTGTATCGCTTTCCAATGGCTCAGCCAGCAACAAAATAATTTAACGGCACAACAACAACTGCAAATGATCAGTGTCCTGGCGACAGCCAGTGGCGATACGGGCATGGTTGCCGGCCAGGCTTTTGATTTGGCGCATGTTGATCAGCCTCTGAGTTTAGCGCAGTTGGAAAACATGCACCGCTGCAAGACCGGCGCACTGATCAGCGCTGCAATTGAATTGGGAATATTGAGCGCCAACGCAGAGGTCAGTGTGCAGAGCAAACAATCACTGCTTGAGTACGGCGACGCTATTGGCCTGGCTTTCCAAGTGCAGGATGATATTTTAGATATCACTGGGGACACTGTGACCTTAGGGAAACCTCAGGGCTCAGATATAGAGGCCAACAAGCCCACTTACCCTGCTCTTTTGGGATTAGAGGGTGCCAGAGTAAAATTACAGCAGTTGCTTCAACAAGCTCTGGATGCCACAGAATGTTTAGGTCAGCAGGGTACAGCCCTTCGAGAACTCGCCAAATATATAGTAGAACGCAACCACTGATGCACAGTAAAATCCCCCACACCCAGCCCGACACCCCGTTACTAGATCTGATTGAAAACCCTAGTGAACTGAAGAGTTTAAAACTCTCACAACTTCCTGAACTGGCCGAGCAGTTACGCGCTTTTTTGCTCTATAGTGTAGGCCAGACCGGTGGTCATTTCGGCGGAGGGCTGGGAGTAGTTGAGCTGACTATCGCCTTGCACTATCTTTTAGATACTCCCAGAGACCATCTGATTTGGGATGTTGGGCATCAAAGTTATCCGCATAAGATCCTGACCGGGCGACGGCGTGCCATGTTGACTATTCGGCAATTGCGCGGCTTACACCCCTTCCCGGATCGTAATGAGAGCCAGTACGACGACTTTGGTACCGGTCATTCCAGTACTTCAATAAGTGCCGCTTTAGGCATGTCGATTGCCGACAGGTTAAATCAGTTACCGCATCGCAGTGTCGCGGTTATAGGTGACGGTGCCCTGACTGCAGGAATGGCCTTCGAGGCTTTAAATCATGCCTCGCACGTAGACGCCAACTTGCTGGTGATACTCAATGACAACGATATGTCGATCTCCGAAAACGAGGGCGGACTGGCCAATTATCTAGCCAGCCAGCTAAAAACCAAAACCGCCGCAGAGGCTAATGCCGCACTCTTCGAAGCTCTTGCATTCGATTACACCGGCCCAATTGACGGTCATGATCTGGACAGTTTAATTCCGGCACTAGAGACAGTATTAGCCAAACCTGGTCCACAATTTCTTCACATCATCACCACTAAAGGCAAAGGTTTTTATCCCGCCGAATCTGACCCTGTGGGCTATCATGCAATCACCAAAATAGAACCTTTAACTGATGAGTTGGCCGATGGGTCGCGACCAGCCCAAGAGAGTAAACCTAAAACCTTCGCCAACATCTTTGGCCAGTGGCTAGTACACCAGGGCGCCATTGATCCTAATCTAGTGGCGATTACCCCGGCGATGAAGGAGGGCTCGGATCTGGTCGAATTTGCCAGAGAGTATCCACAGCGATATTTTGACGTTGCCATCGCCGAGCAGCACGCCCTGACCTTCGCTGCCGGCCTTGCCTGTGCTGACATTAAACCAGTAGTGGCGATCTACTCGACTTTCTTGCAGCGGGGCTATGATCAATACATTCACGATATCGCAATTCAAAACTTACCGGTTATCATCGCCATTGACAGAGCCGGCTTAGTCGGTCAAGACGGCGCCACCCACGCCGGCTGCTACGACATAGCAGCACTGCGCTGCATCCCCAACACTGTAATAATGACCCCCAGTGATGAGCAGGAACTGTGGCTGGCCTTAAACACCGCCAGCGAGTGTCCTGGACCCGTAGCCATTAGATACCCACGGGGTACCGGCAGCTGTACAACTGTGGATAAAAACAGCGACTGCATCGAGATCGGCCAAGCTAGCCTTTTGCGCCGCGGCAACAGCAAAATGGCGCTGCTTAATTTCGGCCCACTTCTGCAAGATGCTAGTTACGTCGCTGAAGATTACGACCTGACGTTAGTCGATATGCGCTTCGTAAAGCCTTTAGATGAAGCTCTGCTGAGCGAGTTGGCCGCTGACCACCAGCACTTCTTCACTTTGGAGGATCACGCCATAGCGGCGGGAGCAGGCTCTGCTGTGAGCCAGTTCCTAGCAGAGCAGCCTGTAACGTTTACTCATCTAGGTATCCCTGACACATTGATACCACACGGTACCCGCGAGCAGCAATTGAAGATCTGTGGTCTGGATGAAAAGGGAATAGCTCAGGCAGTAGAGAGGAAACTGCAGGGGTTGTAAGTGCCCTATGATCAGAACTCAATAATCGAAACACTGACCTGGACCGCAGTTAAAACCTGCGGCTCTGAGATTAACCGAATTTTCTCTGGTAGGTCTCGAGCACAGTCATAACCCCTTCTCGGTTTTTCTTTTTTATACTCCCGCTATAGCTCATAGCATTTTTTATCATCACTTTCCCCGAGGCCGGGTTCGTCTGTAGATGCTCAGCGTATAGACATGTAATTCCCAACTTCAGCACCGCAAATTCCATCAACAGTTTCACAGCTTCAGTACAGTGGCCGCGCGCCCAATAAGGCTGGCCAATCCAATAACCTAAATCTGCTTCACAGCCGTTAATACTCACTAGAGCGACTGTGCCTATTAACGCCTGGGTGTCTTTTTCAACTATTGCGAATATTACCGCAGATCTTTGCCTGTATAGGTCAGCGTGAGTTCCTATCCACTCTTCAGCCATCGCCAAAGTATAAGGGTAGGGAATACTTAAGGTGGTTTGCGAAACTTGTGGGTCCCCGGCCAACTGCTCTACATCCGCTGCATCAGTCAGCGAAAAGGGACGTAAAATCAATTTTTTGGAATTTAATATCGGCTGATCCATCTACTGTCTTCCCCTACTCGCAGCTTGCTTCCGTCTTCCGTCTTCCGTCTTCCGTCCTCCAACTTCCAACTTCCAACTTCCAACTTTCTTATCCTCCCTCGAAGCTGCTTAAAAATTTGCTTAATAGTGTATTTAATTGCTGTTGATCTTGTTCCGATAGACCGGAAGTTAAATTCGTTTGAGTCTCGACATGTGCGGTCACCGCCTTATCAATCAAGCTAAATCCAGTCTCAGTTAAGGAAATAATAAACCCCCGTCCATCGTTGGGATTGGGAATACGATTTACTAACCCGGCTTTTACCAGCTGATCGACGCGGTTGGTCATGGTCCCGGAGGTAATCATCATCGTTGCCAGTAATTCGTTGGGCGATAATGCATGTGGCGGCCCACTGCGCCGCAAAGTGGCCAGCACATCGAAACTGGCAAAGTTTAAGCCATGAGCGGCGAAGGTTTTACCCATTTCCTTGCCTAAGTGCTCGTTGACTCTTTTGATCCGACCAATCAATTGCATAGAACTGACATCTAGGTCGGGGCGCTCGGTATTCCACTGTTGAATTATCTTATCTACTTTATCCATGCAAAATATAATAACAGAAACTGTCTTGACATCAAGATAAATAATGTTATCTTGATATCAAGATACTTCACCCCTAGAGAGCCGACATTATGTCTAACAAATCCATATTATTAACCACTGCATTAGCGCCCATCATTTGGGGCAGCAGCTATCTGGTCACCACTGAATATTTACCTCAAGGGTATCCATTAACTCTGGCAATGCTCCGGGCGCTACCAGTGGGCCTGCTACTGCTGATTCTCTGTCGTCAATTACCCGGTGCCCACTGGTGGCTAAAAATTATCGTACTGGGAGCACTGAACTTTTCGATTTTTTGGTGGCTATTGTTTGTTTCCGCCTATCGCTTACCCGGTGGCGTCGCTGCTACTATAGGTGCTATCCAACCACTGTTGGTGATTTTCCTGGCTCGGGGCTTTTTGGGTTCGCCGATACGCAGTAATTCCATTGTCGCCGCCATCATCGGCATCTTTGGAGTGGCTCTGCTACTACTGACAGCCGATGCAACTCTGGACAAAATTGGTCTACTTGCGGGCTTAGCTGGCGCGGTATCTATGGGCTGTGGCACAGTATTGAGTAAAAAGTGGCTCAGTGATAATCACAGTGGAAGCGTGAGCCCGCTGACGTTTACCGCCTGGCAGTTAGTGGCGGGTGGAATTTTATTAGTGCCAGCGGCACTGACGTTAGAACCGGCTCTGCCACATTTAAGCGCCGAAAATATACTCGGCTTTGTTTACTTAGGGCTGATTGGTGCAGGTTTTACTTATTTACTTTGGTTCCGCGGTTTAGCTAAGCTGTCACCGACTGCCATTGCGCCGCTGGGGTTCTTAAGCCCATTAACAGCAGTGTTACTAGGCTGGGCCATACTTGAGCAAAGCTTAACCCCACTACAGTTTGCCGGCGCTGCCATCGTCTTCTTCAGCGTTTGGTTGAGCCAGCGCAACCCGCAGCCAAAACCTCTGCAGAGCAGTCCTGTCATCGACAGGCAATACAGTTAAAACCCACAGCGTCTTTTAACGGGGGTATCAGATCGGTGCTAGTGGATCTTAGACACAGGCAGTTGCTTTAAACAGCTGCCTGTGACGCTCAGTGATGAGACCTGTCTTTTACTTCACGTTCAGTTGTTCTGGGAAGGATCTGTACAGCAATACCTAGATGCTGATAATGAGCAATCAGTCGTCCACCACAAAACGGGGGAGTTTTCAAAAACATTGGATCTGCTCTGTTGGATGATTTTTCGAACACAAGTACAAAAAGTAACTCATCTAACCAAAATAACATTAGCGGCTAACAAGTTACATCTCACCATAGCCATTGTTAAAGAGGGTAGTACAGAGACACTTTAGAAGAGAGTCAGTTAATTTTTCGGTTGCGATAAACGTTAAAATTAACTGATGACTAGAATTGTCCGACAGCCAGCGTCAGCTATTTATCAAACATATGCCCTAATTTACCCGCTTTTGTGGCCAAATAATTCTGATTGTGACTATTTTCACCCACCTGAATCGGCACCCGAGCACTCACTTGTACTCCGTATTTCTGCATGGCGGCAACCTTGCGCGGATTATTGGTCATCAGGCGTAATTTCGTAATTGAAAAATGCTCGAGCATCGGCAGGCACATACTGTACTCGCGCATATCGGCATCGAAACCTAACTTTTCGTTGGCCTGTACTGTATCTGCCCCTTTATCTTGCAAGCTGTAGGCTTTGATCTTATTCAGCAGACCTATGCCACGCCCTTCTTGACGCAAATACAACAAAATACCACGGCCCTCTTCGGCGATACGGGTAAGCGCCTCCTGTAATTGGAAACCGCAATCGCAGCGCAAGCTAAATAGTGCATCGCCGGTAAGACACTCAGAGTGAATACGCGCCAGGACCGGCTCGTCACCACTGACATCTCCAAAGACCAAGGCGATGTGCTCTTTACCTGAAGCAACGTCCTCGAAGCCCACCATATCAAAAGTGCCCATTGGCATAGGTAATTTTGATTCGGCGACGTAGCGAACTGCTGAATTTTCTGTTTTATCTTTAACCGACACTAGGTACCTCTAAGCTATTACTGCGTTGTTCTATATGTGGGAGCAAATATCGTATTTACAACAAGAAGTAGTTAATTAAATGCAGACAACCTAAGGCCATCAATCCTGCGACTATGTCATCCAACATTATTCCCAATCCGCCGCTGACGTTTCTATCAATCCAGTCTATTGGCCAGGGCTTTAATATATCGAAAAACCTGAACAGCGCAAAACCAATAACGACAGTCGTAAAGCTAACCGGGATAGCAATCATAGTGATCCAAAATCCGGCAAATTCGTCCCAGACAATGCTCGGATCGTCATGAACTTGCATATCTTCTGCGGTTTTTTCGCACAAGTACACGCCGTAAGTACAAGCGGCTACAACAACGATTAAATAAGCCCACAGCGGCAGCAGTGACAGCAATAAAAATATAGGTACCGCCGCTAAGGTGCCGAAGGTCCCCGGGGCCTTTTTTGCCAGTCCACTGCCAAAGCCAAAGGCTAGGGCGTGAATAGGGTTCTGTAATTTTTCAGGTAGCTTAGCTCTGTAATCAAACTTCAAGGGAACTCTCTTTACTCACTGCTAAAATGATTGTAGCCGGATGCTGCAATATGCTGCCACTGCCCATCGCGAAAAATTTGTAATTCGATTGCTGCTGTCACCACACCAATGGTACTGACAGCCACTTGATGTTGCTGTAATTGTTGCTGCAGAGCAGGCCATTGCAGAGCGGGAACAGTAAAGCAAAGTTCAAAGTCCTCACCGCCACCCAGTGCCCACTGCAACGCATTATCGCCGGCTACTTGTCGCATTGCATCTGACATCGGGATCGAATCAGCATCGAGTCTGGCCCCGACCTCTGAGCGTCGCAATATATGGTTGAGATCAGCCAATAGTCCATCTGAGATATCGATACAGGCCGAGGCGTAAGCGCGTAACAGCAAGCCTGTGGCTATCCTGGGCACGGGTCTATAATAGCGCTGTAACAAATAGCGCTGTGCCGTATCGGGCTGCTCAACATCCAGCAATTCCAAGCCCGCTCGAGAATCTCCCAGATTGCCGGTTACACATATAAAATCACCTTCAGCCGCGCCAGAGCGCAACAGTGCCTGTCCCTGTTCGACAAAGCCCTGTACTTGCACACTTAAGGTCAGCGGCCCCTTAGTGGTGTCGCCTCCGGCCAGAGTGATCTGATATTTATCGGCGGCTATCGCCAACTGCTGGCTGAATTTTTTCAGCCACTGCTCGGTCAGTTCAGGGAGCGTCAGTGCCAGAGTAAAACTATTCGGCTCGGCACCCATAGCTGCAAGATCACTGACAGCGGCGCCGAGTAAGCGCCAGGCAATTTCTCCCGGATCTGCATCCACAGGAAAATGCACCCCCGCGACCAGAGTGTCCAAAGAGAAAGCTAACTCCTTCCCCAAAGGCACACGCAGTATTGCACAGTCATCACCTATACCTTGCTGCAACGCACTATTAGCTTGTGCTGCACCTGCATTGGGCTGGCTGAAGAACCTTTCTATCAGCGAAAACTCATCCATGTCAGATTATTTTTTATTGGCCTCATGGCGCGCTCTGATCTCGACCATACGTACTCGCTGTGCCAATTTATCCAAGATACCATTGACGTACTTGTGGCTTTCGGTGGCACCAAAAACTTTAGCCAGATCGACACTCTCGTTGATGACGACGCGATAAGGTACTTCAATACGATGAATCAGCTCAAAACTGCCGATACGCATAACTGCCCTTTCAATAGGATCAAGATCATCTAAAGAACGATCGAGAAAAGGTGCATAGGCCTCATCTAATTCGGCGCTATTACTAGCGACACCACGCAGTATTTCACTGAATAATGCTATGTCTGTCTGTGACATGTCATTATCAACCCTAAATTGCGCCTCTATCTCGTTGATCGGCTGGCCCGCCATTTGCCAAGAATAGACCGCCTGTACCGCGAATTTGCGCGCAGAGCGGCGCATCTCGGTTTTAGATGCTTTTTTGCTCTTGCCTTTACTGTTGCTTGGATTTGTATCTTGTGTCACTGATTAAGCCTCGAGGTTGCGCAGTACGCTAACCATTTCAATTGCGGACAAAGCGGCTTCCGCCCCTTTATTTCCTGCTTTAGTACCAGAGCGCTCGATTGCCTGCTCGATACTGTTAACTGTTAAAATACCGTTTGCCACCGGGATATTATAATCCATCGCCACTTGAGCGACACCTTTTGAACTCTCGCCAGAAACGTATTCAAAATGCGGTGTGCCGCCGCGAATCACAGCGCCCAATGCGATGATTGCATCATCGCGCTTTTGCGCCGCTACTTTTTGCACTGCCAAGGGAATTTCAAATGCCCCCGGCACTCGTACAACCCGCACATCACTGTCGTTGATACCGTGACGCTTTAAGGTATCCAAAGCGCCGTCCAGTAGGCTTTCAACCACAAAGGCATTAAACCGACCGACGACGATTGTGTATTTACCACCACCTGAGACAAAGTCTCCTTCAATAATTTCAACTGACATTTAATAATCCTTATTCGCAAGTAATGTATTCGCTTATTTCCAGATCGAAACCGGATATAGCATTAAATTTGATTGGAGAACTCATTAATTTCATCTTGCCGATACCTAAATCTCTGAGTATTTGCGAGCCGGTGCCAACCGTTAAGTAGGCGCCAGATGAGCTGTAATTTGCCGGTGCTGGACGGCTGGTTTGTCTGGCGGTGATACGCTCCAGAGCCACCGCGAAATCTTCACGCTGACCATTGTCCAGTAGCAGTACTACGCCGTTTTTCTCAGTGGCCACTTTTTCCAGGGCCTTTTCGACACTCCAGTGCTCATCACCGCCCATACCGACCATGTCACGTAATTCATCGCCACGCATATGCACTCTGACCAAAGTGGGATCAGCGGCATTGATATCACCTTTTACAAAAGCTAAGTGTGTCACATTTTGGATAGAGTCCGCGTAGCTGATGCAATTAAAATCGCCGTGGGCCGTGGTTACTACAGCTTCACTGGTGCGCTCGATAGTGTGCTCATTAGTGGTTCTATAGTGGATAAGATCGGCGATAGTGCCAATTTTCAATTGGTGCTTTTGCGCAAACTTTTCCAGATCTGGACGACGTGCCATCGAACCGTCATCATTCATGATCTCTACTATTGCCGCCGCCGGTGTCATACCCGCAAGACGTGCCAGATCACAACCTGCTTCCGTGTGTCCGGCTCGGCGCAATACTCCACCTGGCTGGGCCATCAGTGGAAAAATATGTCCCGGTTGTACTATGTCTTCGGCCACTGCATTTGTGCGTACTGCGACACGAATGGTCTGCGCCCGATCCGCCGCCGATATACCGGTAGTGACCCCCTCGGCAGCTTCGATAGATAAGGTAAAGTTCGTCTCGAAGGCGGCGCCGTTACTCTGCACCATCAAAGGTAACTTTAGTTGTTCACATCTATCTCTGGTCAAGGTAAGGCAGATCAAGCCGCGAGCATGGGTCGCCATGAAGTTAATGTCTTCAGCGCGTACCATTTCTGCAGCGATTACTAAATCACCTTCGTTCTCGCGATCTTCGTCATCCATCAATATAACCATTTTGCCTTGACGAATATCTTCAATTATCTCTTGCGGGCTGTTTAGCTCCATGACGTTCTACTCACCTATGACTATCTTGAAAAATAGTGACAATTTATTTTAAAAAACCAAACTCGGCCAGCTTGGTCAAGTCTAAACCTGAAGGTTGATCACTTTGGGCGGCATTTTCTCTACTGCTAGCAGTCAGTAACCGTTCCATATACCGGGCAATTATGTCTACTTCCAAATGTACTTTTGTGCCCAACTGATAATCGATCATCAAAGTCTGAGCAGCGGTATGCGGCACTATGTTCAGTGAAAAAGTATCTGTCGTCACTGAATTCACCGTTAAACTGACACCATCGACAGTGATCGACCCTTTAGCGGCGATATAGTGAGAAATACCCTCAGCGGCGCGTACATTGTATCTGATCGAGCGCGCATCCTGATTTTTCTCTACAATTTCACCTATGCCATCAACATGCCCTGTGACTATGTGCCCGCCCATGCGGGTACTTGGCAGTAAGGCTTTTTCCAGATTGACTCTTTCACCTACCTGTAAGGACTCAAAGCGGGTATGTATTAAAGTCTCTCTGGAGACATCTGCCCAGAAGCCATCCCCGGGCAAGTCGATAACGGTTAAGCAGACACCATTAGTGGCGATGCTGTCGCCAATCGCCACATCCGCCAAATCCAGTTCGCCAGTGCGGATATGCAATTGCAAATCTCCCTGTTGCATTTGTACTGCCGCTATCTGACCAATAGCTTCGATAATACCTGTAAACATTTAGCTGTTTTCCACCGGTTGCATTGGCTTTTCTACTTTTTGATAAGACAAGCGGATATCCTCACCGACAAACCTTTGATCAACGAGTTCGAGCCGTTGCTGCTGGCTCATCTTATCCATTT
>Ga0105355_10004627_pt1 | contig 11774 bp, 18 predicted proteins | sample GOMGulsemesocosm_2_FD_83508 | JGI IMG/M metagenome (GOLD analysis project Ga0105355, IMG submission 83508) | Methane-oxidizing microbial communities from mesocosms in the Gulf of Mexico - GOM9C Gulf of Mexico | ecosystem: Environmental > Aquatic > Marine > Cold seeps | place: Gulf of Mexico... | reverse complement strand
GCTAAATGTATCTATCCTATAAGTAGCGGTACTTTTTCCACTAACCAAGAACAAAAACATAAATGCCTTATAATTTAAGGCGAATGCTGAAAACAGAAATGACATTAAAAACGGGCTGTTTAGCCGTGCATTACTATCCTTTACCATTCCCATTACCGTACTTTTAAATTGGCTCATACATCTTCCTTAACCTTTGCTAATTCTTTGTTTTATTTAATAAATGAAAAGCAAACATAACATATGAACATTAGGATTGTTAAATAAAAGAACGCATTAACTCGTTATTAGACATTGAGTTCAGTGCACAAAAAAAGGCAGTATTAATACTGCCTTTCTAAGTTTTTATGACCTAATAGTGTATTTAGTTAATTCGACAAATACCACACAGCAGACAATAGTAGCTCCGAATTTTACTTTTATTTATCTAGTAGCCTTTTTTTTGCATCAACTAAATTATATTTGGCTATCTTTGTATGCGGATGATTATATCCAAGTAAACCACTTATTACATTTAACGACTTTTCAAAATGCTCGATTCCTTTTTCAATCTCCCCTAGTGATATATAGACGGCACCCAAACCATTATGATCTCTGGCTACGTAAGAATGATTTTTACCGAAATTATTCAAATCGGACTTGAGCGCAAATTGCAAATATTCAATAGCCTTGTCAGTCATCCCTAAACGACCAAAAACATTACCTAAATTGCTGTGATATATGGCTACCATAGGATGATTCAAACCTAAGACAGCAACACTTGATTCTAGCGCTAACAATAATTGATCTCGCGCCTTGGGAAGCTGACTTTTTTTTATATAGTACTGGGCTAAGTTATTGTGAATTGTGTGTATAGTGGGATGCTTTTTACCGAATGTTTTAGTTAAATACTTTAATGCCAACTGAAAATATTCTAGAGCTTTATCAAAATCTCCCAAAACCACATAGAGCGAGCCCAAATTGTTGCGGGACAAAGCTACACTGAGATGTTCTTCTCCATACATTTTGATAGACTTTATTAATGATAACTCTGCATACTCTGCAGCTTTATTATATTGTCCTAATGAGTAATAAATACTACCTATGCCTCTGAGAGAATCAATCTCATCGATACCACCTTCATCATTCAATTCAAGTGCTAATAATAGATAATCAAGAGCTTTTTCATGCATATCTAAAACTTGAGAAATTTGCGCAAGCCTTACTAGGTAACGCACATTTTTGGGCTGTAATCTCACTGCTTTCTTAAAAGCAATATGTGACTCCACATATTCAAAATCTTTTTTGGCGAGCATCCCTCGCTGAAATGCTGCCTCAGCTGAATTTTTCAAGTGATTGTCGGCTTGATTTTCAATTTGGGTGAATAGTTTTTTGGCTTTCTTAGAATTACCATTTATCAATGATTGCTGAGCTTCTTTAAAGAGCTTATCTGGAAATTTATTTAAACTTATTATTTGCTGCCTGAGAATACTAATATAGCTTTCATAACTACTTCTTTCGTTTCTTCTTTGGTATTCTATGTCGCCTAACTTTTTGCTCAATAGAGAAATTTCTTTTTCGTTAAGGGCGTCATTCACCAATAATTGACGAATTTCATTCTCTTTTTTGGCTAACGCAATATTGTATTCCTTAAAGCTGATTCCAATAGAAATACTTTCTGGACTAGTATTTACAATCCCCTGCCCATTTCCATTATTATGTTGCACAACGCTCGGTTGATTATTTGAGAATAAAACATTAATAACACTAGCTACAAGAATGGCTATAGCGCCAATAAATGCACTAACAATTGCGGGTTGATTTTTCCACGAGAGTGTCGTTTTATGCTTCCTTTTAGCCAATATTCATTTTCCTTTAAATGTAAACACCATTTCTTAGTTAATTAGACTCTATCATTTAACAAAGGAGAGGCAATATAAAAGTTATAAAACGACTTCTTTAATAATGCTGTTTATGCCTATTTTGCACATTTTGTTGACCTAACAATAAGCTCTCCTGATTATGTACTACACTTTAAAGACCTCCTACAAAAGAGGGGCGATTAATCCTTATCGCGGTCGTATTAAAAGCCTTTTTAGTTATTAGTCATTCCTTTTTAGGCTTTTTTCTTATTGCACCTTACTCTTCCAATCATTTAGTTTTAACGTAATAAAAAAGCCGCTAAATTTGCGGCCTTTAATTATTGAATAAGAAAGATTTATTTATAATCACTAATATTATAAACATTTCCAGTACTGTCTTTGACTTCACCATTACCCACATACCGAAATCCTTTATTTAGCTTTTTGTTTACATCAAATGGCAAAACATTGGTTTGTGGCTTGGTGCTTTTGAATATTGTTCGTCTGTTATGAAACATAATTATATACCCTTAGTTAACCGCTAAATATTCAGACTGAGCAATGCTAATTTCATTTGCTCTGATTCTCTCGTCATGCTTATCTAGCTTGTTTATGACTCGTTCATTTGATCTGATTAAGTTGGTAATTTCAACACCTATGCTTGATATTGTTGCAAATGAACTGATTCCCGCCCCAAAAACAGCGGTTAACATCATAAGCAATATGTTTTTTTTGAAGTCACTCATCAGTTCACCAACACATCAACTAAACCATGAGCCGCGCAATAATCGACACCCAATTCAAATCCCTTGTTTTTCATGGTTACTTTAATTTGTGCCCTAAGCTCTTTATTTACTGAATGACAATACACCTTTGAAATATCACCGAGTTGATAATTGGCTGAGCAACTACTCATCACCATGACAATTAGAGTAATGACCAAAGCACTAGAAAACCATTCAATGACTTGTGTTAACTTTTCCATGTTGGACCACCTAATTTAACAGCGAGATACATCGCCTTTGCTTTAAAATAATTCACACCGTCACAGCGCATTGCCTGATAAAACATTTTATGCACTTCTTTATGTGGCTTTGATTTCGTCACACAATACACATCATGCACTACACTTGCTCGTCGATAATTTCCGACAAACGGCGAACCAATAAAAAACCAAGCTATGCGCGGAATACTCGCTCCATCAATAATTGAGCCTTGCGGAGCTATCCATTGAAAACCATTTTCATCAACAAAGATGAATTTTTGTTGTAGTTTCATTAATCGTTTAGCGCCTTTTAACCACTGGGTAACAACATCGCCAATAAACCTTGTTTTACTCATCATCAATAATCCCTTTTGTATGAGCTTTGACTTGATAAACAACAAAGGCCGCTACCAATGCGCCAATTGCTGTCATTACAATAGTTTTGTAATTCATGCGTAAGCCCCATTTAAACGTTCAAGGCGTGCAAGAACAAAGTCTGACTGCATAGCAAGCTCAACACCTGATTCAGCTTGAAGCAAAGTAAAATATCCTTTGCCACCCTCAAAATCAGACATTACTTGCATGAGCTCGGGTAAGTCGGCTGGCTCCAATTCTTGGAATTCAGAAACGTTTAATCTATCGCTAACATAATCAATATAATCACCGGTATGATTCTCGCTACTTGGTGCCCACGTAGAAATGATTTTTTCTATCGTATTATCACCACGCTCAAGATATTGCAGCAAAATAATGTAAGCTGCCCTAAAGCCGTATTCAGGGGTTTTAAATTCTTCAAAAGCCTTATCCAGATTTAGTACCCTTTCACCGTCCCACTCTGCCGATTCACGGATATTAAGCGGGTTTTTGTTTCTAACGTTTTTATTTGGTCTAGTCATAAAATAAACACCTATTGCAAGCAATCCAAAACCAAGAGAAAGCAATGCCTTATTCATTACATCGTTTCTTCTAGTAAGCCATCATCTAAAAGCTCAACTTTACGCTCTGCGATTGTTTGCCCTTCTTTGGCAATTAAACAATTTTCAAGCTCAAGTAAAGCCAGTGCCAATTTCATCTTGTAAGAATCCAAATTGACGGGACTTGTTTTTGCTGCAAGGTCATTTTTAAAGGTTTTTACACGAGCGTTTTCAGAGCTTTCAATATTCACTCGCTCATCAAAAGTGAAGCGATTTCGCATTGCTTCCGACGTGATTTTTCGAAAAACAATTATTTGACCACTAAATGTTTGCTGCTCAAACATATCAGCAGTACCAACGAGCACAACGTCACCTTCAACAAGGCCCTCACCGCTTGCAAAATCAGTTTTACTTATTAATTTCATATTAATAATCCCCCATTTCATAAGCGCATCCGCCATATGTACCGACATTTCCACCACTGACAGAACCAGACATGTTCGATGTAACAACTAGCGATATGTTAAATTTTATTGCTAGACCTTTTTGTATAATTTCACTGTTATTTAATAGTGTATTATTGACACAAGGAATACTGTTATGACGCTGTGTTGTTGATGTTTTATCAAATGAATATTCATGAACTACACCATCAATAATAATCTTAATAACCTCTGTTGAGCCTGAAGAATTATTCGGTAGTCTACCGATAACACCGCAAAACCAACCCGCACCATTTACATTTGCAATTTGTACATCAGTATTGGCAGCGGTTGAGTTCACATAGCTACCAGACCCCGTATTGAACCTATCGCCGTAAAAATTCCACACGTTCGACTTATCACCACCATATGAAAAATGTTCTCTTTGAGAGCCAAAATCTAGTGCAGATGCGCTTGGTAATGTTGCGAGTTGCTGTGTTAATTCCTCATCAATATGGTTATTAATAGCCAACACATTAGCGTCTAACGAAGCAGCCGTACCAAGCCCACTAAGCGTGTTTTGTGTTGCGTCATTTTCACTACTAACAAGGTTTTTAGTTTCCGTATTTTTAGTGGTGATATGTGACTTGGTTTCAACCGTTTTTGCATCAGTATTCGCCTTAATACTTAACGCTTTCGCATCGGTATTCGCGTTAATTTCTACTTGCTGGTTGGCAAGTAGCTTTTTAATATTTACTGGTAGGTTTATGCTCGCCACATCTCACCCCCTGCCAATGTGATTGAATGACCTGAATAGTTATGAACCCAAACAGAGGTTTCTGTTTGCCATTCATATCCCGCTGGAGCGTCTTCATTACCTTGCAAGAAAAATCCTTTTTTATTAGCGGCATTCGCTTGCGTATTACTCATGCAGATTTTACTTAAATCGTCATGAGCCGTAATTAATTGCAAAGCGACAAGTCGATTTAGCGCAGGACGCGCCGCGAAAACTTCCAACGTTTGACCGTTAGAAATAGTCACTCGGTTATCAGGAACAGGCAGAAAAATATCACTGACATTAGTTGCCATTTTTCCATCTTCAACCGTTGCCGAGGCATTAACCTGTATCGCCTCAACAATGCGTTTTACAACAACTTCATTTTGAATATTGACGTTAGCCTCACCACTGGAAGTGGTAATAATATTCGCTACCTCATATTCAATATCAATTGGCGCATCGGTGTTATTAACAAAGTTAACGCTTCGATATTCGCCCATCGTGAATTGCTTATTTGCCTTACCCGCCAAAACACCTATTTCAGGCGATTCAACGACAAACTGAGCACTAGCACTCAATATATTTAAATAAGCTTTTGGGGTTGCTACTGGGCGTTCTTCGCCCACTTTCAATGTAAACTTTGGCATTAATCTCCCCCTCTCATAACTAACATGGCAACAAAACCAACAATTAACGCACCCGCCATATACATAACCATTTTCTCAGAAGACTTTGCGACAATATCCTGCCCACCTAGCGCTGTATTTCTAGCAAGTTCAGCAATGATTGCTTTATCCTCAGAGCTTCTATCGCTTATGTTGAGCAGTGCACTTTGATTGCTTGCCATATTTGATTTCGTTACCTCGGCCAAGCTATCCGAGAAGCTATCAGCTTGTTCGGTTAATTCTTCAATAACACTAGTTCCAAATTCTTTAGTGTTGGTCATGGCTGATACGGCAACGGTTTGCATTTCATCAAGCGCACTTTCACCAAAATCAAATGCCTTACCCATTATTTTTTCATTTGCAGCCAAGGCATCAGAGGCAACACTTAACGCTTTACCACTAATATTTTCAGCGGCCTTTAAAGCATTTTCATCAGAAAAAACAATCGAGCCATTGTTCCCTGAAAACTCACCATCATTCTCTATTGAATTATCAGTATTATTCGAGTCTTCAACGCGATTATCTTGTGAGCTGTCAACCTCCCACTCCTGAGAATTGTCAACCTCCCACTCCTGAGAATTGTCGGTATTGAAAGAGTCTTCAATGCGATTATCTTGTGAGTTATCAATATCGGTCTCAATTGATATATCGGTTTCAATATCCCACTCTTGCGAATTGTCTGTATTGTAGGAATCTTCCACACTGTTATCAGTATTGTAAGAGTCTTCAATACTATTATCCGACTCATCAAAACTGACATTACTCGCCCCTGCAAACTCACCGTTATTGGCGTAATTATTCGAGGTTTGCTCGTTAGTTGTTTCTTGTTTGCTTTTTGAACTACCCCCCATAAGACCGCCCTATAGAGCCAAATTGAAAACGTATTCGCTACCAAATAGGCCGCGACGAATTTCAATTAATTTGATATTTAAACCTGTTAATGCTTTTTTGAGTAAATCGGGTTTTCTGGTATGAAATCGAATAGAGTTAAAACCGCTATTTATTGCAAAGTTAACGATTTCTTGTCGTGATTGGTAAAGCTGCGAACCCGCAACAGCAACAACAACCAACTCTTTATTTTCAGGTCTAAGGACAACGTACAACTTATTGTTCCTAGTGATATAAAGGTGACTGATGCCTTTTTTTATTTCACGTTTAATCGTGCCTTTTGCAAGAAATAATGCAGGCTTTAACACCCGCAATATCTCTTTAGTTAGATTGATTTTTTGCATTATTTATTAATCAACGTTATTGCAACAACCACACCGACAGCAGCAAGTATTAAATTGGTTGTACTAATTCCTGTTGAGAAATTAAGCCCGCCAAAATCACTATTTGCATGAAATATGCTATCTCCATTACCCGAGGTAGCAGCACCACCCGCAATCGGCATCGACCCCGAATTTGTCAACCCGCCATCAAATAAATTTCCCAGACCACCCATAAATCACCTACATTTTCATTAGTACGTAATAAATAAAGGCACCAAGTAAACCAAGCTTAAAGAGATTACCCACCAAGCCCGACGTCCAAGAACCCGCAGCAAAGCCAAAAGCACCACCACCTAGAAGAGGTAATAAAATTAACGGCATTAGCCTCTCCCTTTCGCCATAAAATAAAACAAACCAACAACAAGTAACGTCCCGCCAATTAACACAACCGTATTATCTACACCTTGAATATATTGCGCTGACGAACCTGTATAAGCTGCGTTTTGTACAACAATTGGTGAGCCGTCAGGGTTAGTTCCTTTTATAGGTGCATTTTCACGTAAGGTTTCTACGCTAGTGCCTGCCTCTTTAACTGTTTGAACGGTGTTTCTCAGAGTCTCTCCGGCAACGCTTGAAACGATATCCCACGTTTCTCCTGCTGCCTCTGAAAGTCCTCCCCAAATATCATCCCAATCCATAATTAGCTCCCGTTACGCTGCTTTTACTGCTTTTTCAGGTGGTGGAAAGGCTATTTGCTCATATCCATCAACATAAGCCTTAATTGAACCCGCCGAGTCAGTGGTTAATTCAAAGTTTAAGTTGTTGGTCGACATACCCGACGTACCAAATCCTAAAACAGTAAAATCAATCAAAAGCATGCCCGCTTGCGGAGCAATGCCGCCTAACTCTTTTAAGTCATGGTCAAGCTCTGCTCGTGTCCACTCATTAAGTGTGGTCGAGCCTCGTTTAACAATGATTTTCGAGATATTGACAGGCTCACCAGCAGTGGCGAGTTCATCAAAAGTGATAGTTTGAATTTTTTTGTGCATATTACCGCTTGGAAAACCCCAAACAATATTGTCGGCAGCACTCGCATACAACGTCGACTCGTACTTTCTAGGTACAAAAAGGCGAGGTATTTTTTTGGCATTGTCCGATACAATTGCTGATGCTTTTAAAGATGGTTTAACGGGGTCGGTATCACCCTTAGCGCCAAATTCAATTTTTAACGTCACATCATCCGTGGCTTTGGTGATTAATTGCGTTTGATAAACACCTGCTTGTGTTCGGTAGTGGAATTTTGCTAAATCAAAAACAAAGATACCCTGCGTTTTTGCTTTTTGATAAGCATCTTGTATGTATTCTAAATACTTGCCTGATGCGTAAACTTGAAATTCACCGTTAATATCAATGGTGATTTTTTTAATCGCTACACGCTCAACTAAATTAGTCATTAGTTTAATGCGATGATAAATCATGCCTGCACCTAATTTAATGGTCCATTCATCATCGTAATTAGAGCCTGTTGCAGGGTCTAATTTAATATGAGAAGTCATAACGCGAGCTAGTGCTAGAGCAATTAGTGATTGTTTCATAAGTCTTTACTCCTTATCCAATTAAGTCTTCAACAGGGTCATAATTATTTGACGCCCAAACAACACCAGATGCGATTAACAGAGCAATAGCTGCCGTTACTAACATCGTTTTATGATTTGCTTTTATTTTCATTTTTAACACCTTGCTAGGTTTGTGATTAAATTAACGCTTTATAGGAGAGCAATCGTTTCGCTTAGGTGTAAAGGTGGTTTCGGTCAAGGGTTTTGGCTTTTCGCTCTGGTGGGGTTTGAGATTAAAAACCGTTAGCCCTTTTAAAATAAGGGCTATTCGGTACGTTTTCGCTATGAGGTTTAAATGATGGTAGAGATCTGATTTTTTACGTATGGGTCACAATTAATTCGCCTGGCAAGTCACACTAACGATAATTAACTCGCCTTTAGAAGCTGGTCAATTGTCCAGTTATCAACCTTAAATGGTGGTTTTAAGTGAACACGTTTTGCAACGAAATTACCAAAACCCGCCGATTTAACCACATAATGAAGATATACTTTTTTATGTGCAGCATTAAGTTGTGATACTTGAATTAAGCTATTGATAGGAATACCCGTGGCATCATTCATCGCTTTAATATCCGCCATTGTATCTAAAGCCCCAATAATCTTATTGGGTGACATATTCCAAATGGTTTTGGGTACTTCCTGCTTACGTTGAAATACGGTCATCAATATCCCACCAAACGCGCGACCACCTGTAGCCAATTCGCCAATGATTGAACTGTCTTTACCTGTTGATTTAACTAATTTCGCTAATTCTTCAACACCGACATAGAGCTTTCTCTTACCGTCCAAAGCATCCCACATCAAGCGCCCGAACCACTCCAATTCGCCTTTGCGAAACTCAAGCAATTCGCCGCCGATTAACGTTTTTTCAGATTGAGGATTGTAAGCAACAACAAAAGGCAATCCGCTTTTCCATGCACTGACAAAAGCTTGAGCGAATGATTTTCGGTCATGATAAGTGTGAACTTTTCGACCACCTAATCCATTAAATTTATTGTCTTTGGCTTTACGAGCATCAAAACGATAATTACCATATAAATCAAAAAGCGCTGTTTGCTTACCACAGACACTTAATAACTTAACAGCGGCAGTTTTTCCGCCCCCTGTATCGGCGGCAATACAAACATGCTCTGCATCTAGCGATTCATTGATATTAATCGCCATTATGCCGCCTCTGGTATTTCACTATTATCATCTTGTTCACCCGATGCTTTCTTGGCGATTGCTTTACCTTTAACGTGAATTAATTTGTGAGCCTTGGCTTGTTGAAAACAACCAAATAATGTTGCTGACAATGCCAAACCAAAACCAATTTCATCTTGGTATTTCTTGAGCCAATCAGGCACGTTATCTGATGAGTAATATTTTTTTACCAGTGGCATAGCTTTTTTGGCTAAATGCTCTTGCTGGTCTTCATCCATTGAAACAGGCGCACCAAAAACCATAGGCAAGGCACCGTTAAGTGTGCTTACCCCAAAACCTGCCATAACTGCCGCATCATCATCTTCCATAGCCAATTCCGGTGTATCATCACCGAAGCTTTCATCATTCGCCGCAATTTCGCTACGCTTTCCGGTATTAGTTTCGCCTTTGGTTTCGGTGTCAGAGTCAGTAAAACCAAGGTTTTCAGTGTAATCATTTAAATGCGAATAATTAAACTCTGGTTCGCTTGTTTTCGCTTGCTCTTTCGCTAGTGATTCGGTGAACGTTTCGCTATTTGTATTGCTGTTAAGCTCGGACTCTTGCAATGACAACTCCGAAGGCGATGACGGTTGTGAGCCACTTTCCCCAGCTATTGCCTTGGCTAGTTTCGTTTTCTCGTTCTGGTTCCTGTCGTGTCTGTCCGCTAAATTCGTCATTATCATTTACCTTTTCTGTATCGATGGCGGGTTGCCATTCTTTTTCGGTTAATTTCGGTGTGATTTCGCTAATCGTTTCGGTGGTGATTTCGGTTATTTCGCTAACGATTTCGGTTAGTTGTTCGATATCAATTTCGCTAATACCGTCTATCGCATGTTGCCATTTGAGTTGTAAAAAATTACCGCTACGCTGGTCTAATCCGCAATTTTTACAATGAAGATAAAGCAGCTTTTTACCTGTTTTCTTTTGCTTAATATCCGCTTGACCATTGCAACCATTACAGGTGGTTTTTGCTAATGATGGATTATTTGTTTTCATTCTCTAACACCTCGACTTTTTGAATTAGCTCACCAATGACTAATTGCATTGAATCTAAAGCTAAATCCGCAAGCCTTAGTTTTTTGGCTGGTTTGTATGAGCTTGTCTCATCCACTTCTTTTCGGTAGTTTTTTGCTTTTTCAAAATTGGCTTTAATGTTAATCAATGCCATTCCCCTTTTAATTGGTTGTTTTTAACTTCGAATTTTTGACCTTTAATAAAAACAGCATTACCAGCCAACAAAAATTCTAGCGAACCATTATCAAAGCCAATTTTTTTAAGTTTCATTTCTTCACTATGTGATAGCGTCCAGTTATTTTTTAACGTTTCTGACGGGTCAGTACAGTTAATAACAGGACTCCAAGAAGTCGCTTCGCGCCTTTGAAGTTCAAAAGAAAAAAGGCGAGTGATAACACTTTCTTCAGCTGATAATTTCAGGCCTTTGATACGTACTATTTTTTCGTTGTAGTTGTTGTATTCGTCTGCATCTTCATAGACGATTGATAGTTTATTTTCTTGCATGGACTCACTAAATTCTTGCCAGTCACCTTTATCAGCTGCTTGTCTTGATAATTCCATTTCATGACATTTGAATGGTTCTTTTGCTCTGCGACATTCGCGCCAAACAGTAACGCTAGCAGCACCAAAAAATTGAAATTGACGAATACCCCAAAGCGAAGCCCAAGCAGTAACACGTTGCGCCGACTCGCTAACTTGGATTTCGGCTTCATCATCAACTTGCCCCTCCATTTTTGAACCGTTGATATTCTTAGAAATGTATTTAGCAATATAACCAGTTGCCGAGCCTTTTTCGGGGTCGATAATTTCAGCGGTAAAACGAGGTGAAAACCAATCTTTACGAAAGGATTTATTCTTTTTGTTTTTAACGTTTCTTAGGTGTACTTTCCAAGAGTCATGTAATTCGTCTTCATCTTCTGCAACTGCATAATTTTTACAGATAGAAACTAATCTATTGCGACATTGCGGTTTAACAAATAACAAAATATGCCAGTGTGGAGTGGCATCACAATGTGGTTCAGCTACTCGGACCCCGTTATAATCAATTTCTTTTCGTGCCAATTCAGCGCGAATTTGTGACCACAATTTAACTAAATAATCGCTGGTTTGCTTCGGGCTTGAGAGATCCCATTTTGAAGAGTTTTTATG
>Ga0105355_10004625_pt1 | contig 11775 bp, 13 predicted proteins | sample GOMGulsemesocosm_2_FD_83508 | JGI IMG/M metagenome (GOLD analysis project Ga0105355, IMG submission 83508) | Methane-oxidizing microbial communities from mesocosms in the Gulf of Mexico - GOM9C Gulf of Mexico | ecosystem: Environmental > Aquatic > Marine > Cold seeps | place: Gulf of Mexico... | reverse complement strand
TAATCGGTTAACTTATTACTTTTTAATAAAAAAATCAGGATCAAATATGTTTAATCCTTATCTCATTATTGTTGTTAGCGCTATATTTTTAACCGCATGTGGAGGCTCAAGTGACAGCACTCCCGCACCAATGAATACGATTGTGCCAATACCTGAGCCGGCACCAGAACCAGAGCCAACGCCGAGTACCTTTACTGGCGTGTTTCTTGACTCGGCCGTAGAGAACTTAAATTATTCAACCCCAAGCGGCTCAGGTACTACCAATAGCGCTGGGGAATTTAGTTATCAAACCAATGAGAAAATTACTTTTTCAATTGGTGGCATCACGTTTCCAGAAATAGACGCGGAAACCTTGGTCACGCCATTAACCTTGTTTGGCACCGACGATGTTAACGACACAGCCGTTGTGAATATGTTGAGGTTATTACAAACCTTAGATGAAGATGGTGACGCCGATAATGGCATTAAAATTCCTGATACCATACATCAACTCGCCTCGGTGTTCGCTATTGATTTCAATGACAGTGATTTTGTCATGAAAGTTGATCAACTTCTGGCAATGACAGGCGGATTTAATAGGCAATTAATCACTGTTGATGATGCGATATATCATTTCCAACAAACCCTAGCGAATCAAAATAACAGCGGCTGTGGCTCTACCCATAGCAAAGTGGGTTATAGCGGTTTTTTTAGCACCTTAGCGCATAACGTTGCCGGTAAAGCGACTATTATTGATGACTGCACCATTGAAATCACCCAGTTTGACTATGATGGCGGCGGACCAGAAGTGTATGTATATGCTGGCATCGATCATAATTACGCTAGCGCTACTGCTTTTGCGGTCAGCAATAGAATTAGCGGTGAATCATTTGCAAATGGCGAGTTGACCTTAAAATTGCCTACGGATAAAACCCTAGACGATCTCACCGGGCTAAGTGTGTGGTGTGTCGATTTTGATGCCGACTTTGGCAACCTAGAATTTACTCCTTAAAGGAACTAATGCGGTGCTGTTGAATATCAATTTGATAGCGCTTCGCATTTACGACGGCCTTGGGTATAATTAAAGTAATTATATTAAAGGGGTTTATTTATGATTTATAGCATGACAGCATTCTCTCGTGTTGAAATTAAAGGTGATTGGGGTAGTGCAGTTTGGGAAATACGAAGTGTAAACCAACGCTTTTTGGAAACCTATTTTCGACTACCTGAACAATTTCGTGCCATAGAGCCAATGTTACGCGAACGTTTTCGTAAGCAATTAAACCGCGGCAAAGTAGAATGTCAATTACGGTTTAATGCCAATGCTGATACCAAAAGCGAAGTAAATCTTAACCAAAAGTTAGCATTACAATTAATTCAGCATGCGAATTGGGTCAATGAACAAACCCTAAATAGCCAAGTAAATCCTTTAGAAGTGATGCGCTGGCCTGGCGTAATGGAAGCTGCTGAAAATGATATGTCTGCGATACAAGCAGAGCTCTTAGCTGCCTTTGAACAAGCGCTAAAAGAGTTTATTAGTGCGCGTGCCAGTGAAGGTGAAAACCTCAAAGCGATGATTGAACAACGTCTAGACGCAATTACTGTTGAAGCAGAGCAAGTACAAGCTTACATGCCTGAAGTGATTGAATGGCAGCGTAAGCGAATTCTCGACAAATTTACCGATGCCAGCATTGAACTCGATTCAAGCCGTGTTGAGCAAGAGTTAGTGTTACTTGCGCAAAAAATGGATGTTGCCGAAGAATTAGATCGCCTTAACAGCCATGTTAGCGAAACCCAAAAAATATTGAAAAAAGGCGGGGCGCAAGGTCGTCGTTTAGATTTCATGATGCAAGAATTTAATCGCGAAGCTAATACCTTAGGCTCTAAATCAATTAATACCAATGTCACTGCTAGTGCGGTTGAATTAAAAGTATTAATTGAACAGATGCGTGAGCAGATCCAGAATATTGAGTAGCTTTTCCATGCTATCTCAAACGCAACCATCTGCAACTAAGACCTCGTTTTACGGGGTTTTTTTGTTTCTAGGTATTTCCATCTGTTTTCAGGTGTTGTAGTATTTGTGGTGGGCAAGATGGTGAGTAAGTGGTCATCACAAAAACATCACTGGTGGGCAGGTGGCAACATGAAAACTATTACAGCAAAACAAATACAGGCTTTTGTAAAAGGAGAGCCTAAAAGGCACCCTATTGGTAGCGGTCTGTATTTAGTGGTAAGGAATTCAGCCACGCCATATTGGATGTTACGCTATTCATCAAATGGCAAAAGAAAGGAAATGACTTTAGGCCAATACCCTGATTTATCATTAGCCGATGCCAAAGCTGATGCCGCAATTAAAAAACGTGAGATTAACTTAGGCTCTGATCCGCTAATCGTTAGAAAGCGAATAAAAGAGCAAGCAATAAGGCTAGTTGATGATTTGTTTGCTGATTGGTACGAGAGCGATTTAGTTAAACGCCTTAAATATCCGAATATACCGAAACGTATTTATACCAACGATGTAAAACCTCATATTGGTGATATGAAAATTGAAGAGGTTAATGCGCGTGATATACGTAACATAATTCAACTTATTTCTGAAACTAGACCAACAGTGGGTAATGATGCTTTAATTTATTTAAAGCAACTTTTCAGGCATGGAATTAAACTTGATCTTACTACTCAAAATCCTGCCAGTGCGTTTACTTATTCTGATGCTGGTGGTGTTGAAAAAAGCCGTGATAGATACCTAACCCTTGATGAATTAGCCAAAGTTTTTAAGTTATTTAAAAGCCATATGGCTAAGTTTAACCGTGATAATTATTTAGCCTGTGCCTTATTAGTAACTTTAGGTGTGCGTAAAAGTGAGCTTTGCTGTGCCAAGTGGGAAGAATTTGAGCTTGATAAAGCCTTATGGCACTTACCCGAGGGGAGAAGTAAAACAGGTGCACCGATCACCATTCCTTTACCTAAACAAGTATTAGCATGGTTAAACGAGCTAACTATGCGCGCTTGTGGCTCTGATTATGTACTTCCTGCTAGACGAGCATCAAAAAAACCTCATATGGGCGACGATACGTTAAATAGGGCTATTTCCTCAATGTTTGGGCGTGAAGCTGGGCGTAAAATACAGCCCCCGAATTTAATGGGTGATATAAAACCATTTTCACCACATGATTTAAGACGAACATTCAGAAGTTTAGCAGCATCACAAGGTGTTGCTGGTCATGTTGCCGAGCGGTGCTTAAACCATAAATTGAAGGGTGTTGAAGGTATTTATGATCGCCATGATTACCTTGAAGAGAGAACAGAAGCCCACGAAAAAATAGCAAACTTATTAGAGCCAATAATTGGTAAACAATTTTAAGTTTATCTCGAGTCACTTCGATATTGGCTCTGACTTAATCGTCCACTTGATTAGGTCAGCTCAAACCTAAAATCGGCAACCTCTTTAAGTCTGCTGCTACAACAGAATGTTAAGTAAAGGCTTATGTAATTAAATAACTAACTCAATATAACTATGAAATAGCTAACGATTCCCAAATATTACTGAACACTTAGAAAGTCACCGTGAATATTTCTAGGTTAAGATTGAAGGAAAACATCTTCTGACATAAGTTCAATGCTACCATTATCCATATTGGCAAGTTCCCATTTTTTCTGGAATTCATTATTTAGCCCGCTTAAGTGTGCGTCAATATAGCGAGACAACACTCTGAATTTATGTATTAAATCGTGCTTTTTGTTATGATTTAATTCTCTGTATTTTTGGGTGACGTTGTCATCCAAAAACAGTAAATCGTATATGCCAACCTGCGCTAAACCAATAGAAAAATGGTTTCGATTATGAAGATGAACCTTTTTAATGGCTTTAGCAAAAGATACTGGTTTCTGCCTTGCCATATAGGCCATAAGTCCCAAGTATTTTCTTTTGAAATTTGATGTTTTTATTCCATAAAAATAATGCCATCGAAAGTTTTTTTCTTGATAGAAAATATCAAACAAACCACAATATTCAAGGAGTTCTAAACTGTAATCTGGCTGAATATTATCTATCTCTATACCAAAATCGATAATATATTCCATTTCTTCATCATAACAATCGTTCGCATGTTTAAGGTGACGACATATACTTTTACAAGCACTTTGAATGTGAACTTTATTATCAACAGACGTTGTTTCTTGCCAAGCCCCTATCGAATTAATCAGGTGTGCTGCTATTTTGTCATAGTCAATGCTCTCACTATTAAACAGCCCCGCATGCGTTTTCCCAAGGTCTTTAATTAGAACTTTTGCCTTAGCTAATACTGATTCATACGAATTTTTTTTCATGTCGCTACTTATTTCGTAGGTTTCTTTTTCAAAATCGATTAGAAATTTTTGGATTGGATTAACCATAAAAATTTGCCTTTCATTGTTGTAAATTTAAAAGCTCCGTTAATGTTTCTGTGATGCCATCGATGCGCTCATGTTGAATAGATTGGCTTTCGCGAGTCTGCTTTTAATAAATGTGCCCCACGCAAAAAGTCCTATCACCGTCGCTTCGACTAAGAGAGGTTATTTTTTAGTTAGATGCAAAATATCCTTTAAGTAGACAAGTAACTTGTTTCAATTCATATGAGCATGCCTAGATACGCTTTTTAGCTCAGTAAACAGATAATGTATATAGCAATTTTTGACAATATTATTCAACTTGGGTTCGTTTTACTGCAGAATAAAATTCCTTATTTACAATAACTTAACTAAGAATATGAAAGGGCGTAAAAATTAAAGGTTTTAGGGGGGATTTAAGTTCATGAAACTAAATGAATTTCACAAAATAAATTTTTAAAATAAATATCCAAAAAATATGCACTTAGACAACATGAAACTCAATTTCAAAAGTAAGTCCTGACTAACTCACTTTAATCGGCCGCTATCATCCCCTCTTTTCTTTAAATCCTAATTTATTAATCTCTACTTAGACTTAAAACATATCTAGTTCATATTTATTAATTAACTCCTACCTAGTTCAACCCAAAGTTTGTTAATCCCCAAAATCATGAAGAAATCGTCACGCTTCGTGACTAACTTATATAAAATCGTCACAGATCGTGTTATAAGTCATTGTTTTATATAAATTATTTGACCTTTTATTTTTTGGTGCGTAGGATTCCCACACACATTAAGAAACGTACAAGGGAACACCATGACAGCACAATACACACAACCCACTTCAGAGAGACGTCAGGAGTTATTAAAAATAGCTGGTGAATCTGAGCGGCTAGTAAAGGACGAAGAACGAAAAAAAATTACTACTCTGAGCCGTAGTGAAGCATGGAAAAAAGAGAGAGAAGGGGCATACCCTAAAAGGATTCGATTAAGCCAAAATTCTGTGGCGTGGTTATTATCTGACCTTCTCAGCTATATCTATCAACAAGTCCCAACTAATAAGAAGCCTGATTAATAGATATTTAACTATGAAAATATTAATCGGTCATCAATATTTTTAGGATGAATGATGGGTGCTGAAAAAAATAAAAGGTTCAAGCCAAAAGAACGCTTCGCAGGAATTCCCCACGTAGTAATGAGTCATCCTGATTACATTGGTCTTGGTGGAAATTCGGTTAAGTTATTACTAGAGGCCGCGAGACAATATAACGGGAGGAATAATGGAAAACTATGCTTTCCTTGGTCACAGATGTCTCAACGAGGCTGGAGATCTCAAGAGACATTACAAACAGCCAAGAATAAGTTAATAGCGAATAACCTATTAATTATAAGCAAATATGGTGGCCTACTAAATGGTAGAGGTATTCCGCAATACTACGCAATAACGTGGCAATCAATTGATGAAATTATTGGTTTTGAAATGGATATAGAACCAAGTAATGCCCCTGTAAGAAGCTTTAATGTATAAAAATTTCCTTATACGAAATTCGTCGCGATTCACGACGATAATCGTAGGGCTATCAATACGAAATTCGGTACAAGAAGGTACATTTCAAGACGAAAACCGTAGTAGGGATAAAATTGAAATTAATATTTATAGGGCGATTAAAGGTATGTGGGTACTAACTACAGCAATACGATTTTCGTATTCCTATATATATAACCATACCTAAACACGAAAGCTCTCATTAATAGAAGGCTAGTCCTTAGCTAGTTAATCAACATAAACAAAGGAATAGGTATGACAGTAACTGAAACAATAACTTTAAAAGACACGATTGCTACTAAAGCAGAGCAAATAACTGCATTAGCTTTAGTCGCACAAGCAGGAAGTATTGAAGAACTAACCATTGATAAAATTGAAAGCCTATTCGGTTTGTTTATTGATTTATCGACTGATATTTCAAACTGTGCTGACCAAATAAACCTTTCATCAATAAAAATAGAGGTGATCTAATGCCAAGAGTTCATTCAGCAAGAAACCGCGATGAGTTTGAAGTGATATTAAATTCGTTAGAAAAAAATAGAGGTAAGAAAGCCCGTTGGATAGCGGAGTTAACTTCTCTCTGGGCATTAAGAATTAGTGATTTATTGGCGTTAACAACAGCTCAAATAGACGAATCATTTAGAAAAGGTGAGATTAAAGTTATTGAAGGTAAGACTAAAAAACGAAAGACAATTACTCTAACCTCTTATGCCATCGCTATTTTAGAGGAAATGCGAAAAACTTATCCATATGAAAAGTATTTGTTTGAAAGTCGCTATGGTGGAGCTAGAAAGCCCATTAGTAGAAAAACTGTGTGGGGCTGGATGTGCGAAGTTGAAATAGATGTTATCAAGTGGAGGCGTTCAATTGGCTACATGGGCGGGGTGAATCTAGGCACACACTCTTTACGTAAATCAGGCTCTAGATTAAGGCTACAAGCAGGGATTTCATTAGAAGAAATACAACAACTCTTAAACCATAGTAAACCTGAAACTACTATTAATTATATTGATAATAATGAACAGGATTTAGTTAATACTTATGTTGTTGGTGATTATGCTTTGTTTGGTAAAAAACCTGATTAAAGACAGTTTATAAGTTACATCCTAAAGCCACTTTAAGCTATTGATTGTATTTAATAATATCAACTCTAAAAAACAAGCGGATAAAGTGGATTCGTTAGGTCTAATTTAAAGAGTAGCTAATTGATAAATAACGACCTTTGAACCAAGGCTAAATGTTGGCTATTTGTTACGAGAAGCAAAGATTGAATCAATTTAACTGTGATTAAATAGCTCTCTTACATAAAGGGAGGGGCGGGTTAAGTATCTACAGCTTTATGCACTCTAGACCGTCGCCTAAGGCCGCGTGAAAATTTGCCAAAACTTAAAAGTTTTTTTTGTACGTTTTTACTGGGCTGTAGCGAAGCATATTTACATTAACTATTTTGATAAATCCTTAGTATATATAGGTTCTACGTTGGAGATTTAAGGGTAATTAAATAGCTTTATTTGACTGAGACTAAAACGGGGTTTTTCTGTGTCACTTTTATCAATTTTTGATTTTATGTAGCATAAAAATTCATTTCAAAAATAATTGCCGTGATCAAGGGAGATTGCAAAAATGCTATTAGAACTAAAAGAAAAAGCGATAGATGCTGAAAAGGCATTATTCAATGTTCGGATAACTTAGTTAAATTTTTAGATTTGGATGTTAGCGAAGAAAGTAAAATATCCATTAATAAGTTGTACGAGATTAATGTCGCACTGAATCTAGCTTATTCTAAAGCGGAAACTATTAGAGATAAATTAGCATTGGAGTATGCTTTGATGAAGTTGGGAGGAAAGCTTGGTGATGTTATTGAGTTCGTTTATTTTAAGGGAAAAAAACGAGATATTATCGTAGAACAAGCTCGCATGCTAGGCGAAAGTATTGCGGTAACTGGCACACGCTTTTTACAATCGGGGAAGATTGGTAAGTTAAAAGACTATGTTTGCCTAGAATCCAATCTATGGCAGTTGAAATAGCTGTTGCATCACGTAAAGCAGGTCGGCCTTGTAGAAGTTGCCACGTTGGCAACCATATGGCACAGGCTATTGTGATAAGTGCCAAGACACCGCAACTACAAAATGCTAGTCACAACACCACAAAGGGCGAACAACTGAGCCGAGAGCTTACGACTCACAATGATGAATTATTAGGGAACAAGCTTTAACCCGTGATAAGAGTCTATGCCAGCCAGACTTACAGTAAGGTATGGCAACACCCGCTAACTAAGTAGATCATATAATTGCTAAAGCCTATGGTGGTAATGATGCTGAAAGCAATTTAGAAGCTATTTCTATAGAGTGTCATCAGGTTGAAATAGCTAATAAAAAGTATACAAGAAGAGCTGATTTGAGCAACGACTAGCTTCAAATATGGCTTTCAATTAGTGTGTATTAGTGCTTGATACGTATAATTCCTGTTGATAAAAGCAGTTAATTGCACCTAAATAGTTACAAAAACAGCCTGTTTTTAGCTTAAAAGCAGTAGGACTTACCCAATTATTAATGAGTTAATCAACCCATTGATATTGTCATATCAATGAGTCTACTATGTTAGACCCTTCATTTATAAGGGCTGTATAGGGGGGGAGGTAAAATCTCTAGAGCCTATCACATAGTGACCGTACCCCTAGGCTTTTTTTTATACCCGCACATTTAAAAGTTTTAGATGCTACCAAGATCCTATCGTAAAAATTAGATTGTGACGCGTCACAGTTTCAATGCCAGTTCCGTAAAATACATAATCCTGAAATTGATGAGAAACTCTCTAGGAAATGATGAGAAACTCTCTAGGAAATGGTGAGAAACTCTCTAGGAAATGGTGAGAAACTCTCTAGGAAATGGTGAGAAACTCTCTAGGAAACTAGAACTGTGCAATATAGTGTGCAATAATCATTATTAAGGCTTGAATAAGGCTTTAAAATCATTAGAGGAACTTATGAGTAATCATATAAAAGCTAAATTTTTAGGCTTTACTTACGCCCCCATTCCCAAAGATAAATTTGCTAGTTCAGTTTCGCAACTGGAGGACTTTTTAAGAGTCAGGTTGCCACGCTATAATGCTGCTGACGTAAATGATATTACAGTTAACATTACAGACAATAATATTGCTACGCAGCAAAGCTTATCTGGCAAAGAGCTACACATGGTTGATGCCGATGGAGTATACGGGGTTAAAGTAGGCAATAATGGTATAGCTATTTCTGTATCGGGATATGTTGAGTATTCAGAGCTTGTGTCTTTTTCCAAGTGGGTAATTGAATCAGTAGTAGAAATTATTAATATAACTCACTTTTCTCGTCTATTTCTAAGAAACATTAACTTATTTAAAGAAAAAGCTGAAAAACCTAATACTTTCAAAGATATTAGGGATGCTGTTTACTGGGGAAGACAGGAGTTTCCAACTTTAAACGAAGGATTTGCCTGTAACGGTGCAGCTACGAGACATGAATATTTTTCTGCTGATTACTTAAAACACTTACAACTTATGAGTGCTGTCGTAATGGGAAAGCAAAGCTATATTCCTCAAGATGAATGGAATATTTGGCAATTACGAGGTGGAATTCCATCTGTAGAGAAACCGGAATTACTAGTCGACATCTCTGGTACAAGTTTTCAAGCACCAATGAATATCCCAGAAAAACAGCATAATGTTACTGAATATAGTTGGGATAAAGTAGAAGCGGAGCTGAACTCATTGCATGATATTGTAAATCAAGTTTATTCTGACATCACGAAGGATGATTAAATGATGAATACTTTCTCAGCCATTGCTATGGCTCTTGTGGCTCCTTTAGCTACAATACAAGCGCCAGCGCCACAACCAATGGTGACTATAACCGATTTTAATATGCCCAAGCTTGTTCCGACAAGCGCGGCAAATGACATTCCGAATGTAGAAGAGAAAGAAAGTGCGGTTTCAATTTGTCATCAACTTAGAAATGATTTTGCTATTTCAAATACTGAGATGTCTAAGTGGCTTGGAGTTAAGAGACGAACTTTTTACAACTGGATAAATGAACCCGAAAAATCAAGACAGTATGGCTCTCAAATAGAAGACCGATTAGCGACCTTGCTTAAGTTAAAAGATGCAATGGAGCTAGAGCATCATAAAGTATTACATAAAATAGCTTTTAGTCCCATATACGGGGACACAGAATTTGGGAAAATGATTTTAAATGGGGCATCAGATATTGTTCTAATTGATTTCTACGAACAATTGTTTTCACAATTTGAGTCATACCGTAAACTAAATTCTAATTCTATGGTGTAGGTTTATTCTTGTGAGAGATTTATTGTTAGAGAAAGGTTGGCGTAGACATAGTGTACTCTCCTTGCGAGATGATACCCTCAACCAGTTTATTCCTCACTTACCCGATAAGATAAAAGCTATTTTGTGTCAAAAGGGAGCGGTTCTGATCGTTGCTACTTACGACTGTGCCGTTGTTTCTTCTTGTTTTGATAGCGAGCCATGGGTTCAACTTTTAGCAGCATTCCCTGTTAAATTTGAAAAAAAGTATTCCCAAGGTCGTGACCCTCGCAGAATACATTTTTCACTTGTTCATAATGATCAAAGTATTACCTTTGAGACAAATGCGGCTTGTATTGCACAACTGAATAGAGAATTGCTTTGTGCTTGTCAACCTGATGATGAGTACGTATTACCAGATAGTAGTAAGTATGATTTAAAAAACTGGCTTGCTGAACGTTTTAAACAAGAGACTTGGCCTGATGCATTTAATATAGCGATTCAGCCGATACAAAGACGATTAAAAAAATTCTGGACTCGCTATACCGATTTTATTTCTAGCTTGTATATTAAATTAAATACCTATGAAGAAATTCAGGCTGGAAAGTATTGTGCTGCAATTATTATTGCTTTAGATGTTGGAAAACAAAGAAAGTTAATTCAGCAAATGAGAAGTAATAACAAGCAGTTGAAAGATAAATCAATGGACGAAGTGGTCTCCCACCTTTCCAGTGAGTTAATTGATATCATTGGCAGTACTTTAGACATCGAAGCCGACCCTACAATGCTAAATAGTAAAGCTGTAGCTGTAATTGAAGAAAATGGAATTACAGTACATCAACTAAGGCAGTTCTACCGTTTTTCCCCTTATTCTATGTCTGGATTCGAAAAGGAATCTGCATTACCTGTCGATATGCTTAGTGGTAAATCCAATTAGCATTATTATGAGCCAAAGGTTTTCAAGAATCAGTTGGTGGGCAGAATGGTGGGCAAGGCAACAAGTACAGATAGAAATAAAGCATAACGAATTGTATTTGAACAATTAAAGTAGAATAATGCGTGAGCAGATCCAGAATATCGAATAATGTTTTCTGAAATTATTTAATCAAACAATCAAACAATCAAACAATCAAACAATCAAAAAGGCCACTATCTTAGTGGCTTTTTTAGTTAGCCCTTTTTAAGCTAAAGACCAATAATTAAACTAGCACAAGTGGTGGTACTGCCACCTAAATTAAAGGTCATCAAGTTTTTTGCCCGCTCTATTTGGTATTCACCCGCACAGCCCGTAACTTGCTGGTAACAATCAAGCGCCATTCTTACACCGGTAGCCCCAACGGGGTGACCGGCGCCTATTAAACCGCCACTCATGTTAATGGGTAATCGACCGCCCGGCATAATATCTCTATGCTCAATAGATTTCCACGCTTCTCCTGGTGAATACAGGCCGCAATGATCAATAATCATATATTCTGTAATACTGAAGCAATCATGCACTTCCATGCCATCAAGCTGTTCAATGGTGCTCATCTGAGCGCGATTTAAGGTTTGCTGAAATAACTGGCGTAGGTGGGGAAACAAATAGC
>Ga0105355_10004616_pt1 | contig 11789 bp, 6 predicted proteins | sample GOMGulsemesocosm_2_FD_83508 | JGI IMG/M metagenome (GOLD analysis project Ga0105355, IMG submission 83508) | Methane-oxidizing microbial communities from mesocosms in the Gulf of Mexico - GOM9C Gulf of Mexico | ecosystem: Environmental > Aquatic > Marine > Cold seeps | place: Gulf of Mexico... | reverse complement strand
TCTATCGCTGGCGCTTTATCAAAAAGTTGGGCAACTTTTTCTTCTAAGGTCATCTGGCTAACTAAATCATTAACGCGCTGTGCTACCGGTAAGCTAGCGTCTTTATATAAAGACGGCTGTTGCAGTTGCGCTGTTTTTTTAGTGTCGGTACTGCAACCCGTAACCCCCGTTAGCAGTGAAGTACTTATTAAACTAAGGGTGATTATTTTATTTACTATTGGCGACATAAGGCTATCTATAAGCGGATAAAGTTAACCTAAGGCTATCACCATGATAAATAAGGTCGCCTTTTCAGTCGTCAACACCGATATTTGAACGTTCAACTATCAGCGATGAACTTATTTGTACTTGTCTGTATTTATGTTTGACTATTTTCACCATTACATCGGTAGCTAAAGGCTAATAAATAATCATCATAACTTACGATATGTGCAGTGAATCACGGGAATTTTTGCGATTTAATTGACTAATCAGTGTCGAGTGACGGGTCGGTAATAGGTGTGTTTACCCATATATTCCTGACTAACAAGCTATTTTAGGTAAAAATATCACCAATAAAAGATTTTAATAAGGGTAAAGCAGAAAACCATAAAACCTTTTTGTTTTCATGGTGTTGCTTAATTGTTGGTGTTGAGGTAGTCGGTAGGAGTATCGGTATTGATAAAGGTTGAACGTTCAACCTGCGGTTAACGCTGAAACTAAGTCGAATAGTGAGCGGCATATATTTAAAGATAAGCTAGACAAACAAGAACGAGAATAAAAACCACCAAAACAGCGGATACCGAGTGATGTTGTATCACGCTATTTGGGTTTACTTATCAAAAAATCTATATTTCAAGAATATAGGGAGAGGAACATATGAACGTAGATAAAACTCACAATAAGCCTCAGTTTAAATTATCAATATTGGCTTCAGCGATATTGGCGTTGCCGCTAGCAAGCTCTTTGCATGCTGCCGAAGCAAGCGATGCAGAAATTGATGCAGTAGAAGTTATCGAAGTGCGTGGTACCCGCGCGAATTTAATCAATGCACAAAACTTGAAGCGTGAAGGGGATACCGTACTGGATGCTATTTCAGCAGCAGATATTGGCTCATTACCTGACCGAAGTGTTTTAGAAGCAATTGCCCGTTTACCGGGAGTTTCAATTGAACGCTTTGCTGGCGCGAATGACCCCGATCATTATGGCGTAGAAGGGAGTGGGGTAGTCGTTCGCGGGTTAACACACACGCGTAGTGAATTTAATGGCAGAGATACTTTCACTGCCGATTCTGGTCGAGGGCTAAGTTTTCAAGATGTACCGCCAGAATTAATGGGTGCGGTTGAAGTTTTTAAAAACCAATCGGCAGATATGATTGCCGGTGGCATTGCTGGTACCGTTAACTTGATTACTCGTAAACCTTTCGATGCGGAAGGACAGGTGTTTGCTTTTACGGTTGATGGTACTTACAGTGATTTCGCTGAAGAAAGCAGTCCGTCATTTTCAGGATTATACAGTGATATTTTTGAGTTAAATGGCTCCCGTTTAGGGGTTTTACTGAATTATTCAAAATCAGATTTAAAAGCACGTTCAGACGGTGCTCAAATTGGCCGTTATGAATCACAGAATAACATGGTAAATGGCCAGTCAATAATGGCACCGCGCACTACGCGTTTAACGCAAAAGCATGATGATCGTCAGCGTGAAGGTTTAGCGGGTAGCGTGCAATGGGAAAGTGCGGATAAAACGTTGTTGGCTACCGCCGAGTTTATTCGTTCTGATTCCGCATTAGCGTGGACCGAAAATGCCTTAGAATTGGCCGATGATGCGGTGATTTCAGATCTTATCCCGGTCAGTGGAACTGAATTTGATATTACCGACGAAGGCTTATTTGAGTCAGGATTAATTACCTCAACCGCTGGCTGGCGTGGTAATGATGCCGAACGTCAACCGGGTGGTGAATATGGTGCTCAACATGCGGCAATAACCCGTTCTCGGGCGCAAGAGTCTGAAGTTAACGACTACAGCTTTAATGTAAAATATCGTCCTAATGATAGCTGGGCCTTCAATGTTGATGTGCAATATATTGATTCAACTTCTGAAATACTCGATTTTTCTGTGATGGGCGCCACCAGAGCGGTAGTCGGTATTGAGCAAAATGGCTCACAATTACCCAATATCAATTTTTACGATCCTGCTTATAGTGGCGATGAAGAGTATTTTACTAATCCGCATAATTACTTCTGGCGCAGTGCGATGGATCATATTTCAGATAATGAAGGTGAAGAGTTAGCCTTTGCTGCCGACAGTCAATACACCTTAGATGAGGGATTTTTTACCTCAATTAAAGTGGGAGTTCGACATTCAGAACGTGAGCAAATTACCCGTCAATCTACCTACAATTGGGGCTGGTTATCGGAAGCTTGGGCTGGCAATGGTAATGCTTGGCTTGATGCCAGTGGTGATGAACTTGGTGCTAGCTTAAATGATCAATACCAAGAAGTGAGCTTTGACAATTTCGCCCGAGGTGAAGTTATTAACTCCGGCGCTAATGCCTTTTTATTTCCACAACCAGCTTTAGCGCTCAACTACAGTGATGCAGCTTCAGCCTTTGCGCCGTTATCGCCAGGTTGGAGCCCATTAGCGGCCAGAGAAGGTGCTGAAGGACATTTTATCCCTAATGAAATTAACGATACCACTGAAACCAGCCAAGCTATCTTTATTAAGGCAAAATTTGAAGGCGAAGTGGGTCAGTTTGATTACAGTGGTAATATCGGGCTTCGTTATGTCAGTCTTGAAAATGATACTCAGGGCTTTGTTACCTTTCCTGACTCGGTGCCGGATCCAAGCGATTTGTCTGATCCAGACCATTATTTGCCTGCCGATCAAGCCGCCTTTGGTAATGCTGCCTCTTATGCGCAAAGTGATACCAGTGATTATTCTAATGTATTACCCAGTGTAAACGTAAAGTTAAACCTGAGTGATGACTTATTGCTACGCTTTGGTTTCTCAGAAGCTATTGCCTTACCAGAGCTGGGTAATTTACGTAATTATGTTGCAATTAGTGCTGACGATCAGGTGATTAACTATACCGGCACTGGTGATGATCGTCAGATCAGCGATGCTTATTATTCACGTTATACCGCAAAATCAGGCAACCCATTTTTGAAACCGATGGAATCGTATAACTATGATTTAGCGCTAGAATGGTACTTTAGTGAAGGGGTTGGTTCGTTAACCACATCATTGTTTTATAAAGACTTAAAGAACTATTTTATTAATGGCTCGGTCGATCGCGAATTCACCAATAACGGTGTCACCGGCACAATTCAAGTTGACGGTGCTACCAATGGCGATGAAGGGAAAATACAAGGGGTCGAGATTGCTTATCAACAATTCTTTGATTTTTTACCCGGCGCCTTCAGCGGTTTAGGAGTGCAATTTAATTACACCTATATAGATGAAGACGGCTCACCAAATGCAGGTTTATCACCAGATAAACCAAATTCGGAAGAAGGTGAGGGCGTTGCTTTTGAAGGCTTACCTTTAGAAGGACTGTCTAGAGATAACTTCAACTTAGTGGCTATGTATGAAAAAGAGGGGGTGATGGCGCGTTTAGCGTATAACTGGCGCTCTGAATACCTGTTAACCACTAAAGATGTAATTACCCAATTGCCTATTTACAATGAAGCAGGGGGTCAACTTGATGGCTCAGTTTTTTATGATATCAATGATAACTTTAAAATTGGCTTACAAGGCACTAACTTAACTAACGAAATCACCCAAACATCAATGCAAATTGATCAAGCAGGTACGCAAGCAGCGCGTTCTTGGTTTGTAAGTGATAGACGTTATAGTGTGGTACTTAAAGCAACGTTCTAATTAGCTAGGTATGTTATTAAAATAAGCTGCAGCCAAGGTAATTGGCGCAGCTTCACTTTTATATTAGGAGAAATCATGGACAATGCAGTTAATCAACAATCGATAAAATCGGTGGTTATTGTTGGTGGTGGCTCGGCCGGCTGGATGACCGCAGCCGCATTAGCGAAAGTATTAGGCAATGAACACTGCCAGATTACCTTAATTGAATCTGATCAAATTGGTACCGTTTCAGTTGGCGAAGCCACTATTCCGCAGGTACAACTCTTTAACCGCATCTTAGAAATTGATGAACAAGAGTTTCTAAAAGCGACCCAAGCAACCTTTAAACTAGGGATATCTTTCGAAAATTGGTTACAAAAAGAGCATCGCTATTTTCACCCCTTTGGTTCTTATGGCACCAACATTGAGGCATTACCTTTTCACCACTTTTGGCTGAAAATGGCTCAACAAGGGCAGGTACCGTCATTGGAGCAATATTCATTAGCCGCTGTTGCCGCTCAGCATAATAAATTTATTCATCCACAAAACCAAAAAAATTCGCCGTTAGCCGGTATTAATTACGCGTATCATTTTGATGCGACCTTATATGCTAAATTTCTGGCGGAATACGCGATAAAGCGTGGTGTCGAAAAAATTAATGGTAAGGTTATTGATGTTGGCATACGTGCCGACAATGGCCATATTCAAGAGGTAATACTTGAAGGTGGGCAACGTATTAGTGGTGATTTATTTATTGATTGTTCAGGTTTCAAAGGCTTATTAATAGAGCAAACCTTAAAAACCGGCTTTGATGATTGGAGTCACTATTTACCCTGTAATCGCGCTATTGCGGTTCCTTGTAGCGCTACTACGGCGTTGAAACCTTATACGCAATCGATTGCTGAAGCGGTTGGCTGGCGCTGGCGGATCCCGTTACAAAGTAGAATTGGCAATGGCTATGTTTACTCCAGTGAGTTCATTGAAGACGATAAAGCCGAAGACTTGTTATTACAACGACTGGAATCTGAGCCCTTAACCGAGGTGAATAAGTTACGTTGGACCACAGGGATGCGGAAAAAAAGTTGGAATAAAAACTGTATTACCATTGGCTTATCAGCAGGTTTTGTTGAGCCGTTAGAATCAACCGGCTTACACTTAATTCAATCAGCGATTGCTAAACTGATGACCTTATTTCCAACTAAAGCCTTTAATCAATGTGATATTGATATGTTTAATCAGCAAACTGAAAAAGAATATGTAAACATACGTGATTTCATCATTTTGCATTACAAGGCCACCGAGCGTGAAGACAGCGAATTTTGGCGCTATTGTCGTCATATGTCGATACCGGCGAGCTTGCAACAGAAGATGGAAATGTATCAGCAAACGGGGCGTATTTTCAGACAAGGTAATGAGCTGTTTAATGAAACCTCATGGTTAGCGGTACTAAATGGCCAGGGGATAAAACCACACAGTTATCACCCTTTAGTTGATCGCCTAACGCCCGATGAAATTTCGACCCGACTTAATAATATTGAACAAGTAGTACAACGCTCGTTAGCGGTGATGCCCGATCATCAGCAATATCTTGAACAGCTACTAGCAGCGACAAGGTCATCTTAGTGGTGCTGGAGCATTAGCCGTGAGAGTTGAGCGCTACCGTTGTGCTGAGTCTTTAGCCAATATTAGTTAAGCTCACAAGGTTACTCAGCTCAACCATCTCTCCAAAAAATAAACATGCTGAGCAGTAATTGAATCAATGACTTCTTGCTTCGGTTATTGCTGCGCTTGCCAATAATCTTTGCGGTATTGTGTTGGGGTAACGCCAACCAGTTTTTTAAAGAAGGTATTAAAAGTCGCTTTACTGTTAAAACCTGCACCATCCATAATATTAAGCATGGTTGTCTTTTGATTAGCTGCTAATGTTAGTAGGTGCTTACTCTCTTCTATTCGGTAGTAATTGACGAATTCAAAAAAGTTTTTTTCAAAATGACGATTAATTAAGGTAGAAAGATAGCGTGGTGATAACGTTAATTGATTGGCTAAATTCTCTAAAGTAAGTAGATGGTTTAAGTAAGGTTTATTTTGCTCCATGTATGTTTCTATGGCCTTAATTTCTTCGGGGTCAAAACTATCGGCTACTTTATCTTTTTCACTGTCGAGCTGACTATCGAGCTCGTTATCGATACCCTTAAATAGCGTTGAATGGCCGGCACTAAAAAATATTAAGCTAGTGATCAGCAATAATATTGCATAATTTGAGGTTAAGCCTAAGGTTTCGTGATCAATCTGTATGCCTATTTCATAAGAGAAAATAATCGCCAGTGCCACGAAAATAGCATTAACCCGAATCACTAAAAAGCCAACTACCAGTACTTTTAACCAGGTTAAATCGACACTGACCAACTCTGCCACTTCATGTTTGATATGTCTTTGATATTTATGTAACTCAATTAAACATAATACGCTAAACGAAAAACGTAGGCATTCTCTGACAATATGAGTGATACGATCCGCAATGGTGCTACTCGAAATGCCGTCACCTTGCAGTGCTTCCATTTTTAAGTGATGGTCGAGCAATAACCAGTTGTCAGTGAAATGAAGAGTGTATAAAACAAACGGTAAGAAATACCATAAGTCTTTTTTAGTCAGGCGAAAGTCTTTATAAATGAGCGAGCGAATATAAAGCAGCAGTAATGGGGCTTCTATCCAATAAGCTAAGCCAAAGCTATAAAACAAGTTAGGGGAAACCGTTAAGGCAATAGCTTTAAATGCTTCGCCAAAATTAATGAGGTTATCGAGCGGTAAGGCGGCTTGCGCGATTAAAAAAGCACCGAGCAAAAAGTTACTTTGTTTTTTACCTTTTTTAATAAACAGTAAAAAGCAGGCAAACGATAAGCATAAGAATATTGTAAAAATTAAGACTAAATCGTGGACATTAAATATAACTTCTTTCACAGGATAATAACCTTACTACGGGGAATTTTTATTATTGAGCATTACCACTAACATACTACTTAAGCACATCGGCTAATCAAACAGATTAACCGTTTTTAAGCGTTCAAATTCATGCTTTTAAAGAAGGTTGTACGCATATTACCGCTATTTGAACGATTTTTTTTGGTATTTAAATAAACTAACACACTCATTAACGATTAAACATAGCAGCGTTTACTTACTCAAAGTAGTTATTCAAAAAAGCTAAGGTACAGCCGCTATCGGCTTAAATAAGATGGGTCCCTCGTTTTAATAATAAGCCTAATTTAGGTAATCGATTTAATAACAGTAATTTAGACTATGGTCATATCACAAGGAATAAATAGATGCATTTTGTAAAAATAATAACTGTATTGTTAGGGCTGGCTGCCGTGGTTAGCTGTGGTGGCTCAGGACCTGAAACCCAGCCTGATAATACTCAAGGGGATAGCTCTGGTATTCCTAAAACTAACAGCCCCGATGACACCAATACCGATGCGCCGCAAATCAATGAGCAAAAAATAAAACTGAATCAAGTAGGTTACTTACCCACAGGTGATAAAGTGGCGATAGTACCCAATATTACTGCACAAGCTTTCGATTTGGTTGCCGTAGATAATGGTGTCGTGGTTTTTCAAGGTGATTTATCGGCGGCAGGTAATTGGTCGGCAGCGGGGGATGATTTACACAAACAAGCGAACTTTACTGCGTTTGAGCAAGCCGGAGAGTATTATATTCGGGTGCAAGGACTAAATGACTCATCAACCTTTACTATTGCCAGCAATGTTTATGGTCAAGTACATGATAGTGCGCTGAAGTCTTATTACTATAACCGTGCCAGTATTGATATTGCTCAACCGTACGCAGGTGACTGGCCACGTTTAGCTGGCCATAGTGATAACAGTGTCATAGTACACAGCTCTGCAGCTAGCCCACAAACCCCGACCGGTAGCACCTTAAATTCAGCCAAGGGCTGGTATGATGCCGGCGATTACGGTAAGTATTCTGTCAACTCTGGAATAGCTACCTATACCTTATTAGCGGCCTTTGAACATTTTCCTGATTTTTATCAACAGCGTGTGCTTAATATTCCGGAATCATCGGATCAAGTACCTGATATTTTGAATGAAATTATGTGGAATTTGACTTGGTTAGCGTCGATGCAAGATCAAGATGGCGGTGTATACCACAAATTAACTACCTTAAATTGGCCGGGTATTGAAATGCCAGCGCAAGATACCCGTGATCGTTATGTGATTGGTAAAACAACCGCGGCAAGCTTAAATTTTGCGGCGGTATTTGCTACCGCCAGTCGTATTTTTAGTCAATATCCACAACAATTTCCGGGTAAAAGCGCACAATGGCAGTTAGCCGCCGAGTCGGCATGGCAGTGGGCACAGCAACATCCGAGTAGTTATTATCAACAACCTAGCGATGTTACTAGTGGCCAATATGGCGATAACTCGGTTGCCGATGAATTGTCATGGGCGGCCGCAGAACTATTCATTAGTACCGGTAAGGATGAATACTACCAAGCGTATCTTTCCTATGATGGCGATTTAACACATCCTTCTTGGCAAAATGTTAGTTACTTAGCGATTAGCTCTTTATTATTTAAAGGGGAATCAATGTTGTCGTCGGCAGATTATCAATCGGTAAAAAGTAAGCAGCAAGCGTTTGCAGATGGTTTTTTAGTCGAGCATAACCAAAGTGAGTACTTAGTGGCAATGCCAGCGGGCGACTTTATTTGGGGCAGTAATGCGGTTGCGATGAATAAAGCAATGGTGCTACTACAAGCATACCAACAGTCACAAGATGATAACTATCGTCAAGCGGCATTAGGTTTAGTCGATTATGTTTTAGGTAAAAATCCAACCGATTATTCCTTTGTCACCGGTTTTGGCGCACAGCCACCAATGTATCCGCATCATCGAATTTCAGCGGGAGATAATATTACCGCGCCTATTCCAGGCATGTTAGTGGGCGGCCCTAATGCAGGCCGACAAGATGGTTGTAGTTATCCAGATACGGCACCAGCACTGTCGTATGTTGATGATTGGTGTAGTTATGCCAGTAACGAAGTGGCGATCAATTGGAATGCGCCCTTGGTGTATGTGTTAGCTGCATTACTTAGTGAGTAAGCTTAGTGAGTAAATTCAGTCAGTAAATATTGGCAGGGAGTCGCTCAGCGGTGACTCTTTGCAACGTTGGTGATGCCTTCGAATAGCATTATTGTGTAGTTAATGTTTTAGGCCTCGTATTATAGAGACCTAAAAGCAGAAAATACTAGAATGATTTCTTTCTAGAAAATGCCAATCCGAGTAAACCAAGTCCTAAGATCGCGATTGAGTTAGGCTCAGGTACGTCTACAGTACAAATTTGACCAACGTCTGTATTACACGCACCTGGTGTAGCATGGTCGGCATTTGTGCCTGAAATTGTAGCCGTAGATTCTTTCCAATTTTCGCCTACGTTGTTATCAGCTAACGTTGATGTAAACGCCATTGTCGCACCTGCTGGATCAGGAAACGTAGTACCACTATCCCACTCGACACGGTCTATCTCAATTGAATTAATATCCAATAAAACTAATTCATCGGTCCCGTTTGCCAATTTAATGTCGTTATAGTCATATTGGTAGTCTACTAATATACCACCGTTTGTTGAGGCATCATCATTTACGCCTAAGACTAAGAATCCACCAGCATAGACGTACAACGAGCTACCATTATCAATTATGTACTCATCGTTATCGTCATCTTTGATTGTCCAGCCGTTAATATCGATGTCAACCAACCCGTCGTTAAATAGCTCAAACCATTCCCCTTCTGCGTCAGCGACGGCAGATGGATTTTGAAATATTTCGTTAATTATCAGACCTGCATTGGCAGATAAAGAAAATGTTAAGCTCAATATTGTCGCTAATGCTACTTTAATTATTGTTTTATTCATTATTACCCTTGGTGTTATTGAAAATTTGTATTTTGAGTAGATTTATACCCTACAGAAATAATACTTTGAAATGCATAAAGCAATAACTATGCCGCCCAATTAAATCAATGGGTTAGGATGATAATTGTCTCGTTGTGTAAAATTATCTGACATGGTGGAGTTATATTTTTTAACCAAGCGTACCAGCTCCGTTACTATTAATAACAGAACTGGGTGAGGGCACCCTTTAATTCGCCACTTAAATTTTCCACTGATTTAGCATTATTAAGCACTTCGTCGGTATTTTCGTGGCTTTTTTGAGATAGGGAATAAACACGTGCCATCATATTGTTTACTTCTTTAACGGCTTGTAATTGCTGGCTTTGGTTGTCATTAATCAGTTCGTTTTGACTGATGATGTCGGAAAATGAGCCGGTAATAAGTTGCAAACTCGTTTCGGTGGCCTTAATTGTTTGGGCGCCTTGATCTGCTGATTTAGCATTGTCACGCATCAACGCTGCACTTTCGTCGGTGGCTTGTCTAATATTGGCAATAACCGATTCTATTTCAAAGGTGGACTCTTGGGTGCGCTGTGCTAATTGTCGCACTTCGTCAGCGACGACGGCAAAACCTCGGCCTTGCTCACCAGCTCTAGCGGCTTCTATGGCAGCATTTAAAGCAAGTAAGTTGGTTTGCTCGGCAACGGTTTTAATTACCGTTAGCACTGAGTTAATTTCTTGACCATGCTCGATAAGAATATTCATCTGATCGGCAGATTGATTAATATTATTGGCTAGCTGGCTAATTTCTACCACGGATTGCTCGACTACTTTTACGTTATTATCAGCATGCGAGCCAGCATCTTTACTTACTTCAATAGTATTTTCAGTGTGGCTTTGGGTTATTTCTACTGCTTTCGTCATCTGTTCAATGGAGGCGCTGGCGTTAGATAATTCAACTTGGGTACTGCTGACTTGACCTTTTGCTTCATGGCAGGCAATTAGCGTGTTATCGGTTGCTGAATCTAGCGCGCTACCAATATTGGTCAGGGTATCAACAAAGGCGACAATACGATCCATCATGATATTAAAACTTTTACCAATTTCACTGAGTTCATCATTATTTTTTAACTTTGCGCGTAATGATAGATCTGAATTTTTTTCAACATCAATCATAATATTACGTAAATGTTTTAACGGCTTTTGGATTGAGTTGAAGATAGATGAAGCCAGTAACAGTAATAACAAGGCGACTATACTAACAATAACAAGCGTTACTTGGTTAGTTTGTGCGGTTGAGGCGTGGTTGGCTAAAATGCTTTGTTGCGAGAGTTGCTTTTGTAGCGCAACTAATTGATCAAGTTTATCTAAAAAAGGCTCAAGTCTAGCGTACATTTTTAGGTCGATATAATTACCTAAATCGTAGCTTGATTGCTGCTCTATATAGTGATTTATTTTGGTGATGGCATTACGGCTATGTTGATAAAATGGCAGCATAGCGTTGACTATTTTCTGCTCTTCTACGGATAGTTCACTGGTTTGGTAGGCTTGCCAATGCTTAGTAATTTCAGCTTCACCGATAGCGACTCGCGCTTTAGCTTCATGCCAAAACATCATACCGCTACGTGCTTTGTGTGCGGTATCGATGATGTTAGAGGTAAAAGCTCTAATAATGATATTCAACGTTTGTGTTTGACTTAAACGTGCTTCAAGTGATTGCTCTGCGGCTTGATGACGCTCGGTGGCTACATAGACACTGGCAAAAATTATCGTACTAAATACTACTAAAGGTACCAGTGCTAAAATAAGAAGCTTATTACTAATACGAGATAATTTTTTCATGGAAAATGGCCTGCTTTACTACGATAAAGTGGCGCCAAAATAGCAACTAAATATTACTGTAATGTGATCGTTCTATGAAGAGATTGTGACAGCGGGCTGCTGTATTTTACTTCGCTTTACTAGGGGGTGTTGATCTTTCGAGATTGTTTTTGCAGCGAATTGTTGGGTATTTATACAAGGCAGAGCCTTTGTCATGTGGTT
>Ga0105355_10004615_pt1 | contig 11790 bp, 6 predicted proteins | sample GOMGulsemesocosm_2_FD_83508 | JGI IMG/M metagenome (GOLD analysis project Ga0105355, IMG submission 83508) | Methane-oxidizing microbial communities from mesocosms in the Gulf of Mexico - GOM9C Gulf of Mexico | ecosystem: Environmental > Aquatic > Marine > Cold seeps | place: Gulf of Mexico... | reverse complement strand
TTAAGTGGCCTCGTAGCCTGTGGCGGTGGCGGTGGCGGTGGCGGTGGCGGTGGTGGCCCCGATACTCCGGATGACGACGATAGCCCCGATGTACCGTTGGTCTGGCAAATGGAACCCGACACTGCTGGTGAGTTAATTACACGAGACAGCTGGGGCGGCGATATTTTCCCCCATCATGTTCACGATATTGACTATGAAAATAACATTACTGAAACTGACTACCATCAGGGCGAGGCCTGTAGCCTAATCCAGCTTAGACGCGACTATACCAGTAGTGGTAGCCGCATAATCTGCAGCGATGGCAATACACGCTCTACCTACGCTATTGATGTCGAAGACGGTCTAGTGAATGATTTTGGTTTTCTGGAAAATGGAAATCTGGTAATAGCAGAAATTATCCCGGCGAACATTGAAGATAGCACCCGCTTTTGGTTTGTAAAGCTCAGCACGTACAACAAAGCTCGCGAGCTGGTTGCCGAGACATTTCTTAGGGATGTGCCCACAGAAAAAGAGAATATCTATTATCTCCTTACTTATGGTGAAACACCGCCCTATGAAAAACTCTCGGTATTTGACACCATTGAGGATGCCACTGTCGATGGTAAGACATTGATATCTGCTAGAGTGGATTACCCCGTTATGGAGCTGGAAATACACAACGATGATATTTATCTTGCGGCGCTCAGCTTTGGCTTGAAGGTCTATCGCTTTGAAGCGGACTTGGAATTGATATGGGATCAGCAGGTGATACCCTATCACACTGCCCTTGGCCTCCCTTTCAATGACAGCCGGATTACCGTTGATGCCCAGGGCTCGGTGTACATCGCAGCGAGCATGATGCTACCAGAAACCCGTGCCTGGGAAGAGCACTTTGCTTTGAATGCTGGCAGTGACGTGCCCCTGTTGGAGCTGATGCTGATTAAGTATGACAGTCAGGGGAATTATCTCAATCACCGCATGGTTGCGGCAGATACCCACCTTCGCGTCACTGATATCAGCGTCGAAAATGAACAGGTCGTTTTATCGGGCATGAATCGCGTTACAAAATTTAACGAGCCAAATCACACCACCGAATGGGATCTTTTTCTGGCGGTATTGGATAGTGGGTTAAATGAAGAGCCCAGTAAAAGCGTTGTGGACATCAACAAAGAAGACTTTGTTTACGGTCATTTAGCCTTATCCGATCAAAAAATGTTGGTCTGGGGCAGCAATGCTTCTAAACAGGTCGATAGCAATAGTGTTGTCAGTAACGGTAACGGTTTTGTTAGCCTTGTCAGCTTGAATGAAGAGAAGCAAGCCACAGATGTCACAAACTTGCTGACGCTAGAGCAACCACGGGATGTCGCTGTTACTTCAATGACTCAAATCGACGGTGGTCGATTCCTAATCGGCGGCAGCTTTGATGGACCGATTACACACACCTGCGACAATGGAGAGCTGTTGTGCTACAGAAAAGCCATGATAGGTATCTATGATCACCTGGTGGCTTGCCAAGCAGAGCGCGACAAATTGTATCAAGAAGGGATATTAAGTGACCGAGAGTATGACTATTTAAACGATGAAAACCAGCGTCCGTTAATAAGCGATGGCGTCTATATCGGTTCGTACGCCTGTGATTTATTAGACGGATAGTGGCAGAGTAGTGCCAGAGTAGTGCCAGAGTAGTGGCAGGGTAATAATTGGGCGTTAGGCGTTGTAGTTTTCTGAGCAATCAAGAAGTAGCAACGCCTAATACGTTCGCGTAGGGACATCTGGGTAATACGGCTAGACCCTGGAAATATTGGGCAATGGTCAAAAAAAGGGTGGCAGCTGTGATATGAACTATGTCTTCGAGAAAGATGTCGTTATCTAGTCGGCCGTAAACGTCTATTTCTGATTGAAACTGGACCCTGTTCCATAATGAGTTTTACCTGTTCCATTGAGCCCCGTCATTCCTCCCTGTCTTAAACCCTTGGGTAACGCTGCTAAATCTACCGCCTGCTTGGCTATAGGGTGAAACGCCTCGTGGCATAGAATGCTACGTCCCGCTCGTCGACTTATTCAATGGATTAACCCTAAAATAGCCAGATTTCGGTTTTCAAGGGGTCTCGCCAATAATGGGCTGTTATTCAAATAATTGCCGCCCTTTATCCAGGGTTGTGGCCGATACGTAGTAGCTAATGGCCTGGTATTGTGGCCGATATAGGTAACGAAAAACCGGCAGCTGCTAGTGGCCAGAGCTAGCGCTGTCATGCTCTTTTCTAGTCTTAGTCCGGCTAGCAAAGCAGCCATAATCTGCAATATGTGAGACATATTCTTGAAATTACTAAATGGCTTTGCCGTCAAAAAGTCTGTATCATCTACGGCAACGAAGAAACATTCCACTGTCTGACTAAGTCCATTAACACTCGTTTTTTGCTAATTCCTTTGGCTCGATTACTCCGTGGTTTTTCCGGCATTAACTTATCCTAATGTTAGCCGCTGTAGCTGCCATGCCCTCCAAGTATCAGTGATGGAGTCGGGCTATTTGGAGGGTTTATATTTATGCGCCTAGGCCTCAATAATCGTGTTGCATGTACTGCTGGGCTACCAAAAAGCAGATACTATATGTTTGTTTAACTGTAATATATCGCCTAATTAGTACTGGTAATCATAAAAAGTTCCTTTTTGGAAGGCTCCATAATGTACTCTCCTGCAACAGCAAGACTCATTCATAAAATGTACATTGCCCATTTTGGACGCCCGGCAGATCCGCTAGGGTTGAGGCATTGGGCTGCATGGCACGAAAAAAATAATGACTTGGAACTGATGAGGCAACATTTTTCTGCTTCCGATGAGTGGCGTGAATTTTGTTCTGGCTCTGGGACAAAGCAATTGGTAAAAAAATTGTTCAAACGAATGTTTGATCGTAGGGTCGACAGAGCAGGGCTTCGTTATTTTCTTTCCCTCGATCCACAGAATAACGCTGAATTATCGGGCGTTGCATCAAAGATCGCAGACGGTGCAGTTGGTATCGACCTCTTCATACTGGAAAAGAAGATAAGTAATGCGATTGAATTTTGCGATAATGTTGAAGAGAGAGATAAACTCTATGATGGCAATAGTATTAATTCCGCACGAAAATTCCTGGCTCGAGTTGACGCAAATATTGACGATACAGCTATCGAGCGTCATTCGCGGAAGTTAATTGACTCGTTACCCGATAGGGTAGTGAACAGAGCCACAGAAAAAACGAAAAAGCTCTTTCTTCACATAGGCTCGGATAAAACGGGCAGTTCAGCTATTCAACATCACATGCATAAAAATAGCGGCTGGCTTGCACAGAGAGGTGTTTTTGTCCCCCCTCTTTTTCTTAATCACATTAATGGGCACGCCTCACTCTTTCAACATCTATGCCGCGACAATCTCCGGGATTTTGTGCAAGAAATTGATGCAAGCCCCTTAACATCTGCATTGGTGAGCTGGGAGGGTATTCACGCATATCAGCTCAAAGACATCAAGTTGCTATCCGAATATATCAACCGCTACGAACTCGTCATAATTTTTTACGTCCGTGAACAGGCGGAGATTATACAAACGGGAGCGTTGCAAACGTTAAAACACGAAAAGCAAGCATTCGATATTTTAACAAAACAATTGAATGATATGCCGGCGGGCCGGGATTACGATAAGCTTGTGGCGGCTTGGGAACAAGTGTTTCCGACGGCGGAATTTAAGTTGAGTGTGTATGACCGGGGACAACTCAAAGGGGGGGACGTGGTCGAGGACTTTTTTCATCAGCTTGGGAGGCCCGTCGATGGCGAGTTCTTAAGGACCGATGCTGTTATAAATCCTAGTCTTGATTTTTACACCGCGCAGGTATTGTTGATGTTGGAATCTACTTGCGAATTTGAACAGTACGAACGAGTTGAAATTGTCAATTCGCTTTTGGAGTTTAACGAGAAAAGTACTTCGAACGAAAAATATTTCTACAATGAGAAGCAGGTAACTAGAATACGGGAGCATTATTGTAAGTCAAACAAAAGATTGTTGGACCGTTTTCAACGCAGCGTAGACAGCTTAGTGCCCAAAAAAATATCTTGGCGCAGTAATGTTCCCCATTCGGAGGTAATCGGCCGAATATCGAGTATTTTCGACCATTTAGAAGGTGACTTTATCCGGTCTATCCTGCCCCATGGGAAAGTCTATGACCAGCAGCTTACGGCAATATTGGCGCTCGGTTGGTATCCAGTTGGTCATCAAATTGCTTGGTCGAAAAGTGATCGTTCTGTAATCAAAATTCAGCTCGACGATTCGCAGCAGATCTCTGATCAGGATGTTGTTCTGTTGATGATTTCGGGTAATTACGCATTGACTGTTGTGCCACTTACTGAGGTGTATATCGAAGAAAAACATCTCGGAAATTACGATTTGTCGAAAGCGAAAATTAAGATTCCCCAAGAGGAACTTACCGGTAGAACATCCATTGAAATCACGCTGGTCCATCCGAAAGCCGTAGTCCCTGCGGAAATCGGAATTAATAAGGATAGCCGGCTGATTGCTTACGCGCTCCGGAGTTTCGATATTGGTGTAAGCGGATTAACACAGAGAAAGTCGTAGAGCGCCAATGCGGGAAAATACAGCAAAGATGTACTTTCAGGTAATTGACTCTTAGATTTGTTGGCCTAGTCTGGTTCAGTTGGGGCAGGTGATGATGATCCATGTATCTCATCAGCATCGGGACGATTCCAGTAACGGTTAGGATTGTTTTTATCATCCAGGTATTTTGATCGACTTCCCCATATCTGCTCAATGTGTATTGTAGGATCTTCTTGCACTCCAAACGTAAATATCACATCGAAAGCTTTTCTCAGCAACGATAGGTCAGGGGGGATTGTGAAGACAATTTCGTCACTTTTTGTGGTTTGGATTGTATCTTCATTTCCTGCGTGTGAGCCTTCTAATGCTCGAAATGTTTGATATCCTGCCTGTCTTACATACAGACAATTATCATACGATCCTTGCATTAGAGGTAGCTGCCTGCCCAAGGCACTAAGTAACACTGCGACACCACCAACGGGGCATTGAACAGTTACGCGCCACTCTTTATCCAGGGATGCTACCGCTAAATCGACCTTGTCTAGTTCATTGTCTGTGTTCATTTTGTCCCCGGCTATTTTACTGTGTTGTGGTGTTGATTTGCTGATTCTTTGTCAGCTCTTTACGTATGTTCAAAAGTTATTTTGAGAATAGAGCTGCGATTGTTAACAAAACTCTTGTGCCCGCTTAATATGGAGGTTGTTACAACTCTCACGTATTAATCATATGTTCTTCTTCTAGCCGTTGCTGTCCCGCATACGGGGTCTATGCTGGGGGTTGCTCTAGCAGAGAAGGTGGTGTCGAAATTTTCTGCACAAAAACTGTGCTGATAACGGGCTTCCGAGCAACACGGAATAAGGTGTCTATTATCCATAGTTTTAGACGAGTCAATATCGTTTTTATGGTCCTATTGTTTCCAGCAACCGGCGCAAGATACGAGCGCCCATTGCAGTAAGGGCGACGTTTATCAACTGTTTTTGAAGCCATACTTGAGCACCACTGCAATAAGCAAGAATACTATGCCTATAATATCCATTGTCAGAACTTTATTGATGGCGCCATTATACCCCCCCGTAGAATAAACCAACGCTGCGAACCCGATCATGCTCACAGCCGCCATAAGCATGGCAGCTGATTGATAGGATGGAACAAAGGCAGCGTAGAGAATAAATGCGCCTAGGATACCGAATAGAAGAGCTCTGTGGCGCATCAAAATAGTCAGGTCATTCGAAGAAAGAGCTATATTATAAGCGCTCTCTAATTTCTGGGCGCCTAATAAACCAGCTACTGGAGCAAGATTAATTAGCGCAACAATCACAAGGCAAAATGTAATTCCTTTTGACATAATAATTCCCCTTCTCTGTTAGTAGTCGTCAAAACTTGTGGCGGCCAGATTGCTATCGATTGTTATGTGTTTTACTTATTGCTCGTATGGGTGTTCATCAAATTGCTTGGAGGTGTCGCCAATGTGCGACCAGTGGGGTTTTTCCGAAACAAATTCGTGAAATTTATTTTCGATTTCAATATCATCATCTATGCAGTTAGCGGATACCGGAAATGATTCTTCTCCGGAAAATACTTCTCCCAGTGCAGAGCCACAGATCGAGCAAAAACACCGATTATATTTATAGGGAGCTTCAGCCTTGTAGGTGGATATTTTCTCACGCCCTTCAGTTATCTGGAATGTTTCAGAATTTACGAAGATTAAAGTGCTTGCACCAACTTTGCGGCATCGGCTGCAATGGCATGTGCCCATCATATTGGGGGTTTCGGTTAACTCAAACTTTACTGCCCCACAGCAACAGCTGCCATTAATCATGTGTCACCTTAAGATAGTGATTATTGGATCTACCTTAGAACATTATTCTTTGGCTGTCTATATATACAGTTGTTATATTTCTAGCCAGGGTTAAATGGAAGCGTTCTCTTGCTCTAGGGTAAGTTCTGCAACAGCTTAGTCGTCCCTGCGGCTGGTAATTTTTTAGTTACGGCGGTTACAAGTGAGTACTACTAATCCTATTGCGCTCATTATTATAGTACAACGAGTCGCCCATATTTCTGCTGCTAAAGCAGTGCTACAAACACAGTTTTATAACTAGGATCTTGTGAAAGAGTGAAATCCTGGCGGTCTTGATCAACAACGTTGTGTGGTGACGCTATGCTAACGACATACTATGCGTGCTCGCACTGTTTTATTGCCAGCAAGATATCTTCACTCCTAAATCCAGCCACTAAAATCCAGCCACTAAGTTTCGCCGTATTCCCAATATCGTCCCGCATCACTCAGTGAGATAAGCTTGATATCCAAATGTAGGGAGAAGGGGGCGGCTGACCCGGGGCTTGGGAAAGCCATTGAGGCCGGTGGCAACGTCAACGTGGATGCATTGCAGATGATTGGTCATGGTACGGTAGCTCAGTTTGTTTTGATCACCCACTCTCAGTGTTTTCTACAGGGGGGAAGACTGGGTGAGTAATCCGTGAACGTAAGCACGTCATTGTTGTTCTGCCGGTATCACCGCGATTAACGGCGCCGAGTTCTTGCGTGAAAGGTGCTGGGACTAGAATACTCTACTGAGCTCGAAACCTAGATAGAAACTAGCTTCTTGAGCCCTCACATTACGTTTGAGTGCTGATGAATGGGCCACTACCGCAGAGGCCTTCCAGTTAAAATCCACCGCAATCCGTCTTCAGTGACCTTGAGGTGGAGGGCTGTAGCAGTCGGCAAAGTTGATCTATATCAATATGAATAAGAACAGTTCGTATTCGCAGTTGTAAATGATAATAATTCGCATTAGAATGGCGGCTTAACGTCACAGGATGTAAATCACAGCTTAGAGGCAGAATTTTTCCTCAGCCGATACTTCGACCACCGATCACTGGAACGTACTATGAAGCGCCAATTGTTACCGTTACTCGCCGCGATAATCGCTGTTAATTCAACTAACGCCACTGCCGATCCTAGTTCTGCAATCGAGGAAGTGACTATTATCGGCTCGCAGCAGGATGTGCGAAAAGTTGCCGGTTCTGGCGCTGTCATCGGTAGTGATCAGATTGCTCTTGAAGTGTCGACCGACATCAACCAGCTGTTGAAGACAGTGCCGGGTATTTATGTACGCGAAGAAGACGGCTACGGTTTGCGGCCTAACTTTGGTATTCGCGGTGCCACCTCTGAACGCTCCGAAAAAATCACGCTGATGGAAGATGGGGTACTGATTGCTCCGGCTCCTTATTCCAACCCCGCAGCCTATTATTTCCCCACCGCTATGCGCATGAAGGGAATTGAGGTACTAAAGGGCGCGCCGCTGCTACGCTACGGTCCGCAAACAGTCGGTGGGGTAGTTAATATGATAAGTACTGCCATCCCCGAGTCAAATTCGGGGTCGGTAACCCTAGCCGCAGGTGAAAATAATACAGTCGATTTACTGGCCAACTACGGCGGTCGCAACGGTGCGTTTAGCTGGCTGCTTGAAACCGTTCAGCGCGATAGCGACGGTTTTAAAGACATCGATCGCAGCGGTCGCGATAGCGGCTTCGATATTCAGGATTATATGGTCAAACTGGGATGGCAGGGTGAAAGCCAGAGTGTGTTATTGAAGCTCCAGCGCTCCGAGGAGACCTCCAACGAAACCTATTTGGGTCTTACCGATGCCGATTTTGACCGCGACCAAGACCGTCGCTACGGCCTTTCTTCAATCGATCAAATGAATAACGAGCACGACGGCTATAACCTGACGTACAAGGTCAATATTAATGAATCGATGGCTTTGACTACCACAGCTTATTACAATGAATTTGAGCGCGATTGGTTCAAACTCAGTGGTGGCGGCAGCCTAGTCGCTGCGGCTAATGACGGAGACGCGGTGGCCCAGGGTATTCTCGATGGAGATATTGATGCGACGGATTTGAAGTATAAACATAATAACCGCAGTTATCTGTCAAAGGGTATCCAGAGCGAGCTAGCTTTTGATGTTAATGCTCACAATTTACATATTGGTCTGCGTGTACACCGGGACGAGATGGATCGCTATCAACCCCAGGAGCGCTACCAGCAGGTCGGCGGCAAGCTAGAATATATATCTACCGATGAGGTAACCGGCAGCAACAACCGTTTGGAGCGCGGTGAGGCCACTTCGGTCTGGTTAGTAGACAGCTGGCAAGCCAACGACAACTTGTCTCTCAATATGGCTTTGCGCTACGAAGACGTAGAAACCAGCCGCCGCCAGTACGCCAGTTCGGATCGCCTTGATGCGCCGAGTCGCAGAGCCAACAGCACCCGGGAATGGCTGCCCGGGCTATCGGCGACCTACCAGCTCAGCGGCACTTGGCAAGCATTGGCTGGGGTTCACCGGGGTTTTTCACCGTTGGGGGGGGGCGCCAAGGATCACGAAGATCCCGAGACCAGTGTCAACTATGAAGCCGGCCTGCGCTACAACAGCGATCAATGGTTTGTCGAAGGTATCGGCTTTTGGAGTGATTTCGAAAACAAGGCGGAAAATTGCTCTAACGGCAATCCCTGTAGCAACGGCGCTACTTCTGGCTCCTACGTCACCGGTGATGCAAAAATTGCCGGTGTAGAGTTTCAACTCAGCAGCAGTTTTGCCATCGGTGCAATGACGATTCCGATGGATGTCACTTACACCTTTACCGAGGCCGAGGTAAGTGAGGATAACAGCACAGAGGGGTTGGTCGATGGCGACCGGTTGGCTAATATTCCCGAGCACACATTTAGCGTTCGTAGTGGTATTGAAACAACCGCGGGCTGGGACAGCTATGTCAGCGTTAAATACATAGACGAAACGTGTATTAACATTGGTTGTGACGGTAACTACGGCGAGACCGAGTCCTTTGTCAATACTGACTTTATCAGCCACTACGCTCTTAATGAGGCGGTGGTCGTATTTTTGAAAGTCGAAAATATGTTCGATAAGCGCGCTATCGTGTCACGCTCTCCCGACGGTGCCAGACCTAACAAAGGCCGTGTAGCCTCAGTTGGGTTCTCAATGGATTTTTGATCTCTGCACCAGTGCTAGTTTTCACCGGCAGCAACTACAGCCCCAGGGTGGTCACACCAATCGCTCCAGCTGCCGGGATAGATCGCTGTCTCCACCCCGGCCAGAGTCGCAGATAAAATATTGACACAGGCGGTGACGCCGCTACCGCAGTAAATAACCAGGGGTTTATCCAGGGGTATTTGCCGCCAGCGCTGTTGATGAAAGCTCTGCTCCCGAACAAAACCGCTTGTATTACAGACCTGTTGCCAATCTTTGTTAATGGCGGTGGGAATATGACCGGCGATCGGGTCGATAGGTTCGTGTTCGCCGCGATAGCGTGCCCCGTCCCGGGAGTCTACCAGGGTGATAGCAGAAGTTTTGATGGCGGCGGCGACCGCTTCGTAGTCATAACTAGCAGCTTGCCAGCGCAGTCTCTCTACCTTGCTCGGTACTATTGGCTCTACCTGCTGTTGTACTGGGCCTTGGTGCTGTTGCCAAGCGCCAAAACCGCCGTTGAGGATGCGTACGTTCTCTATACCCACGGCTCGAAGTAGCCACCAAGCCCGGGCCGCAAACGCCAGATTGTTGTCGTAGACCACAACCGAGCTGTTGTGCTCGATGCCAAAGTGCGCCAGAGTTTGGGCCAAGGTGTGCAGTTGTGGCAGCGGGTGGCGTCCGGGTCCGCTGGGGCCCGATAGATGGGTCTCCAGATGGGCGTACTGGGCTGCGGGTATATGCCCCTCTAAATATTGTTGCCGGCCGGCACCACCGTCCCCCAGGGTGAAGCGGCAGTCTAAAATGCGGTGCTCGGCAAGCGTCCGCTGCAATTCATCGGCTTCGATAAAATGTGTTTGATTCACAGGGTTCTCCCCTTGGTTAACACAGTGATTTAAAGCGCGGCGGCATAAAGCACTGTGATATAAAGTACAGTGATATAAGGTACAGTGACACCATGAGCCGCAATCGATTGATGTGCTCGATTTTCGTGATTAATGAGTAATGTGCAACGGCATAAGCGCCGGGCAATGGCTTTTAGCTTGTACCACCTGACCCTCGAGAGACGAGGGCCGGATGTGTAAGGGCCTATTGCGCCTCAGCAGTATCTAGAGTCTGGCGCAACTCACGCTTAAGGAATTTGCCACTGGCGTTGGTGGGCAAAGGCTGATCCAGCACCCAGATATACCGCGGCACCTTGTGTTTAGCGCTATTGGCCAGGCAGAAGTCTCGTATCTCAGCGGCGCTTTGAGTGGCGCCGGGTTTCAGCACAATAGCGGTGCCCACTTCTTCGCCTAGACGCTCGTCCTCAACACCAAACACCGAGCACTCAGCAATACCTTCCATTGAATAAACCACCGCCTCAACCTCCGCGCAGTAAATATTCTCACCGCCGCGCAGCACCATATCTTTAATACGATCGACAATAAAGATAAAGCCGCGTTCGTCAATGCGGGCGACATCACCGGTGTATAGCCAGCCGTCGACAATACTCTCTGTAGTGGCATCTTCCCGGTTCAGATAGCCTTTGATCACCGCCGCACCACGAACCAGTAGTTCACCTACTTCGTTGGGGCCCAGATCGCGGCCTTCACTGTCGATACACTTGGCCTCGTAACTGGGCAATGCCGGCCCGGCACTGTCTGGTTGCGCGACAAAGAAGTCGCCATTGAATGAGGTGATAATGCCACAGGTCTCGGTCATACCAAAACCTGTATTGGGTCGGGCAGTGGCGATGCTCTGATCAATCTTACCGACTAAATCTGGCGGCAACTGGGCGCCACCACCACCCATCGACAATACCGTACTGGTATCGTAGTTGGCAAAATCCGGGTGATTAATCACCTCCCTAGACATGGTAGGTACCCCAGACATGCTGGTAATGCCCTCTTTTTCGATGAGCCGCAGTGCCTCACCGGCATCCCACTTATACATATGCACTAACTTGCCGCCGAGAAAGGTGGTGCCATAGGCTAGGCAATTGTTGGCGGTAACGTGGAATAGCGGGGTAGTGACTAGCGCCGCACCGATCGGTGCGTCTTCCGGGTTCGGTAGCGGCAAGCCCTTGGCCATGGCGGAAGCGTTGGCGAATACGGAGCCGCCGAATGCCAGATTCATTAAATTGGTAACACAGCCGCGGTGGGTGAGCTGGGCACCCTTGGGTTTACCGGTGGTGCCGGAGGTATAAAAAATACAGGCATCGTCGTCGCCGTCGATCTCGGCAGCGGGCATCTCGGCACGCTCCTGG